>Ga0208863_1000689_pt1 | contig 27852 bp, 24 predicted proteins | sample RifOxyD3_FD_184040 | JGI IMG/M metagenome (GOLD analysis project Ga0208863, IMG submission 184040) | Soil microbial communities from Rifle, Colorado - Rifle Oxygen_injection D3 (SPAdes) | ecosystem: Environmental > Terrestrial > Deep subsurface > Rock core/Sediment | place: Rifle, Colorado...
GGCGCCCAGGACGATCTCGGGGATGAACAAGGCCGCGCAGCTGCGGTCTTCTGTGGCGCGTACGCATGATTCGACCAGCCCGGGAGCCAGGATCATGTCGGCGTCGATGAACATGCAGAACCGGCTGTCGACCGAGGCTTCCTTGATCCCGTGATTGCGCTGGGCCGCCAGGCCCCGCCCCTGGAGAAAGACCTTGGAGGTGTAGCGCCGCGCGATGTCCACGGTCGCGTCGGGCGAGTTGGCGTCCACGACCACGATCTCGATGTTCCGGTACGTCTGGGCCTTCAGGCTGCCCAGGCAGGCGGCGATGTTCTTCTCTTCGTTCTTGGTCGCCACGATGATCGAGACCATCGGCTGCGCGGAGAGCGGTCCAAGAGGCCCGATTTCCGGGGCGATGACGGGGCGCGAGGGCATGTGGTCTGAAGCCATGGAACTGGAGTGAATTATATACAATTCCACTGAGCGGCTCGATCAATGAGTGAAAGAAAAAGCGTCCTGCTGAGCACATATATCAACACGGTCAACGGGGAGGTCTACGCGCTTTTTGGTCCGGTCGGGAATATGACGGGGTTCCTGTGCCGCAGGTTCGATGACGTCTATATGGTCAGTCAGCCCATGCCGGGCGAGGACGATCTGACCCCGACCTTGACTCTCTATCAAGCGGGCCGAGCGGTCTGGACGAAGCACCTCCCAGCGATCCTGAGGATATTCTACTGGGTGGATCCGAAGAAGGTGTCCGCCAGCCGGACCGTGGTGCGGCTGAAGGTCCGGGATTTCGTCGCGAACGTCTATTTCACCCTGTTCTGCCTCCGGGGACGGCTGAGCCTCTTCATCGGGGTGGAGAGCATCAACGCCCTGAGCGCGGTCCCTTTTCGGCTTTTCAACCGCGTCCGCACGGTCCTCTACTTCTCGAACGACTATCATCCGCGCCGATATGCCCGGCTGATGAACTGGCTGTTCCTCAAGCTGGACGAGGTCGCCGCGCGCCATGCTGATTATATCTGGATGATGAACCCGCGTATCCATGAATCAAGGCTCGAGCGCGGGCTGGACCCGAAGACGCTGGCGCCCCATTTCATCATCCATGGCGGGCTCCCATTCTTCCCGGGAGGGCCGGCCGAGTCGAGCGAGCGTCATAAGCATCGGATCGTCTACGCGACGCGGGCCGGGCACCAGGGCTTGCGGATCGTCCTGGAGGCTCTTGCGACCGTGGCCGCGAGATATCCGGACGCGGAGCTTCACGTGACAGGGCATGCGGATCGGGATAGCGGTTCGGTCGCCTCGCTGATCGAGCAGCTCAAGATCCCTCGCAACGTGAAGTTCACCGGCTTTTTGAAAGAGGATGACCTGAATCGGCTCGTGAGGTCCTCGTGGATCGGCCTTGCGGTCTGGGCTTCGGACCATACCTCCGCGGCTTATGGGGACCCCGAAAAGATCCGCAGGTATTTCCATTTCGGTCTTCCGGTCGTGGCGACGGATAACGCTTTCACCTCCGACACCATCCGCAGGCATGGGGCAGGGATCGTCATCACCGACGATCCGAGCGCTCTCAGCTCCGCCATCCTGCGGCTTTTCGATGACGAGCCGGGGTATTCTCGATGCGCGCAGGCGTCGGCGGCTCTGGGGAAGGCCTACAAGGAGCACAATCCGCTCGATGGCTCTATCGACGATCTCCTGAAGCGGAAGTTGCTGTAAGGCAAAATAACGTAACATACCCTTCGCGATTCCGGGAAATGGCCGCGGAATCCCGAAAACCAGAGTGAAAAGATGAGAAGTGTTTCATTGCGGTCGACAGGCGGTTTCATCGCCAGCTTGCCCTATAGGATACATCCCAGCCTGCATTTCAAGCTCTATCAGTTCTGCGTGGGTTGCGGGCTTGGGGGATTCGTGCAGGACGCCGTCGTCACGTTCATGATCCGCCACATCCGGAAGGGGGATCACGTGATGGACATCGGCGCCAACCGCGGCACCTATACGTATTCCATGGCGCGGGCGGTGGGGGGAGCCGGGCGGGTCTACTCCTTCGAGCCCAATCCTGTCATCGCGAAGCAGTTGCGGAACAACATCTCCGCGCCCAATGTGATGATCGAGAACCTGGCCGTCTCCGACACGGAGGAGGACAAGGTCTTTTACCGCCATACCAAGGGCGCTGGACCGACGAGCTCTCTTGAGTTCTATGATGTGTTGGCCAAGGCGGGCGAATTGGAGGAGGTGACGGTGCGTTGCGTCACCCTCGACTCCTATTGCCGAGCCAAGGGCCTGCGCCCGGCTTTGATCAAGGTCGATGTCGAGGGGCACGAATTCAACGTTTTTCGCGGCGCGGCGAAGACGATCGTCGAGCATCGCCCCGTGCTGGTGTTCGAGTTCATCGAGCAGCTCTGGGAGTCGAAGAAGATCAATGAGATATTCTCATTGCTCGCCCCGGCCTACCGGCTGATCCGCATCGAGGACGGCGCTGATGCCTTGGCGGCCTATGAGGGCTATCAGCCCCAAAGCGATCCGGATTTCCGCACGTCGCGGGTCGTGAACATCGGGTGCATCCCGCGGAAACAGTAGAGGACTTGGAATGGGAAGAAAAAAAGCGCTTATCACCGGCGTGACGGGGATGGTCGGGTCGCACCTGGCGGATTTCCTCCTCGCGAACACGGATTGGGATATCTTCGGCATGTGCCGCTGGCGTAGCCCGCTCACCAACGTGGAACACCTTCTGCCGCGCGCGAACAAGGATGACCGTGTGCGGTTCCTCTACGGGGACCTCTGCGACTATATCTCCCTGCAGAACGTTGTCGAGGAGTGCCGGCCCGATTATGTGTTCCATCTGGCGGCGCAGAGCTATCCGACCACGAGTTTCAGCGCTCCACTTCAGACCTTCGACACCAACATCCAGGGGACGGAACGGCTCCTGGAGGCGCTGCACAGGACCAAGGGGATCGATCCGGTGATTCATGTCTGCTCCTCATCCGAGGTGTTCGGCCGGGTCCCCAAGGAGAAGATCCCGATCAACGAGGACTGCGCCTTCCACCCCGCCTCTCCCTACGCGATCTCCAAGGTCGGCACCGACTTGGTCGGACGTTTCCATGCCGAAGCATACGGACAGAAGGTCGTGATCACCCGGATGTTCACGCACACCGGCCCGCGCCGGGGAGACGTGTTCGCCGAGTCGAGTTTCGCCAAGCAGATCGCGATGATCGAGCGGGGGATGATCCCTCCGGTGCTCAAGACCGGGAACCTCGATTCCATGCGGACGTGGGCCGACGTGCGCGATGCCGTGAGGGCCTACTACATGCTGGTGACGATGAAGCCGGTGCCCGGCGAGGCGTATAACATCGGCGGCGCCCATTCCTGCACGGTCGGCCGGATGCTCGAACATCTGCTTTCTCTCTCGACCAGCAAGGGCATCCGGGTGGAGCCCGACCCCGCCAGGATGCGCCCGATCGATGCGGACCTCCAGGTGCCCGATACCGGGAAATTCAAGAAGCATACGGGATGGCAGCCGGAGATACCGTTCGAAAAGACCATGCTGGACCTTCTGGAATACTGGCGGACCCGCGTGGCCTCGGGCGCGCAATTCCTCACGAGATGAGGCTGGGATGAATATGAACGACTTGGGAATCGATCTCTATCGGACCATGTACATGATCCGTCGGGCGGAAGAGGCCATCCAGGCCCACTACGGCGAAGACGAGATGAAGACCCCCATGCACATGTCGATGGGGGAGGAAGCCATCGCCGCCGGCGTCTGCCATGCGCTCAAGTGGGAAGACCATATCCTGGGGACCTACCGGAGCCACGGCATCTATATCGCCAAGACGCAGGAGACCGACCTGTTCTTCTGCGAGATGTACGGCAAGGAGAACGGCACGTCCAAGGGCAAGGCGGGGTCCATGCATCTTCTGGCCCCGGACGCGGGGCTGGTCTGCACCTCGGCCATCGTCGGCAGCAGCATCCCGGTGTCGCTCGGGGTCGCCTTCGCCAACAAGCGCGCTGGGAACGGCCGGATGACCGCGGTCTTCTTCGGGGACGGGGCGATCGATGAGGGGGTCTTCTGGGAAAGCCTGAATTTCGCGTGTCTGAAGAGGCTCCCCCTCCTGTTCGTCTGCGAGGATAACGGCTTCGCCGTGCACAGCCCGGTATCCGAGAGGCATGGATATGACTCCATCGCCGACATCGCTCGCGCCTTCAAATGCGATGTCTTGAGCTCTGAATCCACCGACGTCGAACAGATCCACGCGCTCGCCAAGGATGCGGTCAGGATGGCGAAGGAGAACGAGCGGCCGGTCTTCCTTCACCTGAAGTATTATCGGGATCTCGAGCATGTCGGCATCTCCGAGGACTTCAAGGCGGGCTACCGTCCTCACGCTGAGTTCGAAAAGTGGAAGAAGCTCGATCCTGTCCGGTTGCAGCGCGAGAGGCTTCTGGGAACCGTCGGTCCAGAGGCGTTGGCTCAGGTCGAAAAGAAGATCGACGCGCAGATCGAGAAGAGTCTGGCGGTGGCGAGGCAGGCGGCCTTCCCTGCCGCGAATGTCGCCGCCGAGGATGTGTACTCATGAAACGGATGATCACCTATCGCGAGGCGCTCAACGAGGCGATGGCGGAGGAGATGCGCCGCGACCCGAAGGTCTTCATTTACGGGATCGATGTCGCGGATCACAAGAGGACGTTCGGCAGCGGCAACGGGATCCTGGAAGAGTTCGGGCCGGACCGGTGCTTCAGCACGCCGTTGTCCGAATGCGCCATGACGAGCTTCGGGCTGGGCGCCGCCATCAGCGGGATGCGGCCGATCCACATCCACATGCGGGTCGATTTCCTGATTCTCGCGATGAACGAGCTGACGAACATGATCGCCAGCTCCAGCTATGGGTCATGCGGCCGGATGAAGGTCCCCATGGTGATCCGCGCCGTCATCGGCCGAGGCTGGGGGCAATCCTGGCAGCACAGCAAGACTTTGCATTCCTGGTTCGCGCACATCCCCGGGCTGAAGGTCGTCATGCCTTCCCGTCCAGCTGATGCGAAAGGCATGCTCATCGCCGCGATCCGCGACGAAAACCCGGTCATTTTCATCGAGCACCGCTGGCTCTATGACGCGAAAGGAGAGGTCGCGCAGGACGCTCAGCCCGCCAGCCTCTCCGGCGCCCACGTCGTGCGCTCAGGGGCGGACGTCACCGTCCTGGCGGTCTCCTGGATGAACGTCGAGGCTCTGCAGGCGGCCGACGTCCTGGCCAAACACGGCGTCAAGCTGGAGGTCATCGACGCCCGCTCGATCTCGCCTTTCGACGACGCTGTCCTGGTCGAATCCGTCGAGAAGACGGGGCGTCTGATCGTCGCGGATTACGATTGGGTCCACTGCGGATTCGGCGCCGAGGTCGCGACGCGAGTCTATGAGAAATGCATGGGGCGCCTCAAATCTCCCGTGCTGCGCATCGGTTTCAAAGACACGCATTGTCCCTGCACCCGGCCCCTGGAGATCGAGTTCTATCCGTCCGCGATCGACATCATCCGCGGCGTCGAGAAGATGCTCGGCCTCCCGAAGATCGACCTTTCGCAGGAGGAGTTCTATTCCTACGAGAAGAAGTTCAAGGGGCCCTTCTAGCCGACCCCCGTGTCCGGAAAGATACTGGTCGCAGGGGGGGCTGGCCTCGTCGGCCGTAATCTGATCCGCCGGCTTTCCGCGGCCGGTCTGCCATGCGTGGCGAGCGTCCACTCCCGCGATGTGGTCGAGGACGGGGTCGAGACCATCCGGTGCGATCTCACGGATTTCGACGATTGCCTGAAAGCGACCGCGGGCAAGGAGAGCGTGGTGCTGGGCGCGGCGATCTCGCACGGGGCCAAGGCGAACCAGGCCGCGCCCACGGCGACGCTTCTTCCGAATCTGCGGATATTGGCCGGGCTGCTCGAAGCCTCAGCTCGGAACAAGGTCAAGACGGTCGTCCTGCTGAGCAGTTCGACGGTCTATCAGCCCGCCGATTCTCCCATCAAGGAAGACGACCTGGATCTGAACCTGCCTCCCTATGACGGATATTTCGGGATCGGCTGGACGTTCCGTTATCTGGAGCAGCTGGGAGCTTTGTACGCGAAGACCTATGGGATGAGGATCGTCACCCTCAGGCCGACCAATATCTACGGGCCTTTCGATGAATTCCATGAGGACAAGGCGCACGTGGTGCCGTCCTTGATCCGCCGGGCCTTGAAGCGCGAGTCCCCGTTCGAGGTATGGGGCCCGCCCGACGTCGTGCGGGACTTCCTCTTCATCGACGACCTGGTCGACGACCTTCTGGCGCTTCTGCGTGGCGAGGTGGAGACCCGCGGGCTCCCGGTGAACATCTGCAGCGGGGAGCCGATGACGATCCACGACGCGGCCCGGGTCATCCTCCAGGCGTGCCGCCATCCGGTCGAGCCGGTCTTCAACAGCGCGAAGCCGACTGCCATCCCCTATCGCGCGCTTGATGACTCACGATCTCTTCAGCTGTTCGGCCGGCGGGGGAGGACGCGTTTCTACGACGGGGTGGAGCGCACCGTCGCCTGGCTGTCGAAGATATCGTAGCGTTTGCCGGTTTCGACCCGGTGCTGCCTGTACCATTGCATCGTTTCCATGATCCCGCGCTCGAGCGTGATCGCGGGCTCGAAGCCGATCGCCCGCGCGCGGGAGATGTCCATGATCCGTTTGCGGTCGCCCGAAAGCTTCGAGGCGTCCCATACGATGGAAGGCTTGAAGCCGGCCTGGGAAAGCACGACCTCGACGAGGCGGCGGATGGACACGCCGTACCCGGCGCCGAGGTTGAGGGTCGCTCCGGGAGCTTTTTCCACCGCCAAAAGGATCCCGCGGGCGACGTCGTCGGAATGGATGAAATCCCTTTCCGGAGAGCCGTCTCCCCACACCGCGAAAGGGTTTTGGCCGTCGACCGCCCGCCTGATCAAAGACGGGACCACCATGGCGTTCTCGGAATCGAAGTTGTCGTAGGGGCCGTAGACGTTGGAAGGGCGCACGATGGTGACGTTTTTCCAGCCGTGCTCGATGCGGTACGCTTCCGCAAGGAGTTCGCCCATCTTCTTCGCGCCGCCCGCGAACCGATCGTTCGAGACCGCGTTCAACGCGTCGTCTTCCCGGAACACCTCGGCGGCGGGGTATATCCCGACGGAGCTCGTGTACAGGTAGCCCCCGGCGCCGCACTCGTGAGCCGCGTCCATGAGGTTGGTGTTGAAGAGCAGCAGCGGGGAGATGATGCTCGCGGGCCGCGCGGCGACGGCCGAGGGCGAGCCTTTGGCGCAGAGCAGATTGAAAACGAAATCCATCCCGCGGCATGCCGTCAGGCAGTTTTCCTTCACGCGCAGGTCGAAGCGTATGAATTCGGCGTCCGGGTGCGCGCGCGACGGGTCGTCCATGGAGGCGATGCGCACCTTGGCGCCGCGCTCGACGAGTATGCGGACCAGCGGGATGCCGATGAGGCCCGTGCCCCCGGCGACGAGGACTTTGAGGCCGCGGAACATGTTAGAAGTGCCCCGCGAGCTCGGCCTTGGGATCGACCGGCGTGTTCCCGTAGAGGTAGGCGCCCTTTTTGTTCCCGTACCAGACTACTTTGCGGAACCACTCTTCCCAGGAATCCCATCGTTCTCGAGTCCTGTCGATCCGGTAGCGGCAATGCCGCCGCTCGAGCGCGATCGGCCGGCCCACGATGAGCGAGCGATAGAATTCTCCCATGTTGCAGGACAGGTCCAGCTCTAGATCCTCTTTTTGAAACGGGACCTTCAGCAGGTTGCGGTTGAGCAGGACCGCTTCGTGGATGATCTCCGCCGAAGGTTGCGCCGCGCCTGCTTGCGCGCAAAGCATCTGCAGGGCTGTCTCGGCCTCCTGGCAGAAGCTGGCGAGCTTGCCTTCCACGCACAACTTGATGAAAACGTATTCGTCGGCCGGCCACCAGATGTTGAGCCATTCGCGCGAATGGCAATACTCCATGCCGCCCGCCTGGATGTCGCGCGCCTTATCCAGGAACAGGGTGCGGATCTCGGAAAGCACGGGGAAATGGCCGCCTTTCTCGAAACGCCCTTCCGAGAAGAATTCGATGATGTCCCGATAGGACAGGCCGGAAAGCTGCTTCGTCACCGCGATCGGGATCTGCAACAGCTTGTCGAAGTACAGGAGCCCGGCCATCCAGCAGAACGCGCGCGTGCGCGCCCAGTCGGCCTTCGGCATGGAATTCGTGCCCACCACCAATTGCTGCGTCTCGTAGATGCCGTCCAGGGGCTCCGCGAATTCGCCGTGGATGTTGACGACCTTCGTTTCCACGCTTTCCATGCCGAAACGTTCCTGGTATTCGGGGGCGCCCATTTCCGCGTTGGGGAGCAGGCAGAGATTGTTGAACTGGATCCGGTTGTGCTGCCCTCGTTCGATCACGGATGAGACCCCGTCCGCGAAAGTGTCGTAGGTCTCCGCAGGCAGCCCCAGGATGATGTCCGTCATCGTCTCGATGCCCTGGTCCGCGAAGCGCTGCTGGATCGTGAAATACGAGTCGAGGCTGATGTTGTCGCGCTTGATCGCGCGCAAGGTGTCCTTATCCACCGATTGGAGCGAGATCACCACCCCTTTGTTCAGGCCTGCGTCCGACAGTATCTTCTGGACCTGATAAGAGCGTTCCGTCGCGTTCTTGGTGTTTTGTATCGACATCGCTTGTGGATATCCGTGCTTGGCTTTGGTCTGGGCGCAATAGCGGGCGATATCCAGATCGCGCTCCAGCATCCCGAAGTTGGCGTCCGCGCAGAAGATGAACTCCACCTTATGCCGACCGAACCAATCGTACTCTTCGTAAAGGCGCTCCAGCGCCCATGTGTTCACTTTGCCGGCGACCGCGGAACCCCAGTCGCAGAAAGTGCATGAGAACGGGCAGCCGCGGTTGGTTTCCCACAGAGCGATCCAATGCTCGTCAGGATGCGCGCGCATGAGAGGCTCGAAAGTCCCCTCAAGGTAGGGCGAAGGAACCTGAGCAAGATCGCGGAGGCGCTCGCCTTTTTGCGTTTGACGCAGAACGCCGTTCGAATCCAGGTAGCTGATGGAAGGGACCGCTTCAAGATCCCCCTGCGGCGCGTGAGAAAGCAGGGAAGTGAATACCGCCTCGCCCTCGCCGTGGCAGGCGACATCGATGAAGGGATTGCCGCGCAGGAAGCTTTCCGACTGATCCGGCACGTGCGGGCCGCCAAAAACGATCAGGACCTGCGGTTTTTTCCGTTTCAGCTCCCGGGCGATCCGGAGCGACGTCTGCGCGTTCCACACGTAGCAGCTGAAGCCCACGATGTCCGCGTCGAGGAGGCTTGCGACGGCTTCTTGAACCGGGATCCGCGCATAAACGGGGAGGAGGAATCGATATTTGCCCGGTTCGGGCAAGTGCCTCTCGGCATAGATCTGAAGAAGCCCTGCGGAATACGGGAAATAATGCTGGCCTGAAAAGCTGTTGTTGATCTGAACCAGCCCCACTTTGATGGGCTTGGCATCGACGATAGCCGCTCGCCAGGAATTCGTGGACATCCTCGTGATTATCCCAAAAAATCGGGCGGTTGTCGATGGATTCGCCAAATAGGCTAGAATACGCCGCTCATGATGAATTGCGGGCGCGGGAAGGCCCATGAAGATGCGGCAAAAGGAGAATCATGAAGGTTGAGAAAACGAGATTGGATGGAGTCCTTTTGATGACTCCGCCCACGATATTCGAAGACAATCGGGGCTGCTATGTCGAGCTCTACAACGAGGCCCTGTATAAGGCCGCCGGGGCGAACGTCGATTTCATCCAAGATGACATCTCGGTGTCGAAGAAGGACGTCCTCCGGGGAGTCCACGGCGATTCCAAGACCTGGAAGCTGATCTCGTGCCTGGCGGGCGAGTTCCAGCTGGTGGTTTTGAACTGGGACAGCGCATCCCCGCAATACAGGCAATGGGAATCCTTCATCTTGTCGGAGCAGAACAGGCTTCAGGTCCTCATCCCGCCCAAGTTCGGCAACGGACACCTGGTCCTATCCGAGCGCGCGATATTCCATTACAAGCAATCCACGGCCTACGACCGGTCGGGCCAGTTCACCGTCATGTGGAATGACCCGCAGCTACGCATCGACTGGCGGATCCAGAACCCCATCTTATCCAAGCGCGACGGCGCGTGAGCTCCATGCTGCAGGGGAAGACGGTGCTCGTCACCGGCGGCAGCGGATTCGTCGGCGTCAACCTGATCGCCCGATTGCTGTCGCTGGGCGCCAATGTCCGCGCGACGACGCATCTCAAGTCGCCCGTCTTGACCGACCCCCGGATCGAGTATGTGGGATGCGACCTCCTCAAGATGGATGACTGCCGCCGCGTGACGGCCGGCATGGAGTACGTCTTCATGTGCGCGGCCAGCACCTCGGGAGCCGCCGTCATCGCCGCCACGCCGCTGGTGCATGTGACGCCCAACGTCGTGATGAATTCCCAGATGCTGGAAGCGGCCCATGCCGCGGGGGTCCGGAAATTCATCTGGCTGAGCAGCAATGCCGCCTATCCTCCGACCGGCGACAGGCCGGCCAGGGAGGAGGAGATGTTCGCCGGCGATCCCTATGACGTGTATTTCGGCGTGGGCTGGATGAAGCGCTACACGGAGACCCTCTGCAGGCTCTACTCCGAGAAATTGAAGAAAAAGATGCCATCGATCGTGGTGCGCCCCACCAACATCTACGGACCCTATGATGACTTCGATCCCGCCACGTCCCATGTGATGGCGGCCACGATCCGCAAGGTCGTGGAGAGACACGAGCCGATCAGGGTCTGGGGCACGGGCGATGACGTTCGGGATCTGATCTATATCGACGACTTCATCGACGCTCTCCTCCTCGCCGCCGAGAGGGTCGAGACTTATGACCCGATCAACATAGGCTTCGGCTCCGGTAATAGCGTCAAGGAGATATTGAACACGCTTTTAGACCTTGAAGACTGGCGGGATGCCGCGATCGAATTCGATGCGACGAAGCCGAGCATGATCCCCAAGAGGCTCGTCGATACCGCCAAAGCCCAGCGCATCCTCGGGTTCAAGGCGGGGACGGACCTCCGCACGGGGATGCGGAAGACGGTCGAATGGTATAAGCGGCATCAAGGGATGAGGCCCTAGAACATGATCATCACGCGCACACCTTTTCGGGTCTCGTTCTTCGGCGGCGGTACGGATTATCCCGATTATTACCGGGAACACGGGGGCACGTGTCTCAACGCCTCGATCAACCGATATTGCTACATCACTTGCCGCTACCTCCCGCCGTTCTTCGACCATAAATTCGTGGTCCGGTACTCGAAGACGGAATTGACGCAGACTGCCGCCGAGATCGTCCACCCTTCGGTCCGGGAATGCCTCCGGTTCATGGGGATCAAGCGGGGAGTTGAGATCATCCATACGAGCGATCTTCCTGCGATGTCCGGGGTCGGATCCAGTTCCGCGTTCACGGTCGGGCTCTTGAACGCGCTTTATTCGCTGAAGGGGGAGATGCGGAGCAAGCGCGCCCTGGCCTTCGACGCCATCCATGTCGAGCAGGACCTCATCAAGGAGAACGTCGGATCGCAGGATCAGGTCGCCGTTGCTTTCGGCGGGCTCAACAAGATCGACTTCAGCGGGGAGAAGGATATCTTCATCCAGCCGGTGACCATCGGCAGCGAGAAGATGGAGCATTTCCAAAAACACCTCCTCTTCTATTTCACGGGGTTCTCTCGCTATGCTTCGGAGATCGCTGCGGAGCAGATCGGGCGCATCCCCAAGAACCTCAAGGAACTGGCGGCGATGAAAGAAATGGTTCCGGAGGCCCTCCGGGTCCTCAACGGCCGGCCGGATTCCATCGGGGAGTTCGGGGAATTGCTGGATGCGAGCTGGGTCCTGAAGAAGAGACTGGGGAGCCTGGTTTCCAACAATCATATCGACCAGATCTATGAGGCGGCGAAGCGTGCCGGCGCCCTTGGCGGCAAGATCTGCGGGGCGGGGGCCGGGGGCTTCATGATCCTTTTCGTCCCCCCGGAGCGGCAGAAGAAGGTGAAGGAAGTCCTCAGGAAATTGATCCTCGTGCCGTTCCAGTTCGAGAACATCGGATCGCATGTCCTGCACTATACGCCCTACTGAGACCATGGAAACGCCGATCAGCAGGGAAGCGATCGTCTTCGAGGACGGGATCCCGCCTAAGAACAAGCTGCTCATGGCGGTGCTGTTCCTTAAGGCGCTCCTCTTCCTCCCGTTCATGAAGAGCTACGTGAAACGGCATCTTCCGCATTGTTCCCGGATCGATTTCGTCCCCGGATTCATGTTCTATTACGGGAACATCCATGCCAGGAACGTCGGATTCACGGATACGTTCATCCTCGATTATGCGCCGGTCTATATCGGCGAGAACACCGCTTTCGGCTGGAACAACATCATCATCACTGCGATGCACGATGCTTGCAGCGATTTCAGCCGGGTCGTGGCGAAGCCCGTGATCATCGGGAAGAACGTCTATATCACCTCCCGCTGCGTGATCACGGGAGGCGTGACCATCGGGGACAATTCGATCATCGCGGCCGGCAGCGTCGTCGTCAATGACATCCCGCCGAATTCTCTTGCGGGAGGCAACCCCGCCAAGGTCATCAAGAGGATCGAGACCCCGCTGCACGGGCCCGTGTTCCCCCCGTCCCTGGAATAATGCTCTCGGCGATGATCCTTGCCGGCGGCCTCGGGACGCGGCTGCGGCCTGCGGTGGCGGACCGGCCGAAAGTGATGGCTTTGGTGAACGGCCGCCCCTTCCTCTCGTATCTGCTCGATCAGCTCGTGGATGCCGGCGTGCGGGATGTCGTCTTGTGCGTGGGATACCTGGGCGATGCGGTCCTCGAGGCTTTCCAGGATTCATATCGAGGGTCGAAGATCCGTTATTCCCGGGAAGATGTCCCGCTGGGCACGGGGGGGGCTCTGAGGCACGCGCTGAAGGTCGTTTCCGGCGACGCTTTCCTGATCATGAACGGCGATTCGTATTGCGATCTGGACCTGAGAGCATTCGTGGAATGCCACCGGGACGCTCGAGCCGCGGCGTCCATCGCATTGACCCGCGTCGATGATGTCCGGCGCTACGGCAGCGTGACGGTCGATCCTCATATGCGCGTCCTGGATTTCGAGGAAAAGGGGGTGCGCAGCGGCGCCGGGTTGATCAACGCGGGGATCTATCTGCTGGACAAGGGCGTGCTGGCAGCTATCCCGGAAGGCAAGCCGGTATCGCTTGAGAGGGAGGTCTTCCCGCGCCTGATCGGGGGAGGCATTAACGGATTCCACGTATCGGGGAGATTCATCGACATCGGGACTCCGGAATCTTACCGATGTGCGGCTGAATTCTTCGGCGGAGCTTGACCAGTATGATGAGGGCTTTGGGCATCCCGGCGCTGATGTTGGCCCTCACGCTCCCATGCTCCTGGGGCGCAAGCGAAGAAGATCGCCGGGCCTTGGATTTCACTTTGAGGGCCGCAGTCGCGGCAAGGCAAGGGAAGGTCCTTGTGACGCAAGGTGATCAGAGGCTCCGATGGTCGGAGCCTCAGGGTCATGCTGCGGACATGGCCTTCCCTCTCGACTTCGGAGACATCTCACTGTCCGACTATGATGAGTTGTGGGTGGACTATCGGGAGCTTTCCCCCAAAAACCCCTCCACCGTGGCTGTCAAGCTGGTGATGGATGGGGGGGGGGCTGCCTCGAAGGGCGTATCCCGCCGGATAGCCTTCGCCGAACAGAGGCCTGCCCATGTCGTCGAAGAGGTCGATACGAGCGAATCGGCGTGGGTCGAGAAGGACGGCGCATACGTCCTGGCGCGTTTTCTGGGGCGGGCTCCTGGCTTGGAATGGCGCTACACCGCATGGAAAGGGCTTACGGTCGTGCAACGACGATTCCACCGCGATCTCAAAGATGTCGTGGCTCTCGATGTCGAGTTTGGGCCCCGGGCTGTCGTGGAGGGGCTCAATCTTCGGATAGGGACCTCGGATGATTTCCGGCCTGGGAGCTTGGTTGAGTTGCGCCGGCCTGCTGAGATCGGATATCGGACTCAGAAATGGCATGTAGACATCGCCGGGATCTTGCGGGAGCGCTTCCCCGGTAAGAATGCCGCCTATCTGCAGGAGGTGGTCGCCTTCGTCAAAGACGATGGCATGGATGCGGCTGTCCAGCGTCCTCTGAGAAGGATCGTCTTCTATGGACCGGACGTGCCGGCGAGGCGGATCGGCATAGGCGCCGGGCCGGTCGATGCTCTGCCCGCGCGGACGCAGTTGGTGGCGCCTTCTGTCCGGAGGCTTGTGGTCGATCTGCGCGGGTTGCGCGAAAACCGCTGGGGACAGACTGAGAGCGGACAGCTTATCTTCTCTCAGGCGCGATTTTCGGTGTCTGCTGGCTTCAAGGTGAGGGGTGTGCGGCTGGTCCGTCTTCAGGAGTCCACTCGGCCGCTTTTCCTCAATGCCGCCGATGGACTGATCCGCAGATGGGGCGGGCCTTTCCTCGGCTTGTCCGATGACGCATCCCGCGTCGAGGCGCCTGAGATATCGTCATACCTGCCTTTCTCCCTCGAGGGGCATATCTCCTTGCGCAGCGACAAGGCGGTCGAGAAGAGGCCCGCATCGGACGGCGGATTGGTCTTGGATGGAGCCGGGACATGGCTTGAGGTCCGATGGCCCATGCATGCGGCTATCGATGGACATCCGTTGTTCTTCTTGGGAGTCCCCACCGGGGGCAGGCATATCTCCAGGGTGGTGCTGGAAGGTGAATCCTATGAGGGCGTTTGGCGGCAGTCGGTCCGTCCCAATGAGCCTGCGCGGATCTCCCATCCTGTGGGGACAGGGAGATTGACTTTGAAGATGTTCTTCTCCGAGACGCCTTTCCATGTCAAGCTGGAAGAAGCGGTGTTTTTCCGGCCGGTGCTCTCGAATGCGAAGGAATGCTTTTCAAGAAAGACTCTGGTGAAATCCTTGGCGCATCCTCCGGTCGCCCATAGCTCCGTGCCGAAAGGTGCTGTGGCCCTGAAGGGCGTTGCGCTGAAGTCTCCCGCCGAGAGCCTTCTGGAATGGCCCGTCTACCGTTCCGGGGGCCAGTCTCTGGGGTTCGATCTCGGTGCCGCGAAGAAGAACATCCTGGCAGGCCCTGTCCGGCTGAATGCAGACCCCAGCCAGACATTGTCTGCCGCCTTTTCAGGCGCTCGGATGGAGGAAGTCGAGAATCCATGGTTCAAAGTGGATTCCGTGAGCATCCGCTTTGGACCGACCATGCGCGAGGACTTCGCCGCCAAGCTCCTCAGCTTCATCGAAGAAAGAAGTGATACCTCGATGCCGGTGCGGGCGGCCTCGGGGGATTCCCCGCGCAGTCGATACGAAAATCTGCTCTTGTGGACTTTGGTATGGCTTTGTCTCGCGTGGTTTCTTTACAGGTTATCAGGCGCGACCGATGGCGTGAGCGTCGGTCATAAAAGTCTTTCGGGGATTCTTGTGGCCGTATTTCTCTATGGTGCGGGCATCATCGCGCAGCCTGCCTCGGGGGTGAATCAATTCTTCGCATTTGGAGGCTTCGCGGCGGTCCTGGCGCTGCGCTTCTTGGTCGAGGCGATGATCCCGCGTATGAGCCCCTTCTTGCCGCATCTGGCAGAGCGGATCCGCGGAAGCATTGGGAGGACGTATCTTGCTTGCGCTTTCCTGGCGTTGCTTTCGGCCGCCTTCATGCTGATATGCCGGCAGCAGCCGATGGCCGAGCAAGCGGCCGTGGTCTTCTATTATGCTTTTGCCTTCGGAGTCGTGGTGGAGGCGGTCGCGGTCTTCAGGGAGAGGGACTCTGATTAGGATGAGCACCTTGCGGGCATTCTTGGGCTATCTGCTGGCGAGCGCATGGCTGACATGGCCGCTTTGCATCCATTGGCGGTCCGTGCTCTTGCGAGGCTATAGCGACGCCTTCGGCGACGTCTGGGGCATCTGGGCTGCCAGCCACGGACTGCGGACGGGCGGCGCCACCCGTCTGATCTCAGCACCCTTCGGAACGCCGGACATCCCGGGCCTGAGTCAGCCGGTGCTCGATGCTCTGGCCATCGGGCTGGGCAGGACCGCGGGGGATGTCGCCGGATACAATCTGTTCCTGTTCCTGTCCTTCACGCTGACGGCCTTTGCGACCTTCCTGTTCCTCTTCGCGCTCTTGAGGCGTGAGGCTCCCGCTTTCTTGGGCGGCCTGATATTCGGGTTCTGCCCCGCGGTGGTCATGCATTCTGTCGGCGGCCATCTGGGATTTGCCTTGAACGCCTTCGTCCCGCTTCTTCTGTGGGCCTTATTCATTAATAGGGAGAGGAGGGATCGAGTCTCCGCGCTCATGGTCGGTGCAGCCTATGCGCTGTTGACCTTGACGTCGTTCTACCTCGGCTATTTCGCGATCTATCTGATCTTATGGTTCATCGTCTATGACGTGTATTCCTCGCGGCCGGTCCGGCCTCTCGCGGTCGCCATGAATTATCTGTGGTGCGCATCCTTCGCCGCCGGGATCATCCTCCTTTTCGAGTATAAGGCCATCATCGCGTTGATGTCGATGAAGACGACGGCCATGGTGGCGGGTGGATACATCCGAGGGCTTGACGAGGCGGTCACGCTTTCAGCCCGGCCGTGGGAATATCTGATTCCTTCCATAGACCACCCGATATTCGGCAGATTCGTCGAGGATTTCAGCCGGATGCATCTGCATGGCAGCAATATCGATGAGCAGACGCTGTACCTGGGATTTGTCCCATTGACGTTGACCGTCATCGGTCTCATCGCAGTCCTACGAAAAAACATCCAAGGTGAGCGTGCAAGGTTGTTCTGGTTCTTCGCCGTCGGGGCGGCGTTGATGGCTGTCATGTCCGGCCCGCCCTATGTGCCTGTCGGACATCTGAAGGTCCCGATGCCGTCCTACCTCGCCTTCGCGCTCGCGTCGAAGTTCCGGGCCGTCTGCAGGTTCGGCATCCTGGTCGATTTCTTCATAGCGGGGACCGCCGCGGTCTCTTTGTCCTATCTTTCGGAAAGGATGACCCGCTCCCGATCCGCGATCCTCAGCGCGGCGCTCATCCTGATGACGGCGTTCGAGTATTGGTCCGTGTCTCCGGGCTCCGTTCTGGCCGTCGATACCCCTCCGCCGGCTTATCAGTGGCTGTCCGGGCAGCCCGGTGACTTCCTCATCGCCGAATACCCGATGATGCCGGCCGATGAGGCCGCATTCGGCACATACCTCTTCTGGCAGCGCGTCCATGGCAAGAGGGTGGTCAATGGAGCGTCGAAGATGGATCCGGAGGCTTGGCGACTCTACGAACACGTCCAAGACTGGGGAAACCCGGAGACCGTGAGATTGTTGAAAGAGGTCGGGGTGCGCTACGTTCTCGTGCATCCGAGGATGTATGCGGAAGGGCAGATACCGGGGCCTCTGAAAAGATACTACCCGCCGCTGACCGCTTCGTGGACTTATAACGGAGGGAGCCCCCCGATCAACCCCATGATGCCGAAGCCGTGGAAGATCTTCGGAGAAGACTGGGTCTTTTCCTTGTAAGCATGAAAGATCTGCAGACGGCCGGATGCCGGCGTGATATGATGACTCTCGGGCGAGCGCGACCTTGAGATGGAAAATCCAATGAATCATCGCATCGGCTGGGGAGATGGGGCGCGAGGCTTGGCTCTGCGCGTCGTCGCAGTGCTTCCTTTTTTGGTGGCCGCCGCAGCCGTCGTCGGGGCTGGTTTGTATTTCTCGATGCCTGAGCCGTTGGTCCTGAAGGCGCCGCAGCCGATATCGTTTCCGCTGAAATTGGGATATCTGGAAAAACCCATTAAGATCGGGTATTTGCTGAGGGATTTTTCGGGCAACCTGCCTAAGGTCGTCGTGACTTTCGAATTCCACGATAAAGACGGGAATCCCCCATCTCGGCTGGCATATGTGCTGAGCGGCGCGGATGACTACTGGAATTATCAGAATGTAGTGGTTTCCGGGGTCAGCTATGTCACGATCCGCAGGGATTTCAGCAGGGTCGGGAAAGCGGAGAAAGTCGTCTTTGTGAATATATTGAAAGACTATAACGAGGGCGCAGCGAGGATCGGCGCAAGGAAGCTGGGGGCGGCTGATATCACATCGGCTACCGTCTATCTCCAGGCTTGGTATGACTCCGCAGGCGGGAAGCCCGGAGAAGTTTCCGCCAGCTTTTATTTTTGGGACAAATACGGCCTTGATTAAAATCGCTATGAGGAGCCTTTCATTTTGTCGGGGTCGGATGCTGTCAGTGCTGCCGTATGCCTTGTTGGTCGCCGGCTTCTTCCTGCTTCACGGCAACGTGCTTTTCAAGGGCTACTATCGCCCGCACGGTGACCATACGATCTTGTTTTTCAGCAACTTTTATTTCCTTGACGGCATTTTCACCGATGGGGAATTGCCGCTGTGGCAGCCATATCGGCATCTTGGCACGATGAACTTCATGGCGTTGCTCCTTTTCAATCCATTGTTGATCTTGTTGTGCCAGGCCTTCCGGTGGGCGGGCGGTGTTTTGGGGATGCGCTCGTCTTCCATGTATCCGGTCGCTTTTCTGAGCTATATGGTCGGGTTCATCCTCACGTTCGTTCTCCCCTGTTGGCTTATCGCCCGCGAAGTCATCAAGAACACGACTGTTAGATGGGTGGCGGTCGGCGCGGCCCTATTCGGTTCGCATCTTTTTTTGATGATCTATTTGGGCAATGACATGCTGTACTATTTCCCATTCACGATCCTGTTTTCGATCAGGATGATGCGGGACGCGGACGATGAGTGCTTCATCCCCAATCTAGCCGGGTTCATCCTTTCATTGAGCCTGGCGCTGACGACTTCTGCGCTGATGAACCACGTGCTGACGGCATGCATCATCGCGGGGATATCAGCCCTGCTGACCTCGCGTTCGCCGTGGGCGGGGCTACCTGATCTGCTCGCCCGGTTGAAGCGCGTCTTTCACGCCCGCTCAAAACGTGCGACGGCGCTGTTGGCCATGTCTTCTGTCGTGGCCGTGGGACTTGGTGCTGCAAGGATCGCGCTATTTTTCAGGATGGGTGAGTTCGAGATAAAAGGCCGTGTCATGCAGACGAGGCTGGCATTCTTAAATTATTCCAGCGATACATACACTTATTCCAACCACCTCTTCCAGGTGTCCGACAATCTCCTGAACATGTTCGCCTATCTGAGCCCGCTCATAAAGTCGGGGACGCCATATCCGATGCTTTATTTCGGCGTGATCGCTGTTTCGATATTTCTCCTGATGTTCCGTCATATCGAGAATAGGAGGATATTTAATTTCTTCCTGGTATCAGCCGCTTTTATCCTGCTTTGTTCCACGAATCCGAAGGATGGCTACAATTTCATCTACCCATTCACCTATCTGTTGAATCCTCTTCTCTCGATGGGTTCCAGACACAATAATTTAGTCGTCTTGCTCGCCGCCCCGTTCGCAATCATGGCCATGTGCATGGCGCTGGACCGGTTCGTGTCCCTTTATAGCCGCGCGACATATCCCCGCCACCAGAAAGTGTTCTTGTTCTTGGTGATCTCATCCGCCTGCTCGTACTTCGTCTATCGCGACTTGGCCAGCTACAATCCCCGGATTTACATATATTGGTATGTCGGTCTGGTGGCGCTGATCGTATCGATGCTGCTCTACCTGCCCAGGGAGAGAATCTTCAAGCCGCATGTGGCGATCCCGCTTGTCTTGGCAGTCCTGGTCGTTGTCGAGATCGCATTGCCCCTCAGAGGCTATGTCAGATCGTTTTACCGCCCGTTCCCAAAGGATGGCGGCGGCTACTTCGGCAGCGGGCTGCCTATGGAAGATCCCATACGGGGATGGCCGTTGCCCACGAGACATTCATTCCCAAGTCAGTTTAATGTCGCCGAGGGGCTCAATACGACGAACAATATCTATCACCGGATGGATAATGCGTACTTCAAGTTCTGCTCAATTGAGGGCTATGATGATTGTACTGCCTATGAGAAGGGGGCGAATATCGAAGACATGCCCTGGCTGAAAAGGGCGACCGATCGCCTCCTCTTCGTCGACAAAATCGTTCCCGTGCGAGAGCACGAGGAAGCACTCCGCTTGACGAAGATGATCTTCGAGACCGGGAAGAATTCGCAATATGCCGTTGTCGAAGGGGCTCCGAGCGCATCAGTTCTGGGAGATATCTCCTTGATATCCGAGAATGAGTTGAATGATGCCGCGAATACGAAGGACGTAGCCAAGGCGGCATATCCGGCCTCCAAGACCTTTACCATCGCAGGGAAAGAATTCAAGAGCGTCGGCGCGGACCCCGACAACACCCATGCCCGCCTTTACTCTGTCAGCCTCCCGATAGATTTCCCTAAATACCTCACGACGAATTACCTCAACCAGGACTATAAAGATATCTCCGTGGTGGACGTGGATGGTAAGACGTACACGCCGACTTACTTCGATTCGTTCCGGGAGCCGTTCCGCTATCAGATCGGGTTTCAGAATCATCGGCAGATGGTCATTTCCTTGGAAGGAGGCGATCCTCGTGGGATCGTGATCAGCTGGCGGGATCGGTTCGCGGAGAAGGGCGTGGAGATTTTGAAGTTCTCCTACAACAAATTGGCTTTGAAGGTGGATGCGGAGCGCGATTCCTTTCTGATTTATATGGATAAGAATGCGAGCAGATGGAAATTCTTCCTCGACGGCGCCCGGCGGGATGTCTTCACGACCGATGGTGTCTTCAAGGGAGTCTTTGTGCCCAAAGGGACGCACTCTCTTGTGTTCGAGTACCGCGATCCTTTTTTGGCCGCCTCGATGGTGATCTACTCGCTGAGCTTGTTCTGCTCATGGGGCCTCCTTTTCCTGCTGGTGCTCTCTGGCGAAGGGCGTCCTATCCAGGTTGAGGTTCAGCGTTAACGCCCCGGACTTTTGACCTCCGTGGATTATTGTAGAATCATAGTCGCAGTCCTTCCTCGCCCATGCTAGACAGCATCCTCGTCAATCCCCCAGTCTCCAGCCCCCTTCACCCGCAGCTGAACCTGCCGCTGCTCAGCGGCTATCTGAAGAGCCACGGGTACAAGTCCAAGGTCCTGGACAGCAACATCCGGTTCTTCCACCGCTTCCTGGAGCTCAAGGACTTCAAGATCGACCCCGAGACATACGTCGAGAATCCGCTCAAGCTCCTCGACCTTTACAGCGATCTCGAGAAACAGCTCTGGGAGAAGTCTCAGAAGTTCAGCGGCCTACAGGTGGGGCTGCGGACCTTGAGCATGAAGCAGGACCGCATTGATTTCAGGATGGTGGCGCAGGCCCTCGACGACCGCGAGTCGAACCCCTTCATCCAGTTCTACGAGGATCTGGTCCGCGACGAGATCGCGCCCCATTCGCCGAAGATCGTGGGGATCGCCATCACCTTCCAGGACCAGATCATCCCGACCTTCACGCTGGCCAAAGTGATCCGGCGGATGCGGCCGGAGATCAGGATCGTGCTGGGCGGCCAGATGATCACGCGCTGCTACGACGGGCTGATCCTGGACGAGGGCCTCCTGCCGTTCTTCGACTATCTCGTCCTCTGGGACGGGGAAGAGCCCTTGCTGGACATCCACCGCAAGGAGATCCGCGGCGAGGACGTGGAATTCATCAACGCGCTGCCCGCCGACGGGAGCAAGTACAAGGTCGATCGGCTCGCGAAGGCCATCGCCTCCGAGATGGTGCCCTCTCCCGATTTCTCGGACCTCGACCTGTCGAGCTACTTCGTCCCCGAGATCCTCATCCCGTTCCAGACGACCCGCGGCTGCTACGCGAAGTGCGCGTTCTGCGCCATCCCCTACGGCTCGAACAAGTACCGCGTCCGCACGGTCGACCGGATCATCGACGATTTCATCCGCATACAGAAAGAGACCCTGGAGCGGTACGGGAAGAAGGCGACGTACTTCAAGTTCATGGAGGACACGTCCTCACCCGCGCTCCTGCACGAGCTTTCCGTCGAGATCGAGAAGCGCGGGCTGGACATCAAGTGGGAGACCTTCGCGCGCTTGGAGAAGATGTTCGCGACGGAAGGCTTCATGGACCAGCTCTATCGCGGCGGCTGCCGCAAGGTGCACTGGGGCCTGGAGTCCAACGACCCCGCGATCCTGGTGACGATGGAGAAGAAGACGACCATATCCTATGCGGACGCGGTCCTGGAGAGCGCCGGCAAGGCGGGCATCCTGAACTTCTGCTTCGTCCTGGTCGGCTTCCCCGGCGAGACCGACGAGAACCGCGCGAGCATGGTGCGCTATATCGTCGGGAACCCCCACATCCACACGCTCACCATCACGACCTTCGACCTCACGCGTAAATCACCGATGGAGCAGGAGTTCTCTCCCGAGAACCCCTACAAGCTCGACTGCGAGCCGGCCAAGGATTTCCAGGTCCGCCTGCCTTATACCGTCAACGGCGAGAACTGGAAGAAGAAGATCATCCCGCTCGCCCACAAGATGATGATCGACATCATCAAGGGGCGCCCCGACATCGGCTTCATGACGCTCTTCCCCGACCAGATCCGCGCGGTCCTGTGCGACCGGTACGGCAACGACTGGGGCCGGATCTTCGTCGAGAAATACGGGACGGAGAACGTCCAGGAGATGCTCCTGTCCACCGAGAAGTACGCCCGCGACTACGCCGCCGACAAGGACATCGATCCCAGCCGTCTTCCCGAGCCGTTGCGGCGGGAGCACTACCGGACCCGCGAGGACCTGGCGCTCATCGCACGCGCCGTCCGCCTGCGCCGCGAGTACGAGGACCGAAGGTTCAACCAGGTCTGATGCCATGAGCGCAACCGGCCCGGCCGCGATCAAGTACGGCTTCTATGACCGGCTCAAGGCCGAGTTCCCGTCTCAGATCATCGTCGACGTGACGGAGATCTGCAACCTGGCCTGCACCCATTGCCCTCATCCGGAGTTCAAGAAATCCGAGTATTACAGCGGCGCCTACCTGCCGGAGGAGCTGAACACCAAGGTGATCGATGAGGTGGCCGGCGCGGGCCGCGGGCATACCCAGTATGTCCGCTACACCAGCGAGGGCGAGCCGCTCATCCATCCCAAAGCCTTCGCCATGCTCAGGTATGCCAAGGAGCGTTCCGGGACGACGGTTACGCTCACGACGAACGGGACGCTGCTGAGGCCGAAGCAGATCGATCAGCTTCTGGAGACCGGCATCGATCTCGTCGACATCAGCATCGATGCGTTCCTCGATGAGACGTACAAGAACATCCGCGTCGGCGGCGACCTCGCGGTCACGCGGGCCCACGTGCTGGATCTCATCCGCCGCAGGTCCGCGGCGGGCTCGAAGATGAAGATCGTGGTCAGCTACATCGAACAGCCCAACAACGCCGCGCAAACCCAGGATTTCCAGAAGTTCTGGAAGGCCCAGGGCGCCGACTACGTCGTGATCCGGCAACTTCACTCCGCTGCAGGCGCGAAAGGGGAAGTCAAGGAGACGATGCTGCGCGGCCAGAGCGCCATCCCGCGCCGGCCTTGCGTCTATCCCTGGGAACGCGTGCTGTTGCAACCGAGCGGCTTTATCTTCTTTTGTCCTGCGGATTGGAACCGCGGCTCTTCAGTCGTCGACTACCGGACCACGACCCTTCAGGAAATCTGGCGCGGGGAGTTTTATCAGAAACTGCGTCAGGCTCATCTCGATAACGACTTCAAGGCCCACCCGTTCTGCGGGCAGTGCCCGGATTGGGTGTTGACCGGATGGCCGGGCCAATCGCGCGGTTATGCTGACATGGTCCAGGACTTCCAGCGCGCCGACGGCGAGCCGATCTAGACCGCGCGGGCGACCACGCAACAGCTCGCGCCCATCGGCAGTGAGCGTCCGCTGGAAAGGAATCTCAGTTCCGCGCCGAGCGTGATGTTGACGATCCATGCGATGAGCCCATCCCCGACCTGATGCTCCTGCTGCGCCGTTGAGCGGGTGCGGTGAGTCCTGACCTTGAGCAGACTGGGAATAGTCCGGCAGATGAGGATGGGCAACAGCAAGGGCAGGAAATAGTAGCTTGCGTGTTCCACGGCGAAGCCGGCGGCCTCGATCTTCCGGCAAAGATCGGATAGCAGATATCTCCTGATATGATCAGCCTCCGTATCTTCATGCGACCAGAGAGACTGGTAGGAGGGTACAGCGCAGTAGAGGCGTCCACCTACCGGCATGAGATGTCGAGTGCGCGACAGGAATCTCGCGTCATCCGGGATGTGTTCCAAAATATCGAACATCCCGACATTCTTCAAGGAGCCTTCGCTGAACTGAGCGTCATCCACGAACGAGCAGGCCACATTCATGACGCCGCGTGATTTGGCGTGCTTTGCCATGCGGACCGTCGGTTCGATCGCGACGATGGGCCAGCCCACGCGCTGGATCGCCAATGTCACGGCGCCGTTGCCGGCGCCGATCTCGAACAGCGTCCCGGCCGGCGGAAAACGGTTCAACACGTCCAGGAAATATCGATTCCTATAGCGATACCAGAATGACTTCTGTTCGATGGATTCCCAGTCGATTTCCGCATCCTCGTTGAATCTGAGGTCGTGATGGCCCGGCGAGAACCATATGCCGTCTTCCCCGCGGACGAGGCCTCCGGAGATGGCGGAGAGATCGATGGGTTCGGGGGGGGCACCCACGGTCATCGGGATTCTCTCCGGTTCATGCGAACTTGTAGGTGTAGATGAAGACCCCGCCCACGTTCGCCGGCTTCTTGGGGCCGACCTTGATCTTGGAGGCCAGTTTCACGCCGGGGACCGCGGCGAACTCGCTTTCCAGAAGCTTCTCGTGCCGCTTGAAGTCGCCGATGTAGCCGAGCCCCGACTGCAGGGCGTTGATCTCGATCTGCGCGATCTTGAAGTTCTCGGCGCGCAGGGCGGTGTCCACGATGTATCCGTGATAGGTGTAGAGGGCCTCGCGGCGCTGCTGCTTGGTCTTGTAGTAGGGGAGGACCTCCCCGCCCATGATGTAAAGCCCGCCGGGGCGCAGGTTTCGCTTGAAGTTCCGGACGAGGGGGGCGCCCTGTTCATAGGCGATGTGATCGTGGGCGAAAGTGGAGACGATGATGTCGTAGTAGCCTTGCTTGCAGTGGGTCAGGATGCTCTCCTGGACCACCCGGCAGTTCTTGCCGGGGAGGTGTCGTCTCAAGAGCTTGCAGCACTTCCGGTCGACCTCCACGGCGTCGATCTCCAGGTTTGGGATCTTGATGAGCTCCTGGGTGAACAGACCGGTCCCGGCGCCGAACTCCAGCACCCGGTATTTGCGCCGTCCCGGGCAGGCCTTCCGGATCTGCTTGAGGATGCCTTCCTCCATCTCGACGTAGAAGGGGTGCTGCTTCTCGACCTTATGATAGAGCTCGAGGTCGATGTAGCGGGACATTTCCAGCTGCGGGTCGAATTCTTCGGTCATGCCAATTCCTCTCTGCGGTAGTCCGTGTCCAGGCCGGCGCAGCGATGCAGCGCCCGACCGTTGAGATCGATGACGACGCTTGAAATCGTGCTGAAGACCCCGGTCCGCCAGATCGCCTTGGCATCCTCGGGATCACGCGGCCGGAGCATGGCGAAGACGTCGTCCAGGGATGCGGCGGCGGCGAGCTTCTTCTGCGCGTAGGCCAAACGGCGGTGCGTGCTCGGGTAGTCGTCTTTGGTCGGCCCGTACTTGATCTTGCAGAAGTGGTTCGTGGCCGCAGTCCGGCTGGTCAGCGGACGCGCTTGTATCTCTCGCCCACGTAGCTCGGCCAGCCACGCTCCAGCGCCGTCGGCGATGATGATGTTGTAGCCACGCCAGGAAGACTTGTCCGCTCGGAGGCGGTCGAGGATCTCCTTGGCGCTGCGACAGGCGCGCAGCCCGGCGCTCACGACGCGCGCGGGATTGGACAGGCCCTCGTTCTCGGCGGCGAGGAAGGCCGCCGCCTGCGCGGTCTCTCCGCGGTAGAGATGCTCCATCCAGCGCGGCGAGTTGATGGCGGCGCTCACGAAGGCGCAGCCGGCGCTGTTGAGCCCGCAGCTGTAGTAGTCCGCCCCGACGGTGCGCGCCGCGAGCACGGATCCGTCCCGGACGACCTCCTCGGCCGTCTGGTCCGATTTATCCCTGTTCTTGAAGACCAGCCCGAGGTCCGGGAGATAGCCGATCGTGCACATGGCTAGCGGGCCCGCCTCGAGACGTCGCCCAGCACGTCCGCGGCCCGGCCGTTCTTGCGATATTCCACGAGGGAGTCGAGCAGGTAATGGAACTCGATGGCGGGATCGATGTTGCCCCGGTAGCGCAGGCGCCCCAGGTCGCCCATCTGCAGGAGGATGTCGGCGTCCCGCTGCACGAGGACTCCGTAGTAGACGAAGGGCATGAAGCGCTTGTGCACCTCGGAGTAGAGCGAGCTCTTCATGATCTTCTGCCCCACGAGGCTGATCCGATAAAGATGGAGCCAGCGGAGCGCGTCGATGGTGCCGCTGGAGCCCAGGACCGTCAGCCCCGGGAGGATCGGAGCCGCGTCGCGGCCGTTGTGCCCCATCAGGTGGTGGTAGGCGTAGGGCGTGTCAGAATCGTAGATGATGATGGCGAGCGAGCGCGGCTTGATCTTGCCTTTCGACTTCGCCTCGATGAGGTCGCGCACCCGGGACGACAGGACGGCCGCGATCTCGTTGCAGCGGAAAGGAGCCAGGAGCAGATGGTCCGCGTACTCCTCGATCCGGGGCTTGCTGATGTCGGCCAGGACGAGGCTCGACTCCAGCTCCTGCTGGGTGATGTCGCAGTCCGCGAAGCAATCGATCCTCTTCTTGGCAGCCTCGAAATAGCGCTGGCGCAGCTCCTGAGGGTAGGTGAGGATCTCGTGGGGGTCGATCGTCTTCCCACCGACCTTGAACACCACGTCCGGGGCCTTGACCTTGAACTGGAAGGCCTGGGAGATGATCTTCGACGACAGGAGGACCGAGTAGAAGAGCCCCTCGCGCATCCATGAGGAGACGTCCTCGACGATCGCCTTGCGGACCGTCTTCTCATGCTTTCGGTGCAATGCGATGTAATTGTCGGCGATGGATTCCTCGAGCTGCTCCACGCCGTCCAGGCGCAGCGGCTTGCGGAGTTCGCAGGGGACCGTGATGGAGGTGACCGAGGTGCCTTGGAAGAGGGTGTCGCCGTCGGGGGCGCTGTACCAGGCCTTCAGCTCCTCGGTGCGGACGCGGTTCCAGAACTCCCTCAGCAGCGCCTGCTGGTCGGGATGCGCCTTGTAGTCGGCGACGCCGCCCGTGACCTTTTGCTTCAGCCGGGAGAACCACGCCTCCTGCTCGGGGTTCCGGATGAGGGGATCGAGGAGCCCGACGTATTCGTTCAATCTCACGTTGGATCCCCGTGTTCTGCGATGTATGCCGCGAGCGTGCCGACGGTCGCGAAGGGGCTGGGCTCCCGGGACATGGCCCGCTCATCGACGAGGGAGACGCCACAGCCCGGCTCCGTGGAGAGGCGATCCTCGACCGCCATGATCAGGCCGACCAGCTGCACGGAATCGAGGATGCTGTCCTTGCCGGAGAGCGGCGTGTCGGATCCCTGCGACAGGTCGATCTTGCGCAGAAGCCCCTTGTTGTATTGCGCGAGGACGTCCAGCACGAGCCGCTGGGAGTCTTCAATGGCCAGGGGTCTCATGCAGCCTCAGCACGTAGTGGAGTCCATCGATGCGGTAGCCGAACGCCATGTAGAGGTTGATCACGGCGAGGTTGTTCGAGGAGGCCGCGGTCACGCACAACGCGGCGCCGATATCGGCTGCGACCGCCAGCGGGAGATGGATGACCCCCATGCCGAGCCCCTTGCCTTTGTACGGCGTGTACGTCCCGCCCAGCAGGATGTTCAGGGCGCCTTCGGACTCGG
>Ga0208863_1000690_pt1 | contig 27803 bp, 20 predicted proteins | sample RifOxyD3_FD_184040 | JGI IMG/M metagenome (GOLD analysis project Ga0208863, IMG submission 184040) | Soil microbial communities from Rifle, Colorado - Rifle Oxygen_injection D3 (SPAdes) | ecosystem: Environmental > Terrestrial > Deep subsurface > Rock core/Sediment | place: Rifle, Colorado...
CCTCGCGAAATCGCCCTTGCTTTCGGCTAGTATTTATGTTCCTGTCTCACGACAGTAACGGGTTTACATACAGGGGACTTTCACCCCATAAGATCACGCCCATGCTGGGCGTACACAAAGCAATCAACCGGAGCGCGAGAAGCTCAGAGTTTTTTTTTCAAGCACCTTGGCGCGCCCGGTTATCGCTAGCTCCACAGAAAGGACAAATTCTATGGCCACAATCAGGCAAGCCGTCGCGTATTATTTACGAAAGGCCCATCTTCTCCAATTTGCTGACTATTTGATGTTCCTTGGTGATGTCCTAAAAAACAGGAAGCCAAATCAAACTTTCCTGAATGAACATCCTGAATTTATTCCACCGCCCACTCATCTTGCGTATGATGCTTACAACCACACAAATTGGCAATCTTATTATGATATGGGTTTGATTCACTCAAAACTCATATCTGATTTGACAAAAGAGTATATCTCTGAAAACGAAATAAAAATATGTGAATGGGGGTGTGGTCCAGCAAGAGTTATCCGTCATCTTCACAAGATCGACGGTTTTGAGAAAATTGAATTATTGGGCACAGACTACAACGAAGAGTCAGTAGGTTGGTGCGAGAAATACATAAAAAATGCGCGGTTTGTATCTAATAATTTAGAGCCGCCGTTGCCAATAGAGTCCGAGCTATTTGATTGTGTTTATGCAATTTCTATTTTTACTCACCTTTCAGAGAAATTGCATTACGATTGGATAGAAGAATTGTTTAGACTAATAAAGCCAAACGGAATTCTCATTTTTACTACCCACGGAGACATTTCCGCAAAAAGACTATTGCCAGCGGAAAAAGAAAAGTATGACTCTGGGTGCTTAGTAATAAAAAACCAGATTAAAGAAGGGAAAAAACTATTTGCAGCTTATCACCCCCCGCAATGGATCAAGAAGAAGCTTTTGAAAAATTGTGTCATCTTAAAGCATATAAACAATGCTGCCAAATATCAATTGGAGCAAGAAGTCTGGTGTGCGAAAAAAATATCTTGAGCTAATCGGGTAAGGGCGGGGTTCTCCCCCGCCCTTACCACACCACCTAGCATGCGGGTCCGCACTAGGCGGTTCCCAGGGGCTACCAGGCTTTAGCCGGGTAGTGGATGTTTACCCACAGATCTTTGACAGACAGCAAACCTTGATTCTTGAGCCATTGATTGGTCATTCCTGACTGGGTGGCCAGCGTACGAGAGAGCCTCCAAGGGCCTTTCCTGCTCATGCCTACCGAGATTGCGGACTGCAAGAAGGTTCCGAGCTTGGTCAGCTCGCGGACCTTGGTGCGGCAGTAGCGCCATTGTTTCCAGTAGCACATACGCATCCTGCGCCGCAGCCAGTGGTCGATTTCCGGTATGGGAGAATAATACTCCGATATTCCGAAATAGCCCATCCAGCCGCGAATGTACTCAGACAGCATGACGGTATTCCATGGAGACGCCCCAGCTCCGGCCGGTCAGTTCCTTCAGCCGTTGCTTGGGATAGAAAAGGATAGAAAAGAGGATAGAAAAGGGACGTAGATGATTTAGTGATTTAAGGCGCTTAAATCACTAAATCATCTACGTCCCCTCTGTCTACTTTCCAAGCAACTGCGAGGTTGTGCAGATCCATTGAGAAAAACGATAAGATGTCATAATTGCCGGAGCATCAACTCCGCCTACGATGCAAAATGTCGAAAGTGCGGTGCAGAGCCGAGCTGCGATTATGTAGCCAAACACCAATAGGTGATCCAACGGTTTTTAAAGAATATATGATGCTAAAAATATATACCACGGAGAATATAAAATATGGGCCGGGTTCAAGACTACATCTTCGACACTGACATCATAATGTCTCCTGTTCGATGGACGGCTTACGAATAGACAGATGGTAGCCGGCCGACAGATAGCAATCGCATTGGCCTTCGGCGCTAATCATAATGCTTGCAATCTCATTCAGTATATCTTAAACATTTAGCATCATTCATGAAGAATGCTTTGCCGGGAATTTAGGGGATTTCCGGCAAAAAATGCTTCGTTATTCCTTGGAATCGTCAACTACTCTTGCCCTACTCCCGGCAAAATCGGGAGTTAGTGCCATGAAATCATTTTTTGAGAGACCAGATCAACGTGAATTTAAAGCGTTATGCTCTTGCCGTGGCCATACTCGTAGCTGTTGGTATGGCAATTTTTCTCGTAAATCGTAAGCTGCCTTCACCTATTGCCGGTGTTTCAGGTACGGCCATGCCCAAGGGAGCGGACGTCACGACTCTCCGGGCAGAATTCGATAAAGTCCTGGCGAGCTATCGCAAAATTATCGTTCTCTTTGCCGATGAGAATACACTATCCAAAAACGAGCGCGACGCTGCCAACCTGGTTGGCCAGAGTCTGTTTCATGCGAATCTGACCCGCATATCCGAACTTGAGGAGACTTTTGATGCACTAACCTCGTCAAGTTCCTCTGAGCGTTTCGAGATTCTTGGCAAGCTGCTCGATTACGTCGAGTCCGATCCGGCTTTATATGATGCTGACCGGCTGGCTTTTCGAGAACTTCTCCAGTCGATCCGGACCAGTGTGGCCAGAGACACATCTCTCCCGGCAATAAAGATTCACAAGCGTATCTCGGAAGACCTGGAAGCCCTGGTCGAAATAGAGCGAAATTACGAAAAAGAAATTCGGCGGATCTTTGGGCGTTTCGATAAGCGAGCCATTGAGCTTAAGCGCGAGCGCTGGGATGATTACGTGGCCCATCTGAAAAAGATTTATTCGCGTGAACAAATTCTAAAAGACAATGGCATTGTCCTCCCCTACCCTTCTCCTAAACCGGTCACGGAGGAAAAGCCGGGACAGGCAAAAGAGGAGGAAGAGATTTTCGGACGAGGATTGCCGAACAAAACAATTGTTCTAACCTTTGATGATGGACCGCACAAACTCTATAGCGAAGAGATCGGAGCCATCCTCAAGCAGTACGATGCATCTGCGGTATTCTTCAATGTTGGACATAATCTCGGCTCGCTCAATCAGGACGGCACGGTGAAACTCTCGCCTCGCGCCGAAGTCAGCCGTCAACTTATGGCCGACGGTTACGCGTTGGGAAATCACAGCTTTACCCATGCGCAACTTTCCAAGCAGACCGGAGACAGCCTAAAAGCGGAAATACTCAATACCGACGCCATGTTGAAAGCATTAAATGAGCACCGTTCCCCACTGTTCCGCTTTCCCTATGGTTCACGTAATAGCGAAGGGATGCAGGCTTTGGCCACTGCTCAACTAAAATCTGTGATGTGGAACATCGATTCCCTGGATTGGGCCGATCCGGTTCCCAGTTCCATCGTCGACCGCGTACTCCGTGAGGTGGACCGGGAAGGCCGCGGCATTATCCTGTTTCACGATATCCATGAACGTTCGGTCAAAGCACTGCCGGCCATTCTTGATCGTCTGACATCAGAAGGCTACCGCTTCGCCGGGTGGGACGGAAACGGCTTTACGGTCAATAATAGCAGTGCATTGCCGGTGGATAAAAACACCATCAATACCGTTGATACCGGTTACGGTGATTCCTGGGCCGTCGTGGTCGGTATTGATGATTATGCCAAATGGCCAAAACTCCAGTATGCAGTTCGTGATGCAACAGCGGTTCGTCAGACTCTGGTCGAAAAATTCGGGTTTAAATCCGAGCGGGTTTTTAGCCTGACGAACAACGAAGCCACTCGTACCGGCATCCTTGCCACTTTTCACGACAAACTTGCTCATGGCGGTATGGGCAAAAATGACCGTATCTTCGTCTTCTTCGCCGGTCACGGCGCCACTCGCAAATTAAGTTCCGGCCGCGACCTTGGTTATATCGTGCCGGCGGATTCCGATCCGGATCAATTCGCCACTGATGCTATTCCGATGACCGAAATCCAGAACATTGCCGAAAGTCTCAGCGCCAAACATGTGCTGTTCATTATGGACGCCTGTTACAGCGGCCTTGGCCTTACTCGCGGCGGCGGGTCCAGGAACTTCCTGCGTGATAACGCCAAACGCATCGGCAGACAGATGCTTACCGCCGGCGGAGCCGAGCAGCTGGTATCGGACGGCGGTCCGGCCGGACATTCGGTGTTCACCTGGACCTTATTGCAGGGGCTGGCCGGCAAGGGCGATCTCAATGGCGACGGCCTGATCACCGCGACAGAACTTGCCGCTTACGTTGCCCCTGCCGTCTCGGCTGTTTCGTCCCAGACCCCTGCTTTTGGCAGTCTGCCAGGTTCGGAAGGGGGAGATTTTATCTTTGAACTGCCGGCTGAAGACGAGTTTCTGGGGCCGCAGACTGCCCAACTTTCTAACGATGCCATTGCCCTCAACAACAAACAGGATGCAATACGGCCTCCGGTGTCAACCGAGACCGCCGGCAAAAAACCGGTGCAGCCGGTTATCGTCAAAGATCTGCAAGGCAAAGAACAAAAAATCGTACCGCCTTCGGCTGTTCCCGTCTCCGTCCGCCAACTTGCCCAGCGTGCCAACGACCGCGGTTTACAGTTCTATAGAGAAAAACAATACGCCGCTGCTGAAGCCCAGTTCACTGAAGCTCTCAAATTACGACCGGATTTTGCCTTGGCCGCCAATAACCTTGGCTTCGTATACTACCGGCAAGAGAAATACCAGGAAGCAGCGCGCTGGTATGAAAATACGGTCAAAATGGATCCGTCGCGCGCCATTGCTTACCTCAACCTCGGCGATGCATTCACGCACATCGGCGAAGGGGAGAAGGCAAAAAATGCCTACCGGACCTATTTGGAATTAGCTCCGAACGGGGTTGGCGCAGGTTATGTTAAGGGGCAGCTGGAGAAGTTGTGATAGATCGAAGCGGGCAGGAGGGGTCGGGATGGAAGAATTCTACCAAATGGTTGAACACACAAGGTGAAATATAATGTCCTCCGGCTGCCCATCGATGCATCGCGTCTTAGTCGTTGGCGATGATGCCCAACTACTCGGCAAAATATCGTCTGTTCTGGCACGAAAAAATTGGTATCTACCTGTTTTAGACGGTCCCCGTATACAACGTCACGACTCGGATGCCGAAGTAATTCGTCGCAACAATGCTGCATCGCGCGTGTCCCCTTCGGCTATTTTCTTTGCTGGCTTGACTGATACGACGTGCAATGAATTCAGGTCATATTTCCCATCTAATCGGTGTTTCCGGGTTTCCAATGTGAGCGAGCTTCGGGAGACGCCGCATGGACTGGCAATGAGATCGCGAAAAGTTCTTACTTGGGGGAAGGACCGAATTGGCGTCGGTCTTTTGAATGCACTTCGCTCAAAGAGCGAAATCGATTTCACCGATGAAACATCGCCAGATGGAATGTTTTTTTCTGAGTCTGGTCACTTGGTGGTTTGCGAAGAAGGCAACGAGTTGGCACAAGTGATCGCAGCCAACTATGCATACGCTATTGGCGCAGACTTATGCCTTATCCCGCTTGTGCCAGAGGAAGACGCTGATCGAATCCGTGAGACCTTCTACGGTTTGTACGATGACAGAGGTAATTCTCCAACAACTCTACTCGAACAACTTCGCGTCGAGCTTCGCCAAAAAGCAACGTCGATTCCAGAGAAAAGATACCGGATGTTAACGTTCATATCGAAAGCATTGCCTTGGGGATTCGCATTTAGTGAAGTGCCGTCCAGTCATCTCTTTATATACCCAGATCTAGGCATCTCACTTATTAATGGAATTGCGGCCGAACAATCGAATGCGCCAGGCATCAGGGTCGCTGCTGTAATTGGCCCTAATACTGTAGACGCACCTGAAGTTGAGCTTGCAGCCAAGATTCTCGAAAAGCAATCAGTCCTTGTTCGCGGCTATCGAGGCCAGAATGCGACCGTCAGCGAAATCTCTCGAATGATCGAACTTTTCCCATATGACTTCTTGCTGATTGCCACCCATTGTGGAGATTCAAACGGATGGCGCTGGACCTACGAATTTATCGATAGCGAAGGCCTTGAAAGAAAACTCATCATTGACGTGGCGATTGGGGTGTCCCATGTCCCTGGGCGGGAAAAATTGGAGGTGATGCAGTTCACAAAGTTTGTATCCCTAGATGGTGTTGCCTGGGACGACCCGGAAAAGAGAAATAAACTTTATGTGGGTAATGCCATCAAGGACTACTTGGCAAGAGTTAAAGGGAAGGAGGAGTTAAAACCCGTAAAACGAGAGCCAATTAGTCGTGTGCGCTGGTCGGCTGCGCTCAAAATGTTTGACAACAACCTTATTTTGTCCCCGCAGCCTCTTGCTGACAATGGGAGCCCTGTTGTGCTCAACAACGCCTGCGTCTCCTGGCATCGATTGGCTGGAACGTTCGCATTTTGTAACGCTCGTGCATACATTGGCACACTCTTCTGCGTGATCGCCCCGGAAGCGCAGGCCGTTGTCGAGAACTTACTCGGTCGATACTTTGGCAAACCGTTAGCACTTGCACTTTGGCATGTGCAGAACGATGTGTATCAAGATTCGATACGAAGACCTTATTTATTAGTTGGAACGCACTTTCAGCGATTAAGAACAACTAGACAAGATACACCAAAGTACTTGCTCGGGCGTCTTTCCCAATCACACCGGCATTGGGCGAAACGTGCGGCCCAATTTGACTCTTCGGACGGCTCAGATGGGCTTATTCTTAACGACTACGTGAGATTCCTGAATATCGAGATAGAGGGGCTCCGCCGTCATTTCTATTCTGGGTCATCTGGAGTTGGACCAAAGCCAACTGTAACAAAAGAAAACCGGAGGGGGACGCTGGCAAGTTAAGCATAGAAAAGAGCATAGAAAAAGGACGTAGGTGATTTAGTGATTTAAGGCGCTTAAATCACTAAATCACCTACGTCCCCTCTGTCCCCCTTGATATTTGGCGACGCATCGACGAAAAATGGGTAGAGGCATGTAATCCATGACCTGTGCGAAAACTAACTTTCCGGCATACATATTTTCTTCCCTCTAGGGTTTTACCTGGAGAGTGCCAGAAAAGATGATTAATTTTCAAGTCGATTATAGTCATTTTTGTTTAATTAATATCATAAAAACAATAAGTTAGTTGTGACGAAAGAATTTGTTAACCGGACACTAGTGGGTGCCTCTATATTTTGCAATCTTTTCGCTGAGATAAAAAAATACTAAAAACCGCTTAACAAAATGGTGGTGAGGAGAAGCTCGGTTCAGTTTCCTGCACGGTCATTGGCCGCGCCCCTCACCCTTGGCGATGCATAAGATAATCAAAAAACGAAGGAGCCAAAATGTTTAAAAAAGCTGCTGTAATCATTTTCGCGTCACTACTGTTTGGTGGTTGTGCAACTGTTCCAATGGAAAGCAGGGAGTTGTCCGACAATGCCAAGGAATTTAATTCTCCTCCTGTAGAGAAAGCCGGGTTGTACATATACCGAGCGGGTGGTCCAGGAACAGCATTAAAAAAGGATATCTGGGTAGATGACAAATGCATTGGGGAAACTGCCCCTAACATGTTTTTTTATGAAGTAGTCCAAGGCGACCAAGAACATAAAATATCCACAGAATCTGAGTTTTCACCAAACAACCTGCTTGTTAAAACTGAAAGTGGCCAAAACTATTTTGTTAAGCAATCCATCAAGATGGGAGTGTTTGTGGGCGGAGCAAATTTAAGACTTGTCGATGGAAATGAAGGAAAGAAAGCCGTCGCAAAATTAAAATTAGCTAAAAAAGGAACATGCAGTAAATAGCATAAAACGATTATCTTAACCAGACCGCGTGAACGTTTGCGCCGCTATGCGGCAAAGTTCATTGGCGCGGTCTGGTTAGCAAAGCATTCATTATCATCAAGGAGGCAGCAACAGGAGGGCAAAAGAAATGAAGCAGGCATGTCATACATGGATAGCACTTCGGGCGCTTGGACTGATTCAAGATGATCCTAAAACCCAGGATCTGGCGCAGATTCTCGTACCGTGGGCGAAGCACTCTTATATCGGATGCTGGCTGCCGGATATGCAGAAGTTCAAAAAAGGGCACGGCATCATCGGGAATCACACCTTTAAAAACGCACCGTACAACGGCGATAACAAGTCCCGCTTTGTTGTGCCGAAACAGAAACTGCTCGACGCTCTTGATCCCAACCTTGCCTTACACGGCTATATCAGCTCTAACTCAACTCTCGATGCATCTTGGTGGAAGCAACCATACAAGGCGGAACAGAAGGACGGCGAACACCTGCCGGACTGCCTCTCTTCCTTATTCGATACTATTGCCGACCTGCTCCTCCTTGGTGATCCCGAACTTGATGCCCTGGTCCCCGGCTCTACAGGTTACGGCGATTACCTTGACCCGACCTGCACCCTGACCAAAGCACAAGTTTCAACCTTCTTTTTCATAATGTCACACTACATCGCCGACTGCTTCATGCCTTGTCACGCCGATAAACGGAGGCTGGCCGCGTTCGAGACGGACGGCGTCCACGAAGGTTGGGAGAAACATTGGGAGAAGCTGATTGGCGCCGACTTCAAAAAAACTGCGCTCAAGAGCACGCCGGCAACCTCCGAGCAGGTTGTCGCCAAGGCAAAGGAGTTGGACACGACCCTCGGCCTGACGTTCATTACGCCGCTGACCTGGCCGGATAATGACAATGACATCTGGGAGACGGCAATTTTCTGGTGTCGGGCCTCGTTTGCTTTCTCCTGCAATATCTTCCCAATCGGAAAATACCCATACGACAGCCAAGCCCAACCGCTGTTCAATGAGCATTTTTCGGATACGGCAAAGTTGTCTGAATACGATCGCATCGTGCTGCAATCGGCCGTATACGCAGTAGCGAGTACGTGGAAACAGATCTGGCGAAAATTCAAAGAATAAGGAGACCCGCTATGATACTGATGCAAACCTTCTATTGGGACTGCCCTCGGGCCGAGGGACAAGAGGGTAACTGGTGGAACCACCTGCAAACCAAAATCCCTGCTCTGGCAAAAATCGGGGTCACTAATTTATGGCTGCCTCCGTCGGCCAAGTCAAGCCATGTCGACAGCATGGGTTACGCGCCGTACGACTACTATGATCAGGGGGAATTCGACCAGAAGGGCGGGGTCAAAACATGGTTCGGCTCCACCAGCGAGCTGCGGGCCTTGATTCAATCGGCGCATGATCAGGGGATGATGGTTGTTGCCGATGCCGTGCTGAATCACTGTGACATCGGCGACACCAAAGAACTCAACCCCTTAACCGGCAAGACGCTGATCACGAAATTCACCCCGAAATCCGGCAAATTCCTGCGTGACTGGAGCTATTTCCACCCTTGCGAATACTCCTCAGCCGACGCCGGCTCCTTTTACGGAGACCTGGAAGGCTACGATCTCCCGGACCTTTGTCACGACAATCCTTATACCTATCTGGAAATCATGAACTACATCCGTTACCTGAAAGACCGGCAGGCGGGGATCGGCTACGACGGCTTCCGTTATGATGCCGTTAAATACTTCGACTCCTGGATCGTCCAGAGTGTCCAGGAGTGGCAGAAGTGTTTCGGCGTGGTCGAGTATTGGGATGGCAACAAGGAGACGATTAAAAAATATTTCGATTATGTGCGTTGGTCGTGTTCAGCCTTTGATTTCCCGCTTTTCTACGCCTTGCGGGAGATGTGTGACAACCCTTCTTTTGATATGCGCCGACTGTGGGGCAGCGGGCTGATCTTTGATGCTCCGATGAATTCCGTCACCTTCTGCGACAACCACGACACTGATCGCAGTCAGCCCATTGTCCTTGACAAACTGCTCGCCTACGCCTTTATCCTGACCCATGAGGGCGTGCCCTGCATCTTCTGGAAAGACTATTACAACTACGGTCTGGCATTAGCCGACAGCGCCAACGGCATAGACCGACTCTGCCGGATTCACCGGGACTATGCCGGCGGCGGCACGACACTGCTGTACAGTGACGATCATCTCTACATTGCCCAGCGCCAGGGATATCAAACCCGGAAGGGTCTGGTAGTGGTGATCAATACAGACCCCAATGCCTGGCGCGAGGCCTGGGTACAGACCCAGTGGCCGAATACGCCGCTCACCTGTGTTGCCTGGTGGGGACATGATCTGAACAAGCCCAATGACCAGCGCACTAACGGCGGTGGCTGGGCCAGGGTGTATGCGGCGCCGCGCGGATATGCGGTTTACGTACCCGAATAAAGGATTCGGCGGTCAGCCATATTTGTTATAATCACCCCATGGAACAGCATCAACCAGCCTTAGCCCGAGTTGACTTGATCTGGCTGACGCAGGGATGTCAAAGCAATATGGATAAAGGAATGGCATGAAAAACCAGATCACCTTGTTTGAATGGTAACACCTCGCTGCCTGTATAAAAAAGAACACCTTGTTCAAAATATCGACCGGCATAGGCAGCCAATTTTGTCAGCCCTTTAAAATCCTGGGGGGTAATGGTTGCCGAGGCCTTTATCTCGATGCCAATAATCTTTGCATCGTCTTGCTCAAGCACCAGGTCAACTTCATTCTGGCTCTTATCCCGAAAATGGTACAGTCTGACCTCTTCAGCCGCCCAGGTCATGTGCTTGCAGAACTCCATAAACACGAAACTTTCCAGTAAACCGCCATAAAATTGTGACTGCAGCAACTGCTCTTCCTGCCGCAGTCCAAGGAGGTGACAGGCCAGCCCTGTATCGACAAATTGGGCTTTGGGCATACCAATGGCTAATCGTTTCGCGGGATTTTTGGCATAGGCAGGCAGGCGCTTGCTGATAAACATTAAATCCAGGATTTCGATGTAGGCCTTTACCAGCTTGTCATCCAGGCCCAGGTCATTTGATATGCTCGCATACTTCAGCAGGTTGCCGCTCAACCCGGCTAGGTAAGGCGTCAGTGCCGATAATTTGGAGTGATAATCCCCTCGTGATGCATACAAGATTTCGAAATCCTTATATAACCGCCCTTCGATATACGACTTAAACCAGACTTGCCTGGATCGCTGACTTTTATCCTGCACCTCCGGATAACCACCATTGAGTAACAGGCGGGCGATCTCTTCCCGGTTGAGAAAAGGGGTCGGCCGGGGTTGAAAGTCACCCTCGATAATATAATCAACCAGATTGAATGATTGCGCCTTGATTTCAGTAATGGACAGCGGATAAAGCTCGACTCTGGCCAGGTGTCCGGGCAGGGCTTCCTGGGTTTTTGCCGATCGAAAAATATCTGCCGAGCCGGTGAGTAAAAATTTGCCTTTCTCATCAGGCCTCAGGGCGTCGGAGGCTTCCTTGATTGCGGGGATCAGGCCTGGCGCATATTGAAACTCGTCTAAAACCAGTTTCTTTTTGCCGAGCGAACGAATGTATCCCTGCGGGTCGTTTTTTACCGCCGCCAGCACAGACTGATCATCCAGAGTCACGTATTGCATCCCCAGTTGCTTGGCTATCTGTTTTACCAGGGTTGTCTTGCCGGCTTGTCGCGGCCCGGTAAGGTAAAGAATACGGAAATCAGACAGTAACTCGACGATGATTGGTTCAAGTTTGCGAGGAAACATAGCGTTAGTTATCTCGGTTGAGGTGGAATTGTTCCGAGTTATCTTAATCTATAACCCGAGAAATATAAACAACAAACCCGAGAAATATAAAACCTCGTTAAAATCCCGGCAGCTTAAATTTCATGGTCACCTCGCCGGTTTGCGGATCAAGCTTGATCAGACGGCCATCATCACCCACGGCCGTAAGCTTTTGACCGGTCGCCATTTCTAAAAGCCCACTGATAAAAGCCATGCCCTGATTAAGCACCATCTCCATCTTTTCCGGGGAGTTCCGGACACTGTATTCTTCCTTGACTGCCGGAAGAGGCTCGTCAGGTTCATCGGCTGATGGCTCATTATATCCAAAATTATCGGCGGGCGCCGGTTCTTCCCCGACAAAATCCGGCTGTTGTTCTTCGGCCAACACCGCAGGATTGAGAAAATGCGGCGTATCCTCGGGAATCTCCTCGGGGGTGGCGGGCTCCTTAACCACCGGCATCAGCTCTTCCCCTACCATTTCCCGGAGACGGTTGAGCATCTCGGTTCGCTTTTCTCTGGAGAATTCCACCATGTCGCCCTCGCCGTCAAAGACACCTTTAAAAAGGTCGGTTTTAAGCTGGATCCCGGCATAAATTTTTTCTTCAATACTGTTTTTGGCAATGAGGTTGATCACGTTGATGCAGGCGCTCTTCTGGCCGATACGGCTTACCCGGCCGATCCGTTGGTTCATCCGAGCCGGATTCCAGGGCAATTCAAAATTGATCACGCAATCCGCAGCCTGCAGATTCAAGCCGGTACCACCGGCATCGGTTGAGAGAAACACCTTGCATTCAGCGTTGTTGGTGAACTCGTCGATCAGGACCTGGCGCTTATTGACCGGAATCTTGCCCGAAAGTTCGACAAAAGGGATCCCGGCATCGGACAACTGCTTGCCGATCAGGAAGGTCATGGCGGTCCACTCGCTGAAGATCACCACCTTGCGCTTGTTCTGGATCACCAACTCGTCGAGGATACCGGCAAGCTCTTGCAGTTTCGGTGAGATATTGGTTTTGCGGTCGATCAGATAGGTTGAGTCGCAGACCCGGCGCATCAACAGCAGCAGCTCCTGGATCCGCCGCAAATCCATGGGCGTGAGAAACTTCTTGTGGAGGAGCGGCATGAGGCTCTGGGCAAAGCCGGCATGCATCTCGGCCTGTTGCTTATGAAGCTCGATATAATAGTTGTTGGTCACCTCGCCCGGCAACTCCGAAAGCACCTCGGCCTTGCGGCGGCGGATTACGATATCATGCAATTTTTCATGTAGGGCAGCCAGGTTGCGATAGCCCATGAGCTTGCCCTTCTTCTCCCGGCTGAGCATGAAATGCTCGGCGGCGAATCGCCAGAGCGGCGAAAGCATGTCCGGATCAAGGAACTGGACAATGGAATAGACGTCTTCAAGCTTATTCTCAAGCGGGGTGCCGGTCAGCACCAGGGCATGTTTTCGCGGTAAAGCCTTGACCGCATTCGCCGTCTTGGTCGTAAAATTTTTGATGCGTTGGGCCTCATCAAGGATCACCAGATCCGGCTTGAATCTACTGATGGTCAAACTGTCGCGCAGCACCGCTTCATAGTTGGTGATTTTGAAAAGAGTTGCATCGTCGCGGTACATGGCCTGCCGCGCCTTGAACCCGCCGGCTATCACCACCGCCTCTTCATCAGTGAACCGGCGGATCTCACGCTGCCACTGATCCTTGAGTGAGGCCATGGTAACAACCAAGACCTTGCTGAAACCGAAAACCTCTTTTTTCAAAACAGCCGTGGCAATGGCCTGGAGTGTTTTACCCAGGCCCATTTCATCGCCGATCAGGGCCGCCTGCCGGTAGAGGCAAAACTGTATCCCCTGCTCCTGATAAGGATAGAGCGTTGCTTTAATCCCATGGAGAGGCAACTGTGAAGCGGTCGCGGCGAGTTCGGCAAGTTGCCGGGCCGCACAGTGGGCTCGGACCTTGGCCAGGACCGATTCCTGCACCCGTACCCGTTTATTTTCGCCAAGTTCGTTTAAGAATGCCGGAAAACGGTCAAGATCCGGTTGGCTGAACAGGCCCTGCCGATCGAAATAGCGGTCGAAAATCTCGTTTGTACCGCTTGTTTCCGCCACAGGCCGTTCCGAGAAAAGCCGGGGCAGACCGGCTGCCGAATCCCAGAAGATATCGATAAAGGGAAAGCGTTCACGGGCAAGACGTTTTGTGAACCCTTTTTTCTCTTGCAGCAGGGTGCTTAAGTGGATGATATGCTTGCAGGTTCCAAGCCGATTGCTTAAAAAATCAGGACAGGAGCAATGTCCTCTCTCCTGAGCAGGATCGTGCAGGGTGACGGTGTACTGCTGGCCGGTGGCGGTTTTAAGCAGATGCTCGCCTTTCAACATATCGCCGAAAACCGCAACCAACGACTCGGCCCTGGCCCTTTTCCGCCGGTCTTCCAAGGCCTGCGCCCGGATCTCTTCAGGTTTCAAAAGCGGTTCTTCGTCGAGCCCGGTTATTGACACCGGCTTGTCAGCACCTGCCTCCCGCCATTGCCGGAGCCGATCCGCCACATCGAACAGCACAGCCACCGTATGCTTGCAACCATCCCCGGGATAGGGGCAATCGCAGCTATGGTCAAACGACTCCCCCGCAACCCGAATCCGAACGGTATAATCGCCGTAGTTGCCGTCAACATCGTAGTCAAAAATACCCTCAGCCGGCCTGGCGTCAATGCAACTATAGGCCCCGTATTCATGGAGCTGGACCCCGCGCTCAAAAATAATATTTGAATCAGCCACCTGTTTTTTAATGTGATCACGGGTTAAAGCAAGCATGCAAAAATACTCCGTCGATTAGTTTTCGGTAAAATCAAGGAAGATGTAACGAGCCGAAGTCAGCTTTACCAACCTGATTTGGTGTTGTCAACGCATGCGGAAAATTTTTTCTCTTGGAATCGACCAAAGATCAGAGAGTCTGGCAAAGTTACGTCCGCTGATAACGGCTGAACGACAAAAATACAGATTGACAGCATTACCTGTAAACGCAATATAGACTATAATCTAAATAAAATAAGAGTCGCCCTTTCTTCTAAAAGCTTAATCGTTACATAACCGTCAATAAGGCCGCGCGAAATGTCCAGCTTGCTTGAACTCACCCATGCAAAACTATTATGGCCTCTTCCGGACCAAATTTTCCAGCCAAGCGGAGCAGGGCCTGGTATTTTTGCAAAATTGGCCGAGGACAAGCTGGGAAAGGCCATCAGGCGAGAGTGCCCTGACGGGGCAGATGTCAAAGTCGGAATCTTGACCGCCAATCAAGTTGGCGATGACACCGAAGCTCCTTTGGCGGTTATCTGTGATTTTCCGAATAGCATTTCCCGCAAAACACTTGAGAGAGCACACCAACTTGCCTGGAGTTTTTCCAGGTCACGCGCTTTAATCACCGTAGAGCCGAACCAGTTGCGAGTATGGTCCTGTTGTGAGGAACCGCCAGAAAATACGCACCAATTGCAGCAGGTCACTGCTCTGTCAAGGGTCGACTTGGAGGAATCAACGCGGGCAACTTTATCGGAACAAGCTGCCGCCTCCCTCCACTGGATAGATCTGGTTTCAGGCCATTATTTCCAGGAAAATAACCAACGCTTCCTGAGAAGCCGGTCCGCAGACAACTTGTTATTAAATAATTTAAAAACTGTCCGCACGCAACTTCTGGAATCCGGGCTTGCCAAAGACACTATCCACGATTTACTGGCCAGAATCATTTTCATCCAATTCCTCTTTCAGCGCAAAGACTCTTCCGGTGTTCCGGCGCTCAATGATCAGGTATTAAAAACCCTGCATCAACAAAATATTCTGTCGACGAATTATCAGCGCCTTTCCGAAATCCTTTCTCACCACCATGACACCTATAGTTTATTCCGTTGGCTCAATGAAAAATTTAATGGGGATTTATTTCCCGGCAAGGGGGAAACAGCGACGAGCCGTGAAGCCGAATGGCAAGCTGAGGAGAAAAACGTCACCCCGCAGCATTTAAAAATACTCGCGGAATTTGTCGGTGGCACGCTCAAGATGGAAAACGGCCAGCGGTGTCTTTGGCCGCAATACTCTTTTGACGCGATTCCCCTTGATTTTATCAGCAGTATCTATGAGGAGTTTGTCAGGGATGCCGAACCGGATAAGGGGGTCCATTACACACCCGGCCATATTGTCGACTTTATTCTTGACGGCGTTCTCCCCTGGCATGGGGATAGATGGGACATAAAAATCCTCGATCCGGCCTGTGGGTCCGGAATCTTTCTCGTCAAGGCCTTTCAACGGCTTATTTATCGTTGGAAACAAGCCCATCCCGGCACGGAGATTAAGGCAAACGATCTGAAATCATTGCTGGTCAATAATATTTTCGGGGTTGATATTAATCCCCATGCGGTACGGGTCGCCTCTTTCAGCCTCTATCTGACCATATGCGATGAAATTGATCCGCGCCACTATTGGCGGCAGGTACGTTTTCCAAGATTACGGGGCCACCGGTTGCTGCCCGAAGATTTTTTCAAGAACGGGGTTAAAGAGAGTTGTTCAAACAATGGCGCCAACCAATACGATCTGATAATTGGCAATGCGCCTTGGGGTAAAAATTCCCTATCTGTAGAGGCAAAAACCTGGGCCGCTGCGAACAATTGGCAAACAACATACGGCAATATCGGGCCGCTTTTTCTGCCCAAGGCAGCAGCTCTAACCAAGCCCGGTGGCCGAATAGCCATGATGCAACCATCCGGGGTCCTGATTTTTAATCAAATCAACACCGCCAAGGAATTCAGGCAAAAATTATTCGCTGAATTTCAAGTTGAAGAGATTGTCAATCTCTCCGCCCTGCGTTTCGGGCTGTTCAAGGATGCCGTGTCACCCTCCTGTATCGTAACACTGCGGGTGGCGGAACCGGACAACACTCCGGTCTCATACATCTGCCCCAAACCGAGCCGAGCCAATGAAGACGATTACCGGATTGTCATAGAACCCCAGGATATTAATATCATAAACCAATCAGAAGTCATGAACCCTCTGGTGTGGACTGCCTTGATGTGGGGTGGTCGCCGCGATTTAGCGTTAGTTCAGAGGCTGAATAGTTATGACAATCTGGAACATTATGTGAATCTCGGTATTGCTGTCAAACGAGAAGGCATTAAACGAGGAGATCGGAAAAAACAGCAAGATATAATCCTGAACAAACGCATCCTGAAATCCCACGTATTTCCGGCCGGTTCTTTGCTTTTTCTTGACCAAGATAAACTGCCGATTAATGAAGACCTGAAAACCCACTCTCGGGATTCAACCGATTATAATGCATTTGCATTGCCCCAATTGATCATTAAACAAAGCTGGCTGACAAGTATCCAGCGTTTTCAGGCCGCGCTCACTCTTTCCGGCAGGAGCAAAAACGGCATCCTTTGCTCAGAAAGCTATATAAGCGTCCATGTCCCCGACGAATCACGTACGGTATTGGAAGCCGCTTGTTTAAGTTATAACAGCAAACTAGCTGTCTATTACCTTCTTCTTTCAAGCGGTAGTTTTGCCTGTTATATACCTAAGCCGAATGTCGAGGATCTGATGCAAGTACCGATTCCACAGCCCCAGCCCGGCCTGTTGCAACATATTGAAAACACAGATGATGTCGATCAGAGAATACGCAAAGCCTTTTCCTTTAAAACAAGTGAATGGGCCTTGATTGAAGACCTGTTTGAATTCACCTTACCGGATTTTAAGGGGGACGGTAATTCCGCGGGCCGGAAAAGAACACGCCAGGGACATGATGCCCTTTCTGACGACGGCAAGGAACCGGAACTTAAAACATACTGTGAAACATTCATAAGGGTCATGAAGGCCGGCTTCGGGCCAGATAAAAAGATCAGCGCCACTGTTTTTCAAGAGCAAACCCGATTATTACCGGTTCGTCTGGTGGCAATCGTTCTTGATCAAGACATCGAACAGGGTGTGAGGATAGAGCTAATCGACTCTCCGGTTTTATTGAGCCGTTTGACCGCCTTGAATGACCTGTTTATGCAAGGCGAAAACCACAAAAGCGGCGGAATATTCTATCAACGAGTTGCCAGAATATATGACACCGTCCAGCTAACATCGAATGGCCGGAAAACTCCGGTGATTTACCTCGTCAAACCGGACAGAGTTCGATACTGGACCCGTTCGATGGCATTGCGGGACGCCGACGAGGTTGCGGCTGACATTATGCTTTGGCAACAGGAATCAAGCCCGACCATGAGTGCCTTGCAGGAGCCGGTTAATGGCTAGAACAGGCCTGACAATTTCTAAACTGCGCTGGCCGGCCACTCCCGAATTCTCCCGAATTGCAGCTTCCTGGCGTCATGACGCATCGGTCATACTTCTTGGTTATGTTTGGGAGGCCTTCGATTTATTGCAAACCGAGGTTTTTGAGCAAATAGATCCAAGACAAGCCGACGACGAACTGGAAAGAAGTATCACCCAGTTGCTGGAGCCTCAAATTAGAAGGACCATGACCGGGGATGAACCGTTCTATGTCCAGCATGGCCCTTATGAAAACGAAACCAGGCGACCACCGCCTGCCCAGCCGCCCCAATACGACATCGCCTTTGTCCTGTCTGCGAATCCCCGCATTATGTGGCCGCTGGAAGCCAAGGTCTTGCGTACCGACAAAACTATCGCACTCTATGTTACTGACATTGTAGATGAATTCCTCACCTGCAGGTATGCACCCTTTTCAAGTGAAGCTGCAATGCTCGGGTATCTTTTTACAGGAAACCCCGGCCATGTTTTTACCAATATTGCCGAAAAATTAAAGTGCACCCTCTACGACCACTCATCATTTCCTAAACGTCAGCACAAAACATCGAAACATATGCGCACGGTACCAGCGGACAAGGCGTATCCGCAGGAGTTTCGTTGTCACCATCTGATCATGATGATTACGCATGACCTTTCCAGAAGCGTATATCAGACACGAACCTCGGCAAGGAACCCTGACAAGGAATAAAGGATTCGGCGGTCAGCCATTTCTGTTATAATCAACCCATGGAACAGCATCAACAGACGATTGCCCGAGAGCTCTCAATCCGGGTTGAACAGGTGGCGGCCACCAAAGCCCTGCTCGACGACAAAGGCACGGTGCCGTTTATTGCCCGCTACCGGAAAGAGGCGACCGGCCTGCTGGATGAGACCCAGATTACCGTTATCCGGGACCGGCTGGCCCAACTGGCCGAGCTTGACAAACGACGCGAGGCCATTATCGCCTCCCTGGTCGAACGGGAGCTGTTGAGCAAAGAGCTGGAAACCGCTATCCTGGCCGCCCCCAACCTGGCCATTCTGGAAGATCTCTATCTGCCCTTTCGCCCCAAGCGCCGGACCAGAAGCAGCATTGCCAGGGAGAAAGGCCTTGAGCCCCTGGCCGCCGCCATCTTCAAACAGGAGAGCGCTTTTTCAGCTGAGCGCTTCATCGCCCCGGACAAAGGCGTCCACACTGCGGAAGAGGCCCTGGCCGGGGCGCGCGATATCATGGCGGAATGGATCAGCGAAGAGCCGGCAACCCGGGCCGGGCTCCGGGCCCTCTTTGTGAAAAAGGGGCTGATCAGCTCGACGGTGGTTAAAAAAAACCAGGAGGCCGGCGCCAAGTTCCGCGACTATTTCGCCTGGCAGGAACCGGCGGCCAAAGCACCGGGGCATCGCATCCTCGCCATGTTGCGGGGCGAGAGCGAAAAGATTCTCACCCTTGTCCTGCGCCCGCCCGAGGAGACGGCCCTTGGCCTCTTGCGTCGGCAGTACGTCAAGGCGTCCGGCACCACGGCAGGCCAGCAGGTCGCCCTGGCCGTGGAAGACGGATACAAGCGGCTCCTTGGCCCTGCGCTGGAAAACGAGCTGCGCAACACCCTGAAAGAACGGGCGGATCAGGAGGCGATCAGGGTTTTCGCCGCCAACCTGAAAGAGCTGCTGCTGGCTTCACCCCTGGGCCAGAAACTGGTCATGGCACTCGATCCGGGATTTCGGACCGGCGCCAAACTGGTCTGCCTGGACAGACAAGGCAAGCTTCTCCACTCCACCACCATCTATCCGACCCTTGATGATCGACAAAGCCAGGAAGCCGGCAAAACTGTTCTGGAACTCTGCCGGCGGTTCAACATTGAGGCCATCGCCATCGGCAACGGCACGGCCGGCCGCGAGACCGAGTCTTTTATCCGGGCCCTGCCGCTCTCGGCTGATTGCCTGGTCACCATGGTCGATGAGAGCGGCGCCTCGATCTACTCCGCCTCCGAGACCGCCCGCGCCGAGTTTCCCGATCATGACCTGACCGTACGCGGCGCGGTCTCCATCGGCAGACGACTGCAGGATCCGTTAGCCGAACTGGTCAAGATCGACCCCAAGGCCATCGGCGTTGGCCAATACCAGCACGACGTCAATCAGACAGCCCTCAGAAAAAGCCTGGACGACGTAGTGAGCAGCTGCGTCAACAGCGTGGGAGTCGAGCTCAACACGGCGAGCCTGGAGCTGCTCACTGCGGTTTCCGGTTTGGGACCGGTTCTGGCCAAAAACATTATCGCCTTCCGCAACGAGCATGGCCCATTTACCAGCCGACGCCAACTGCTGGAAGTAACGCGCCTGGGGGCCAAGGCCTTTGAGCAGAGCGCCGGCTTCTTGCGAATCCATAAAGCCCGAAATCCGCTTGACGGGAGCGCCGTCCATCCGGAACACTACAAGATAGTTGAACAGATGGCCAAGGATTGCGACTGCACAGTGCAAAAGCTGATGGAGGATGAGGCGAACCGGAAGCAGATCGAGGTAAGTCGCTATATCACGACTGTGGTTGGCCTGCCGACCCTGACCGATATCATGGCGGAACTAGCCAAACCCGGCCGTGACCCCCGGAGTTCTTTCAGCCAATTCCGCTTTGCCGAAGGGGTGCACAGCATAGCGGATTTAAGGCCCGGCATGCGGGTGCCGGGGCTGGTTACCAATGTCACGAAATTCGGGGCCTTTGTTGATATCGGCGTCCACCAGGACGGCCTGATTCACCTCAGTCAGCTGGCTGATCGCTTTGTCAAGGATCCGGCCGAGGTTGTCAAGGTCCGCCAGCAGGTAATGGTTCGCATCCTTGAAGTGGATCAGCCGAGAAAAAGGATCGCCCTGTCGCTGCGCGAGGGCTGACCCGGAAAAATGAAAAAGGAGAAATTTATCATCCGTAAAGTTTGGTTTATTCTCCTTATGGTGCTGGGCGGAGCCCTGGCCTCTTCTGTATTTCCGGTGCTGCTCTTGCGTTTTGTGCCGCCGCCGGTCTCCTCATTTATGGCCCAGCGCTATATTGCAGCCCGCTGGGCCGGGCAAGCCGACTTTACCCTCAAATACCAGTGGGTGGGGATCAGACAGATTTCACCACAGGCGGCACTCGCTGTAGTCGCTTCCGAAGACCAGAAGTTCCCCACCCACTATGGTTTTGATTTCGCGTCAATTGATAAGGCATTAAAAGATAATCCGCACCGGGCCCGGCCGCGCGGCGCCAGCACGATCAGCCAGCAGGTGGCCAAAAACCTGTTCCTCTGGCCCGGCCGCAGCTTTTTTCGTAAGGGCTTGGAGGCCTATTTCACCCTGCTGCTCGAAACGCTGTGGCCAAAAAGGAGAATTCTTGAAATGTATCTCAATATCGCCGAACTCGGACCCGGTATCTTCGGGGTCAAGGCTGCCGGCGCTTTATATTTCAAAAAAACGCCGGAAGAGCTTACAAAAATGGAGGCCGCTCTGCTGGCAGCGGTCCTGCCGAATCCTCTCCGCCTGCATGCCGGCTCCCCATCAAAATATCTCCGGGAACGCCAGCAAGAGATCATGCAGCAGATGGAACAGCTGGGCGGACCAGGCTATCTCAAGGGGATATGGTAGACAACTAACCCCATTGCAATAACTTTGACAATTTTTTCTTGACATGAATATCGCTGATTTGATATAAGACTAATATTATCTTATTTATCCTGTTTGGAGGTGGTATGAGATTGACCCGCGAAGGAGAATATGCTGTTCGTTGCGTTCTTTACCTGGCAAAAAAGGGTAAAGGCGCGCTGGTCAGCCGCAAGGAAGTGGCTGAACAAACCGATACCCCGAACCCGTTTCTGGCGAAGATAGCCCAGCAACTGGCGCGGGGCGGGATAATCGAAATTGTCCAGGGGGCGGCCGGCGGCTACAGACTGCTGCGAAACCCTAAAGGGATCACCCTGCTCGAGGTGGTGGAACTGGTGATCGGCCGGATCTCCTTGAACGATTGCGTAGCGCGGCCCCAGACCTGCCGGGCAAGCGCGACCTGCACAGTCCATCAGGTCTGGAACCGGGCCTGTCGGGAACTGCGGGCGACTCTGGCCTCGGCCGATTTTGCCGGGCTGGCCGCAGATAACACCTGCTGCGTAACCTTGCCGCAGCTTCCGGCAAGCACTGAAATATAATTTGACAGCCGGGTAAGGCCTGCAATACGAATTAATAATCAGTAATATTTGAGCCGGATAATATCATGCCCTCGAATCTGCAAAGCATAGCTCTTTTTTATCGAGATGGATTTCGATCCATGACGGTCGGGCGCACGCTCTGGAAAATCATCCTGATCAAGCTGATCGTCCTTTATGCGCTCCTCAAGCTCTTTTTCCCTGATTATCTGCAACTGAATTTCATAACCGATCAAGAGCGGGCCGCTCATGTTCTCGACAACCTGACCCGGATTGAGATGGAGAAACCCGTATCTTCCGCCCGTCAGCCTGCAGCGCTTAATTTTTTAAATTAATCAGCCATGCAACAACCCGGTGTGCTATTGGCAGCGGGCATTAATAAAAGGAGGAAAAAATGATGGACAATCTAAGCACGGTTAATTGGGCCAGGGCGCAGTTTGCCTTGACTGCCATGTATCACTGGATCTTTGTACCCCTGACCCTGGGGTTGTCGTTTCTGGTGGCATTCTTCGAATCGATTTACGTCAAAACCGGCAATGAAGAGTGGAAAAAGCTCACGAAGTTCTGGATGACCCTGTTCGGCATCAACTTTGCCATCGGCGTCGCCACCGGCATTATCATGGAGTTTGAATTCGGCACCAACTGGTCGAATTACTCCTGGATGGTTGGCGACATCTTTGGTGCGCCACTGGCGGTCGAAGGGATTTTCGCTTTCTTTATCGAGGCCACCTTCTTTGCCGTCATGTTTTTCGGCTGGCAGCGGGTCTCCAAACGCTTTCATCTTTTTTCGACCTGGATGGTCGCAGTGGGGTCAAATCTTTCTGCTCTCTGGATCCTGATTGCCAACGGCTGGATGCAGTTCCCTGTGGGCATGGCTTTTAACCCTGACAAAGCCAGATTCGAAATGCAGAACATCTGGGAGGTTATCCTGTCGCCGGTGGCCATCAGTAAATTCGTCCATGCCACCAGTTCGAGCTTTATCGTCGCCTCCTTATTTGTGGTCGGCATCTCCGCCCTCTTTCTCCTGCAAGGCAGGCATCAAAAAATGGCTGGACGCAGTATGGCGGTTGCCGCTGTTTTCGGGTTGCTGTCGTCCGTCTTCGTTGCCATTAACGGCGATGAATCCGCCTATTCCGTCGCCCAAAGACAACCAATGAAGCTGGCTGCCATGGAAGGCCTCTATGACGGCCGGACAAGCGCCCCTCTGGTCGCCTTCGGGATTGTCAACCCAGCCAAAAAAGCGGGTGATGGCCACCCGGCGTTCCTGACTGAAGTCAAAATTCCGGGTCTCCTCTCCCTGCTGGCCAATCGGGAGTCGGGCAGTTTTGTGCCGGGGATAAACGATCTCGTCTTCGGCAATAAGGCCCAAAATATCACCGGCGCCGAGCAGCGGATAGCGAACGGTCGAATAGCAGTACAAGAACTGGCGAGATACAAGGAGGCCAAGTCCAAAGGCGATAGCCAGGAGGCGGCCCTGGCCCTGGCCGGCTTTAACGCCCACAAGAATGACCTCGGCTATGGCTATCTGGCCACCGCTCAGGCGGCTGTCCCCCCGGTCGCGACCACCTTTTACAGCTTTCACCTGATGGTGGTGCTGGGCACGCTCTTCCCGTTGCTTTTTCTGCTCGTTCTTTATCATCTCTATAAAAATGATATCGAACAATGCCGACTGCTCAACACAGCAGCCTTCCTTGCCATCTTTCTAGGCTACATAGCCAGTCAGGCAGGGTGGGTAGCGGCCGAGGTCGGCAGGCAACCCTGGGCGATTCAGAATCTGCTGCCGGTAGGGGTAGCCACAACCAGGATTGCACCAGGCAACGTCCAGGCCACCTTCTTTATCTTTCTCACCCTGTTTACCGTGTTGTTGCTTGCCGAGATCAGCATCATGATCAAACAGATCAAAATCGGACCGGAGGAATAAACCATGCTAGGCAACCTTGATTATACAACATTACAGAATATCTGGTGGCTGATCGCCTCCGTAGTCGGCTCTCTCTTCCTCTTCCTGACCTTTGTGCAAGGCGGCCAGACCCTCATTTTTACTACGGCCGGCAATGCCCAGGAAAAATCGCTGATTATCAACTCAATCGGTCGGAAATGGGAGCTGACCTTCACAACCCTCGTCCTTTTCGGCGGCGCCCTGTTTGCAGCGTTCCCGCTCTTTTACGCCACCAGTTTCGGCGGCGCCTACTGGGTGTGGATGCTGATTCTTTTCACCTTTATCCTGCAGGCGGTGAGTTTCGAATATCGCATGAAACCGGGCAATTTGCTGGGGGCTAAAACCTACGAGGTCTTTCTGCTGATCAACGGCAGCGTCGGCCTGTTGCTGATCGGCGCGGCGGTCGGCACCTTTTTTACCGGATCGCAATTTACGCTCAGCACCTCTAACTCCGTTACCTGGCGAGGACCGCTGCACGGACTCGAAGCGGCATTCAGCCTCTTCAACCTGAGCCTCGGGCTGTTTCTGGTTTTTCTGGCCAGAACCCTGGGCGCCATGTACCTGGTAAACAATATTGATCATTTACCGTTGACCGAGCGCTGCCGCAATGCCACCTTTCAAAACTTCCTTCTGGCCTTGCCTTTCCTGCTTGTCGTCCTGGGCGGACTCTTGTTCATGGAAGGATTCAGCGTTGATCCAGGCACCGCCCGGGTGGTAATTGAAAAAGGTAAATACCTCAATAATCTGCTGGCCATGCCGCATCTCATAATCTTGCTGCTGGCCGGACTCGGCGGTGTTATCTACGGGGTTGTGGCCACCAGATTTCTCAATAAGGATAACGGCATCTGGTTTGGCGGCCTTGGCACGGTGCTGGTGGGTATCGCCCTGTTTTCGCTGGCCGGATACAACAATACCGCCTTCTACCCCTCGGTGAGCGACCTGCAGTCGAGCCTCACCATTCGTAATGCCTCAAGCAGTCATTACACCCTGACAGCCATGACCTACGTAGCGCTGGCTGTACCGTTTGTCATTGCCTATATCTGGTATGTCTGGAAGCAGATGGATGCCCGCAAGCTGACAGTTGCCGAACTGAACGGCAATGACGCCAAAGAGATGTATTAAGCGCTCGTCTACAAATAAGTTATACGGAGGAAAAGATCATGATCGCATTGCTATTGCTTGCCTGGATTTTTACAATTGTGCTATCGTATTTTGGCGCCAAAGCTGTGCTCGGCAAGATAAATCTCCTGGAATAACAAAACGAGAGAGGGAGAAGAGACACGTCTATGCTGACTGAGAATACCATCAATTTGGGAAATTTATTGCTTTCGATCTCTGACGCCATAGATATCGTCAATCGCTCCCTCTCATCTCATCAAATGCGCACTGCGTTTATTGCCTGGCAAATGACGGAAAGCGCAAAAATGCCGAAAAACACCAAGGAAAGGATACTGATCGGCGCCTTGTTACACGATGTCGGAGCTCTCACTCCCGAGGACAAAATAAGGCTGCATAACTTTGAAGAAAACAGCCTCGATGCTCACTGCAGCAGAGGGGCGGAGCTCTTTGAACTATCGCCATTGCTGCAACCCTCGGCAGCAATGGTAAGATATCATCACAAGCCCTGGGAGAAGTGGATGGGAGCCACCATTGCGGATCCGGACGTCTTTGATTCGCAACTGCTTTATCTTGCAGACTTGGTTGAGCGCCTAATTAAAAGAAATATCTTTATCCTGCATCAGCACGAGAAGATCATCCAAAAAATTATCGCCAGGACCGGCTCTGAGATTCATCCGGATATTGTGGATTTGTTTGTCAATGTCTCAAAACGTGAGGAGTTCTGGCTGGATCTGTTGTCGCCGCGGTTGTTTTCCCTCCTGTTGCACCACGGCCCCTGTAAAAAAACCGAACTGGAAATTATGGAAATTTTTTCTATCGTCCCGTTCGTGCGAAGTATTATCGACTTTAAATCTCATTTCACCGCTACCCATTCAACCGGAGTGGCGGAGTGCGCCTATCATGTTGCCAAGCTCTTCGGCTTGACGGACAAGACGATATCCCGGCTGAAACTGGCGGGTTATTTTCATGATATCGGCAAACTTGCCGTACCCAATGCCATTCTCGACAAACCTGACAAGCTTACCAAGACGGAGTTTGCGATAATCAAACAACACACCTACTTTACGTATAGTGTATTAAGTACAATAGGCGGACTGGGCGATATCCCGGAATGGGCCGCATTTCATCACGAAAAGCTTGATGGCTCAGGTTATCCTTTTCACGTCGACCGCACCAAAATCAATACCGGATCAAGAATAATGGCCGTTGCCGATGTCTTTACGGCCCTGGCTGAAGATCGTCCGTATCGTAGCGGCATGCAACGGTCCGAGATTGCAAAAATCCTGGCCAATATGGCCAAAGACCAAGGGCTGGATAAAAGAATCGTCGAACTGCTGCTTGATAATTTCGAGGATATCCGGGAGAACGTCCGAGAACAACAGGCTCTGGTCCATGCGGAATACAATAAGCTGGTTTCCTGACACCATCTCGTATTTCATTTTGAAATAGAGCCGCCGGGCTGACACCCAAGCGGCTCTTCTCTTAATGAAGAAAGGTAATTGTCAGTTTCAGCCCTTAACAGGTTGCGGCACTTTTTCACCGTGGCACTCTTTACAGTTGTGCTGGGCAGTGATGCCATACATTGCGGAAGGCAGTTTGAGAGACGAAGAGAATTTGCCGTCCTTCCAATCATTTAACATCATGACGGTTTTCATTGCAACATCAGCGGTAATTCTGGCGCATCGTTCTTTTCTTTCCGGACTTCCCAATGATTTTTGGGCGGCATCGGTCCATTTACCCACTGAGATATGGCACAGAGGAGAGGCGCTGACGGTTTGTATCTTAACTTCAGCTCTGGGTCGCGCCGGTACATACAGCGGCAGTTCCGTGTCGCTGTACCATTTGAGAAGCTCGTTGATGATCTGCTTACCGACATCATAGGGAGCTACAAACCCTACGGCAACAGTCGCGCCAAGCAGCGATCCGCAGAGTGTTCCCCAGCCGACAGTACCGCCCTCTCCGAGTCTCAGCCCTTCAACGGGCAGGTTGGTGTATGGTTCCCCTATTTTTTTCTGTAGAGGAACCAAGATCCCGCTGGCAACCCCATAAGAACAAAATGCCTTATACCACCCTTCATAGGCAATTTGCCCGGCTTCCTTGGGGTCAATTTTCTGATAAGGCCATGGCAACGGCACAGCTTCTTTCGCTTCGGCCCTGGAAATAAGAGCTGCTGCACCCATGGTGACAATAGCTGCTCCTGCTGCTATCTTGCCGGCTCCAATCAAAGCATCCCGGCGTGAAACTTCCTTCCCAAGCTTTTCAACCATTTCAAAACACCTCCCTGTTGGAATTAATAAATGACTCTGCAGCCTTGTTAAAAATCCGCCTCCTGTTGAGGTCGAGTCCTCACCACCTTACTTTTTTTCCGATAAGGTGGTGGAGACGGAGACCCGATATTTTGTATAGAGATAAACGGGGAGAAAATCCCTAGACAAAACATTCTATAATTGAGTTGGAAGCTAACACAAACAGGTTGATTTGGAAATGCGGCAAATTGTCGCACCAGACAGAACAGCCATGAGATATAATTCTAAATTTACAAGGAAATTGGAATTTAAAATTTATACCTGGTTGAATATAGGCCAATTATCCACCTAACAATCAAACCAGATATTAGTTTTTTTACCGGTCTACCGGGAGCGCCGATTTTACCGCAGCCCAGTCAAAGGCCAGCGGCTGGGTTTTAACGACACCGAGAGCGGCCACTGCGGCCTGCAGGTCGGCAAGCCGCTCCTCGGTGGCCGGATGGGTCGACAACAGCGCCGGCAGACCCGACTTGCC
>Ga0208863_1000692_pt1 | contig 27782 bp, 27 predicted proteins | sample RifOxyD3_FD_184040 | JGI IMG/M metagenome (GOLD analysis project Ga0208863, IMG submission 184040) | Soil microbial communities from Rifle, Colorado - Rifle Oxygen_injection D3 (SPAdes) | ecosystem: Environmental > Terrestrial > Deep subsurface > Rock core/Sediment | place: Rifle, Colorado...
GGAATGCTCCCGCCCGGGTTTTTAGAATGCGTGGGTAAGCGACAATACGGCCGTGCCGCGCGCCAGGTCTTTGCCAGCCAATGTGGTGTAGAAGCCGGGATTGGGTGAGTTGGTGTCCGAATACGCCAGCGTTACCGTGTAACCACCGAATTCCTTGGCGGCACTCAGCTTGTAGTCAGAATAAGTAGCAGCAGCAGCCGAAGCGCCCTTGTAAGTCTGCTTGCCGTAATGCGCGCCCAGGGTGATGCCGGTTTCGGCCACGGGCACACTCGCGTTAACTTCCAGGTAATTAGTGCCTTTTGCATCAGCAACCGTCAGGAATTTGCCCAGACCGTAGGAATACTTGGCCGTGAACCACTTGTAACCCAGCGCACCGTAGATCTCGTCGGTATCGGCTTTCACCGCAGGGGCTAATGGGGTGTAGCTGCCCAGGTAGTTATAGCGTATGAAGCCGATATCGTAGCTGAAGTCTTCGGCAAAGCTGTTGCGGAAACCAGCATAGGTGTCCAGTTCCATGCTCGCGCTGCCGATAGCACCAAAGTCGTTAATCCAGCTTACGTTGGAACCCCACACGCCTGCATACAGACCACTGGCATGCGCATAATCAATGCCGCCCTGGATCGCCGGATTGCCGGAGGTTTGCGATATGCCGCGCACCAGGTAGTCTGTGGTCAAGCCTACATTTGCGGTGAACGGAGAAGCCTCTTCGGCCAGCGCTACGCTAGGCACTGCCAACGCAGCCAGGATCAGGGTGTTCAATAATTTGCTGTGTGACATGGTGTTTCCTTTCTTGAGATTGATAACAAAATGATTTTCTGCACAAAACTATAAGCATAATGCGTGCCATAATTATTTTTAATAGCAAAATCAGTCAGTTGAAAAAACAAGAGGGCGAGTCGTGCACCGACAGTGCGCTATATTCACATACCGTGATACGGTTATGCACCGATTTCGTGCCCCGATGCACCAGTTTTGCTACACTGCGAAAGAGCAGGATTAAGGACTGGAGACGAAGATCGAGAACCCGGACTTCCACTTTGCACCCGATAGCAACTTTACACATCAACATCACTTAAGGAGTCATTCCATGCTGAATGCCAAGGTTTTTGAAGACATCTCCGCCAAATTGAGCGCCGTAACCGAGAGCGGCCCCGCCAAGGACATGGAGAAAAACATGCGCGCTCTGCTGACGCAGGGTTTTGGCAAGCTTGATCTGGTGACACGCGAAGAGTTCGATATTCAATCGCAAGTGCTGGCGCGCGCCCGCGAGCAACTTTCCGTACTGGAAAAGCGCGTGGCGGAACTGGAATCCCAACGCGACGCCGCAGCAAAATAGCATGAGCCTCGCGGTGTTATACAGCCGCGCGTTATCCGGCATGGAGGCCGAACTGGTGACGGTCGAGGTACATCTGGCCAATGGTTTGCCCGGCTTCACCATCGTCGGACTGCCCGAAACCGAGGTTAAAGAGAGTAAAGACCGTGTGCGCGCGGCACTGCAAAATTGCCAATTTGATTTCCCCGCCCGGCGCATCACCGTCAATCTTGCTCCCGCCGATTTGCCCAAGGAAAGCGGACGCTACGATCTGCCGATTGCCCTTGGCATACTGGCGGCAACCGGGCAGATTCCTGCCGGCAAGCTCGCAGAATATGAATACGCAGGCGAGCTCGCACTGACCGGTGAACTGCGTGCCATACGCGGCGCACTGGCGATGACCTATCGCGCCGCCCACTCGGGCCGTGCTTTTATGCTGCCTGAAACCAATGCCGCCGAGGCTGCGCTGGTGGAAGACGCCATCGTTTATCCGGCTAAATCGCTATTGCAGGTCGCCGCCCACCTGTCCGGGCATGAATCTATAAAACCCTACGTCAGCCAGCGACAAACCATTACCCCGCATTACCCCGACATGAGCGAAGTGAAAGGCCAGGAGCAGGTCAAGCGCGCGTTGGAAATTGCCGCCGCCGGAGGCCATAGTGTGCTGATGATGGGGCCGCCCGGCACCGGCAAGTCCATGCTGGCGGCGCGTTTTCCCGGCATCCTGCCGCAAATGACGGAGGCCGAAGCCCTGGAGAGCGCGGCTTTACAATCGCTGGATGGCAGCTTTGATGTAGCAAAGTGGAAAACCCGCCCCTATCGCGCGCCGCACCATACCGCTTCCGGCGTGGCGCTGGTTGGCGGCGGCTGTGACTTTTCGAAATTAATGCGACTTACGCGAAATAGATGCGACAAAACTGATGAAGTTTTTTTGATAGGGAACCACTTCCGTTCTGCTCTCCGCACCAAGAACACCTCAAACCCCCGCCCTGCTCAACAGCGGCAACAAGACATAGGACGCATCCCATGTTAAGTCCAATTACTCGTCTGTCGCTGAAGGGCAAAGTTCGAATTTGCGATCAGCTTAAAAAAGAAACAGATGAACTTATCGTCTGGTGGTATGGCGGTATAGCAAAAAACTACAGGGCAGAGACAGTCCCTAAAGTCGTTGTATTCTTCAGGAAGTTGGATCAAAACGGCAACCTGGGCAGCAGTGTGCGCATGAGCATTGCACTTACCTTTCTTGGGTTATTGCGTATTGGCTCTATCTGGAAGGAAGGTATTTGCCAATCAGAGGCCGTTATTCCAGAAGACCATCAAAAATTCAATGTGGACTTCACACGAGGAACATGGAAATTTGTTTCGCCTTCGCAAGCTGCGCAAAACGGTAACGAGAGCCCAATCAATCAACTCGATTATCCTCTGCATTTTCCTCACGACAAAAACTGGCTTCTCGATTTTCCTCTTGAGAACGGCAAGAATCTTTTAATCCCGTGCCTTGAGTTTCTTTCGCGCTGCTATGGGCGGTCAGAGGAGGTTCCGCGAGTATTGGTGACGTACGGATGGAGTAAAGTTTTAAAGCACTTCTATGCTCCTTTCGACCAGCCTGTGACACCGAACACTTGGCCGGTTAAACTGAAACGTCGCATGTACAACGGCGATGTCGTTTTTCTTGCTCACATGAAATACGACACATACACCGAGCGTGCCGCAAAAGAAATTAACTCCCAAGTCGAAATCTCCTTCTTAAATAAAGCTCCCTTCGCCTTCGTTCAAGTAGAACCATGGTTTCAGGGAAAAGCTCAGGTCATAGTCAGTGGGATTTGGATTAACAATGGAAAAACCTTCCTTGCTTTGCGCGTTCTTGGGTGCAGCGATCCGCAAGAAGCAACCATTCTGAGAGACCGTGAAAACCCCAATAAAACGAACGGACCAGCGGAGGGTGATAATGCCGGTAAAGCATGGGATGGTGCACCACCTCGCATACTCAAAAAACCACCAGAAATTGTAGATATGACTGGTGATCAGGAACCTGATCACGGTGCCGCTACTATCGAAATTGAAGAACCCGAATTTATCGTTCCCGGGGAGCAGAGGGTCGTTATTGACGTAAGGCGAGATCGGACAACGACATCAGCAGGCAAGCCGGGAGATGGCGGAAATCCAGGAGCATTTTCGAGTGGCGAGCATCATGGCACTGGGAAAGGCATCGGGCACGCATCCATCCACGCAAAGGCTGTCATGGAATCAAAAGGCATGTTGCGCGACATGTGGGATGCGCTACTTTACCTTCGCAAGAAGAATTCAGGCACAATCCGCTCAGTTGAGTGGTTCACATTTGAAGATGGCTTTGTGGCAAGTGATGAGCCGCACTTGATTGGTTTGCACCCGTTTGATGCCGACGATAAAGTTGAGCCTGCTGTTCGGAGATGGCCATTCCTCGATATATCCATTCCAACCATTCGCGGCATGCTCGTCGCGCGCGTAACGACAACAAAAGACAAACAGATTTATATTATCGAGTTACAACGCAGGCCGCGCATCAAAACAGATGATCAGGGCAACCAGACGCTAGCAGAAGACTCGTTTAAAGGCATTGTATTCAAGCTAAACGAGCAGAACGGCTTTGATGAATGGATAAAATATGTGCGATCACAAGTCCGGCATGTTGAAGGTATAGTTTCCCACCTGATTAGCGAATGTCCTGGATTTGCCGATACTTTTTCCCATAGGCGCAACAAAGATGGAAAGGTGTCGTGCGAAGCGGCAGCGATAAAAGCTCTATCAAAAGTAGGCGTAATTATTGAACACTAGGGGTCGCTGGATGTGGGGTAATCAACGCAATGAAGAAACCCGTAAAACAATAAACTAATGCGAATTCAGCAGTCATGATGGTGTCGGTAGTGAATTAGACTTTATTTCCTTGTTGGTAAGAGTAACATTAAGATCGTGACTTGCAACCGTCGAGGCGTTTATGAACTACCGCAAAATCATCACTAACAGCATTCGCCTTTACTTCGCACCGCTGGTCGGCGCGTATAGGGGTTGGCGCGCGGAAATGCTGAGGCAGGGTCGGCTATATAGGGACTGCAATCATGGATAAGCTCAGAGAAGGTATGAATGACTTTTTTGCAGGCTTCCGGCAAGCTCTGCCGTCACCATCTTTTTTAACTTGCAAACCGCACTTCGGGCAAAGCATCGTCTTTTGCCGCCTCAATCATATCTTTCAATTTCTCACTAGGTGCAACATTCATTACATCCCTAGCCAGTTTCACGCAGGTCTCCCTGATTAAAGATGCAGTTACGGCTTCTCTACTGCTCGGTCTGATACCGCTGTAATCAGCAGCATCAAACAAATCAGGTACACAATCGGCCAAGGCGTTCACATCGGCAGACGATAGCCAATTTTTCTTGAGCATTTCGCCCGCATACCAAAGCAAGGAATGCAGTCCGACTGTGCGGCCAGACTCGATCAGGTAGATCATTTTTGAAAGCAAGTTGTCGGGCGGCGGCGGCACCTTTTTAGCCACAGCAAGTTCTTTCCATTTATAGAGCGCATGCGCCGACCAAACAACCTCATGTGCGGTACGCCCCTGCATTCCCTTGCGTATTGCTTTCTCCACAATGGCTTCAATGTCGCTATTCAGCCCAGTGAAATATGGGAGAGCGATAATCACAGGGGGAGCACCGACATTCGTATAGAACGCCAGCACTTCCTCAAATCGCTGCATAGTGATGTCACTAGGGGCGAGTGATGGCATTATGGAATAAGAAATCGCTTCAGCAACATCCTCAATCAAAGCATTTCGCTCTTGGGATATCATTCCCAGTGGGTCATCATCTTCCGTTGATGGTCGCCACAGCACCAAACGATCAAAGCATTTGGCCGCTTGTTCGCTGCTAGGAAGCAACGGATTGGGCTTGCTGGTAGCGGCGCCGATCAAGCCAGACAGGTGTACAGAGGTAAAAAATAATGTATCTTCGGCATCGAACAGTAGGCTGGACATCAACGCATTGGCTTCTTTACGGTCTATCGCCGGAAGGGTCAGCAAGGCGTGTAAAAATAATTCAGTATTTGGCAAGGTCTTGTAGTCAGGCTTTTCTCCCCAAAGCTTTATTGCCAGCCTATCAAGTTCTTCTTTTGTTAACGTCCAGTTCTCTGCCAAAGGCAGCAATCTTAATAAAACAGAAGTGCATGAAGGTGAGCCAGGCACAACGAATTCGATTAGCTCAAGGATTCGCGCATCCAAGCGTGGATTGCTTTCACGTTTACATGGGGTCGAAATTACAGGGTTAGGCCACCGCCCAGCCTCATGCGATACATTGATTCCGATTTCACATGGTAATGGGAAAGAAAGTGCATCGAGGAGCAGGTCAGACTTCTGTGCATCCGGGATACTTTTGAGCGAGTATTGTGCCAAGTGGCTGATGACTTCAAACAACCAGAAATGCCTCAAAGCCGAATCTTGTCCAATCTCCATCGCTAACTGGAACACCTTCTTGGATTCCTCCGGGGATAGACGAATGGCAAGTCGTGCCAATACCTCAATGAGAACACGGATAGCATCGATGGCATGGCGTTTCTGTTGCTTGGTGCCTGCCGTTGCTTGCTTGCGCCAGTACTCTATGGCCGGAAGCAGCCGATTTGTGAGGGTATCCACTACATCCTGTGGAGTATTTGCCAGAGCTATACGCGAAAAAATCTGATGAATTGCCGGAGAACTGTCACTGTGTGCAGCCCTGATCGCCAAGGCATAGCTATGTAGCCCGACACCCAATCCTTCCGACACCACCGACTGTTCAGCAACATCAGAAAGTAAATTCACATTTTCCCAGCGCAGTGGCAGTCCAACACTTTCTGCCAGACCATCCAAAATAAAAAAAAGCGGCATTTCACCACTAAAATGCCTATCGCCAGAATGATCTCGGTAATGGCCTTGTTCAAACAAAGGCTCAATGCTCTCTTGATTCTTGAAGTACTTCTCCTGTTGCTTGGAAGCCTTCTCTCTGATATACATAATTTGATCCCATGGATCGGATCGCAATGCTTTATAAGTACTTGGCAACTCTTCCAATGCTCCCAAATTTCGGGAAAAGTTAACCGTGCGGAGCATCCAATGCGCCCATGCAAGGCGGGAATGAATACGAATGGAGTTTGGATCGTGCCGACTGCGGTCAAGCAAGTCTTTATACGCCTCCGAAACCAGACGTTCGCCCTCGTCAAACCGCCCGAGTTCCGCAAACATAGAAGCCTGTTTGAGCTTCCAAACTGGGTCTTCGCCAATAATTTTTTCTACGACAGATTCAACTTCCGGATAGTCAAAGTAGTCGCGTGCCATCAATGCCTGCTGGTACGCAATTTCAGCCGAACAGTCTGGCAAATGCAGCGCATGTTTTTCCAGAAATTTAGCCCATTTTTCGAACTCCGGTAGGCTGTCATTCCGACGCGCTGTTTTTAGCAGCAGCAGGGCCACTTCCAACTGCTGGCGTTTCGTAATAGCACATGGGGTCGTTGGATCGGCGATGCTAGCCAGCTCAGTTGCCAGCCAAGATGCTACCGGCTCGAAAGTGATAACGTGTTGCCAAGCAATCTCGTACAGCAACTTTGCTCGGGAATTCAGTTCAAGGCATGCAAGATTGCTAGCATTTGGATATGGATCACTAATTTGTGATTGAATCCTCCTGCGTAATTCTGGCGGGCATAACAACCACCCTGGGTAAGCCTCTCTATCCCTACGGAGGGTCTCGACCTGGCGTTCCAACAAAGATGCCGCATGCGCATGATCCTTGAACAGGCGCGAATGATCTTTGTTCGTCATTTGCTGATGAACCAATGAGGTTGGTTCCCACTTGTGATGCGGCTTGGGTTTTTGATCCAGCAAGGCTTTCAGAAACATCTCTATCGCTTGCTGATGCCTCAAATCGTGGTCATCAATGTCCTTGACGGCATCCCACAAGTCGATAGGGGCGATATTGATGGACTCAAGAAACTTTCTATTAGCGGCAGACAAATTCAGTGCGCCAACCAGATATATCCGTCTGGCATGATTCGCAAGATGGTCACGCACCCAGCCAGCCCATTGCATAAAGTTAGGATCATCCCCAGAGAACCCGAGCAGGCACAATTCATTTTCAATAAATACTTGGCGAGCAAAGTTGACGAATGCAGCGAACTCTTGGGGATATTTACGGTAGTCTTCCTGTGCAACAATGAATTGCTCGGTTATGCCAATTGAGCCATGAAGCTTGACTATGCGAGGGGAGCGGACGCATGAAAGATCGGATTGCTTGGAAACAACGCCATATATTGAAGCATGAATGTTTATGGCTGCTCGTTCAAGCAAAGTATCCCAGTTGGTTGTCATGACCTCAGACCATGGGAGATTCAACAGATCAGAATGCAACGACCCCGGCTGCCATGCTTCATCGTGAATTTCTGACCTGATCAGATCGTTAAGTGCAGCCTGCCCGAAATAAGCTCGATATTCCTCGGCTAATCGTAAGGGGTCGGAAAAGGCCAAGTCTTTATTTTTTCCATCCAGTTCAGATGCCAATCTTTTTGCAAAATCCTTCCATAGTGGAAGTTTTTTTGCGCCATCTGCATGTTTGGACGAACAGCGGCTGAACCCCGCACCAATCATTATTGCGGCCCCATGCCTTTTGGCATCTTGGCGCCATAGTGCCTCGGCCAATTTTTTTATAGCAGGGGAATCAGGTAGATCATTAACCATTCGTAATCTCTCTTATCTTGCATCATAGCAACCGTGTTCATTGTCACACTGCAAAGAGACCGGTTTTATCACTGGTCTCTTATTGCCATCATTATTTCTTCGCGCCGTTCACAGCAGCCTTGAGAGTAGCCCCAGCTTTGAATGCTGGTGCCTTGGACGCTTTAATCTTCAGTTCCGCACCTGTCGCTGGGTTACGACCAATGCGAGCAGCGCGCTTGCGTACTTCAAAAGTGCCGAAACCAACTAACGCAATATTGTCACCCTTCTTTAGGGTGGCTGTGATGACTTCAATCAGTGCTGCGATGTTGCGGCCAGCTTCAGCCTTGGTACTACCGGTTTTTGCTGCCAATGCGTCGATCAATTCATTGCGGTTCATATTCTTTAATCTCCTGTGGTTAGTGAAGTTACGTTGTTGATTGTTGAGTATTTGCATGTTGCTGGCAATAGCCATGATGATCTAGGCATAGGCCTGTCATCGAATCTTTACCATAACGCACAGACTGACTAGGCCGAACTATCTATGCAATTTAGCCTATACACTTCCATATTCCAACGTGTCATCATTATAATTTGATACAGCAAAATCTGATGCGGACAAGGCGCTTGACCATCACTTAAGGAGGAAGCATGAGCAAATGGGCTGATTACGGGATTTCTGCTGTCAGATATAACGCTGCGCACACTTATATTGATAGTGTTCGAGTGCATCCCGACAACGGTGACACCATTGGTGTGTCATCTGAACATCCCCGGACAGATATTGTCACGGCAATTAAGAAAGGCACAACATTCGTCACAATACTCAGGGGCAGCGACGGGAATTGGAAAAAGGGTCAGTCTGTCTACATTATTAAAATAAATGGTATTGAATACATCAAAACGGTGGATAACGGGAAGGCTGCGGACAATCTTGAAAACCTTCCTGAGTTTTAATCTAACCCAACCAGTGCCGGTGGATAGACTATCCACCGGCACTGGCTGAATTCATTCGCTCAACCATACAAATGCGGATGCTTTACTTGCTATTGTTCCTTAGCATGCTTATTTCTGAAGGCATCGCGGCTGAGGAAATTATCGGTCGCGTCGTGGGCGTTGCTGACGGTGACACACTCACCATCTTGGTAAACGAGCACAAACAGATTAAAGTGCACCTGGCAGAAATCGATGCGCCCGAAAAAGCCCAGCCATTCGGACAGCGATCCAAGCAATCCCATTCTGCCATGTGCTTCGGCAAGGATGCGGTACTGCAAAAGATTGACACTGACCGGTATGGGCGCACAGTGGCGAAGGTGTACTGCGCAGGAGTCTATGCCAATGCCGAACAAATCCGAGTAGGATTGGCCTGGGCGTACCGGAAGTATCTCCATGATCAATCGTTGTTAGACTTGGAAAACGAAGCTCGGACTGCAAAGCGGGGGTTGTGGATAGATAGCGATCCAGTGCCACCATGGGAATATAGAAAAAGGAAGTCTGGTTCAGCAATGACGCCTTAGCAGGCAGCGATTTACTTCTTGGTTCCTATTTCTGGGTGTGCCATATGCCCGCGCTCAATTGTATTTTCTATACCCCTCGCCACCATATTGTTCGCCACTTCGGTTGTTGTTTTACCATATAGCCCTCTTTCCACTAAACACTCAAGGTAATACCTCATCTGCGGCGTCACGTTGATAGTGATCCGTTCAGTCTTATGAGCGTTGGGCTTGCGTGGCATAATGTTTTATAGTCTAATGCAAATTAGCTTCTAATTAGCGCCAATTTAACCACAAAGTTTGTTGCAACGAAAGCTCGGGGAGAACGTTGATGTTTCAAACAGAAGGCAACTTGGTGGATGCGTTTATTTTTCATTTGGGGTCATGCTCTTCCCCATGGGCGACTCGCGCCGTTGTCCGCGAGTTTGATTACGTCTCAGGACGGACAGACATCCTATCGCTGAGCATAGGAAATGAAATCATCGCCTTTGAAGCGAAGTTATCCAATTGGCGCAAAGCAATCCATCAAGCATGGCGGAATACGAGCTTTGCCAATCAAGTGTATGTCGTACTGCCTCGCAAGCACTCCACTGCGGCTATAAAAAACAGCGCCGAGTTTTATGATCGTGGCGTAGGTCTCTGTGTAGTTGACGAAGGTGGCGTCGAGGTTGTCATACATTGCTCACCCAATCAACCAGTAATGCCATGGCTTAACCGCAAGGCAATGCACGCACTGATTGGCAATGGCTGCATCCATTAATACCCCTGAACAATTAGCAAGAAAGATTTGTGCCAATCAAGGGCTAACCTTCATTGGCGAAGTTGGAGCGGGCGCTTTTAAGCAAACGTTCCATGTAAAAAGGCATCATGATGATCTGGCATTAAAGCTCATCATCCGGGGAATCGATAAGGCACGAGTTGATCGTGAGATTGCGGCCCTGATGGTCTGCAATCATCCTAACATCTGCCGATTACTGGAAACTGGCAGCATTGATGACGGCGCAAACTCGGTCATATATCTAATTGAGGAGTTCCTGCCGGGCGGGACTCTATCTGATCACCTTGCAAACGGATGTCTTCAACACGCCAAAATAATCCAACTCGCGGTTAAACTCACCGAAGCTATCGCGCATCTAGCTGAACACCGCATTACTCACCGCGACATAAAGCCTGACAACATTATGTTTCGCGCCGATGGAATGCCGGTACTCGTTGACCTCGGCATTGCTAGGCATCTTGAGGCCAGCTCGCTGACAAGAACATTCCTGATGCAGGGGCCCGGCACACCACTTTATGCCTCGCCCGAGCAACTGGTGAATGACAAAAATTTGATTGACTGGAGAAGTGACCAATTTTCACTAGGCGTTACCCTGTCCTATGCCGCAATTGGCGTACATCCATTTGCCGAGAATGCCTCTCTAGAACACACTGTGGAACGAGTTGCCAACCGGCTACCGGCTACCGATCATTTCAAAAAGGTGGCCAATGAGCACGGGCTTGATGCATTAGTCAAAATGGTCGAGACTTGGCCGGTGAAGCGGTTTGCGCGGCCAGCAATGTTGTTAGCCGCGTGGCGTGATAACTCAGGGAGAACAGCATGAGCACTTACCATCAAATAGGCCATGACTCAGAGAGCATGATCGTTGAACCACAATTGAATCAGTTCTCCGGTGCAATCCTTAGCCCAGTTAATTACTCGCTCAACGATACAATTTCCCAGTGCGCTAGATTTCGCTCTGCCAAGCCAAATATCGACATAATATTCGACCCACAGCTTTACGTTCCCTCTGCTAATCGTGGTGAACTACAGCACTGGCCTCACAAGCCAAACGATATTGATACCGCCGACCAAAGTTCGCTTGAGTGGTGGAAGGCTACAACGATCAAGATCATTGATGTCTGCCAATCTTTCAAGCCCGCAGGGCTGTGCAGCCCGGCTTTCTTACCCAGAACTTTTGACGACGCCTACTACAATCTACTTGTCGATATAGGCGATGTCACCGCACAACAATTAAAAGACAATGCGGTGCTCAAAGATGAAACTCGCCCATTTCTCACAGCCTTGGTCGGCTTGATTGATCTAGGCAGGAGTCAGCGCTATCTTCAAGTTGGCTCCATTCTTTCGAGATACAGCGGAAAGGATATTTATCTCGTTTTTGTTGACGAAGAAAAGCCGCGCAACGAACGATCTGACTCAGGCGCTCTTGAAGGCGCGGCACGATTGATTCGTGTATTAAGTCAGTCTGGATTCCGCATTACTGTTGGGTTTACTTCTTCAGAAATGGTGTTATGGAAAGCTGCTGGTGCTGCAAATGTTGCGACCGGCAAATTCTTTAATTTGCGTCGTTTTACGAGAGGGCGCTGGGACGAGGAAGAATCAAGTGGTGGCAGAAATATTCCCTACTGGTTTGAACCGGCACTACTTGCATTCATTAGGGAGGCAGACATACGCCGCTACATCAAGGAATTCCCGATTGACCCGTCCCATGATGCGAACCCATTTAGCAAATCAATCCTTGAAAATTTAGATGCCCCTGAGCAGAAAGCATGGGTGGCAAATTCATGGCGGCAATTTTTATATTGGTTCGCCCACTGCGAGTCCACCATTGGAAATGACTTCGCCAAATGTACTGGGATGATTTCCAATGCTGTCGATACATGGCATGTCGTAAAGGGTGCCAAGTTGAGATTTGAAGAAGAGCGGAATAATGGCGATTGGGTTAGGGCATGGGATATTGTTCTCAACGAGTTAGATAGACGCCCCGACTAGGCTTGGGTTATACAAAAACTGGAGGTAGATTGGGTATCAGCAAAGATGGCTACGTGATGAACATTTTGCTCGGAGTATTACTCGTCAGATTGATAGAGAAACGCTTGTCGATTTGCTTGGAATCGTAGAGTATGAAGCTGATCGCTCGGCGATACTGGACGATGCAGGCTTTGCTGATCAGGCTAGCAGCGTTGAATGTTTATTCGATTACGTTCTCGATGCACTGGGCATTCCTCCTGAGTGCGACACGTTTAGCCGCGAGGCGTTTGAAAAATTGTTTTATAACGATTACTGGTTAGAGCATCAGTTTGAGTCGCTAGAGCAAGTGGTAGCAGCACTGGAAGCACTTCGAGAAACGATGATTTTAAGATCGGTAGATGCAGAAGTGAGTCGAGCCGGTCTGCGTGTTGTTGATGCTGAAATTGACTAGCACCCCACAGTGGCGACCTTCCCAATAAAACGTAAGCTATACATTCTCAATCAACTAGACATCAATTGAATGAGTCCATTGCGGCAATCCACTGCGCGCAAGATGGTCTACAAGATTTTTTGACCCGTAAAATTTGATACGGCCATTTTCGTTGAATGCCAGCGCCGCTTGATCAATTTTGCAGCCGGCCATCCTTGCCTTTGCTGTGAGTTGTGCAAGCACTCCTGCATTCGCAGAGTCTGAGTTGGTTGTGGAATGTGCCTCAAAAACTGCAAAGTCTATTGGGCCACCATGGGTCGAGCGTTCACGAATATGGGCGAAGTTGATTCTCATCTTGAACTCTCCTTAAAGTAGAATTGACGTTGTTCTGAATAATTTTGTGTGTACCGATTCGAGCATCCTCATGGAAGCTGTTAAGCGCAGTAAGAATGGCAGTCCAATGCATCGCTATTGCATCGCTATTCCCGTTGCAAAATCCAACTTTGTTGCTGAGCTATATCCATCTTTCCTGAGATTTATCGTAAACACCCGCAGTTGGTGCATTAGCCTTCACAAGGTTAATCCCGTGGGTGGCATCCTGTTTATTGAAATATCCCTCGGCACCAGTTGCAATGATTTTGTGGTTGTCGGCATTCATATTCCAACGCCATTGATTTTGAACGTCTTTGAACAATACGAAATACATAAAATCTCCTTAATAATTTATGGTCACGCAATTTTTTTGTCTGAGCGGCAATTTCGGAAATGACCGTATCAGCAAACCCTGCTTTGACAATCCAGTTGTTATATCCAGGATTCCAGTAGCCGCACCCCCTACATGCACCCTCTACGATATTGCGCAACTTTTCATTCAGCGGATGCCAAACCTTCATGTCGCCGCTTGGTAGCGAACCAGTTTCTATTGCACCGACATTTTCGAGTACGAATATCGCCATAGCACCCCCTATATCTTGCCCAGCAAAGGCAGCGAGCGCCTTGTGCATGCATCCATAGCCAGGTGAACTAGATACGCTCCGCCGACCACCATTAGGCAGAACTTGAGGAATTTCTCGCCCTCGGTTTGTGTTTCCCATTGAGATAGCTTGTACATGCCACCTCCAATCATGGCGGCAAAAGCAATGCTATGGAAAAACTGTCTGTGATGTGGATTCATCGCCGGTTCAAGCCAGTCTGGCATATTGGTGCAGATTGCAGCCAATATTGAGCCGGTTAATGGGGCATGCGTATTCTTTCGCCTTTCGCCTTCACGGGCCAAAAGATATCCACCGATCAAAACTGCTGCCCCAGTGCGATGTGCTAGTGCATTTGACATATCACTCTCACTTTTCTTTTCGAACACCCTTGAACGGGAGTTTGTCTGATTTAACATCCATGAATTGACCATTGTTTGTGTTGCGCTTAACAAAGTGGCCGGAAGGGGTCTGAGTTTGTGAACGGTCGCGCACTGCGCCATTTCGATGACCATCGCCTTTTGGGGGATTTGTTGCCATGTATTTCTCCTTCATAAATACGTTATAGAAAACTATCTTCGTTCAGTGTTGACAACACCAGTTCGTAAAGTATACTGAACACGTCTGTAAGGTTATTCGGACACGGCGCATATGTCAAGCAAATAATACATAATCGTTCGGTAAAAAATACAACGCAAGGGGGAAGCATGTCACTCGCGACAAAGCTAGCGGAGCTTAGACGGAATAAAAAAGAGTCACTACAGAAGGTTGCGGATGCAATCGGTGTTTCAAAAGCGTTTATTTGGGAATTAGAAAAAGGTCGTATCGCCAATCCTTCAATGGATACAATTACAAAATTAGCATCCCATTTTAGTGTTAGCATAGCCGGGTTAATGGATGATTCACGCACTGATCCAACAGACCAGTCGTTTGAAGAAGAGGCTTTGGTTTTTTACCGTGACTTCTCGAATCTTCCTCCTGAAACTCAGGCCATGTTACGTTCACACGTGAATCTTATTAAATCTCAAATGAACAAAATCAAATAAGAGGAAATTTTGCTCACTCTTGATCGTGTCGAACTAGCCGACATTCGCAATCCAGAAGCATTGGTACAGGCGATTTACTTTCAAAAACCTGACATGCCAATTCCCGTACCCATCGAGGATCTGGTTATTGCAAATGACATCAAAGGTGTCGAGAGGCTAGACAATACTCCAGGGTTTGTAGGCATGCTCATCACTGACGAATCAAAAAGCTATGGGCATATCTCTTTGGGCGGCGACATGCGCACAACGCGCCAACGTTTTACCATTGCACATGAGTTTGGACACTTCCTGCTGCCGCACCACACGCAGATGAACTATCAGTGCAATAACAAGGACATCAGTCAAGGCGAGAAAGGCTCAACACCAGAAGCAGAACGAGAGTGGGAAGCCAATCGGTTTGCGGCTGAACTTATGTTACCAAAGCAACAGTTTGTTAAGCGCCTTGGGAAAGTTGCAAGCCCTTGCTTATCGCATGTGCAGCGATTGTCGAATACGTTCAACATGAGCGTTGAGGCAACGGCTCGTCGCTATCTTACTTTGGCAGGCTTTCCATGCTGCCTAGTGTTCAGCAAAAATGGGATCGTTACAAAATCTCCTGCTAGGAGTCCTGATTTCATACATTGGCCATCCGTTTCACCAAAACAGAAAGTTCCTGCAATCTCGACCGCAGCCTCTCAAGGGGTCGGACTGTGCAATTTTAACGAAATCCCTGCTGACGAATGGTTGGCTTCAGACTATCGTAAAATTCCTGATCATGTTCAGGAACAAACCCTTTTCCAAGATGATGGATACGCGATCACCTTGCTTTGGATTGAAGATACAGAAGATGGAGATGAACATGAGAATGTAAACGAAGAAATGCGGTGGCGGAAATAGGCAAGGTTAGGTAACCGACTCGGTCTATTACTGAAGCATCAAGTCGATTAATTCCTCTGATCTTTCAACCATTCAAAATGATATTTTCAACTACTTCAGCAAGATGTTCGCGCAACGCCAATATTTCCATATTAAGCTGAAATATCCCCAGAACCGAATTCCTTTTCTTATGCTCTGCCAAAGTAGCACTAACCAACAATGGCTCGGCAGTCTTGTAATAATGAATAGCAATTTCTTCTTGCACATTGTCTGGAAACGAAGGAATTATGATCCATTTCTCAACATGGTTTTTCTTCAACCCGCCGCCGTTAGATTTGTCCTTAATTTTTTCGAGATAGCCAATGTTTTTTAGGTAGGAAAGAAACAATGAAAGGAAGACGGACTTATAACGTGGTAGTGACTTATCCTTTGCAACAATGACCCATGGATGAATATTGGTGATGGTGTTTGGCAGATCATCAAAAAAAAATGATCTTCCTACTATCATGCCATCGGCGGCTAACATAACGCAATTCTTCGGCAGTGTAGCCAATTTTCTTTTGTTCCCAAGCCAACGGAAACCCGTGATAGTACGCGCGTCAGTCATCTCAACATTAGTGAAGAGTCTATAAAAACCATTTTTTTGAGTGTCTGAATAATAGCTTTCGCCGATAGAAGTTACTTGCAGATTCTGTCCTCGCTTAGCGTTAAAGTGGTCGGGGATATGATAAAACCCTCCCTTGTAATTCATGATGAGATGGTTAGTCTCGCGCACTAAATCAGTATATATACCTGCATCAAGCCGCGTAGTGGCGAGCAGTTCAGTACGTGAAGGAAGATGTGTTTTGTTTAATATGCAGCCAAGACCAGCCGTGAGTTCATTGGTTATAAGTTTGTCGATGACGCTGTTTTTTTCAGCTATGCGGCGCTCTTTATCAATCAGATTTGCAACAATTTCCGCCACTGTTTGGCGCTTTGCGGCATCTTGCGACCAAGGCACCTCATAATCTAAAGTGAGCAACTTTGAGTGTCGAATGGTTGAGCCACCTGGAGTCAATCCATCGATAAACTCCTTGAAGTGCATTGATTTTAGAATGCCTAAAACATAATTACGGTCATGCTCATCGTCGAACTCCAAGCACAGCACACCTGCACTTATGTAATCAGTCGCTGCTTCCCTGCCTTCGTAAACGCAACATTCACCAAGTCCCTGCGCTCCGCCATCCTTGGCTACCAGAATGGCACCATGCTTTGGCTTTATTGCTCCTTTGCATGGCTTGCAAAATTCGACTTTCGTCTCATCGAGAATGAACGGATCATTAATATTGACTGTTTTAAGAAACCGATAAGGTGAATGAGGCATATAAGCATGGCTACCTATTTCCCGCCCAGTCTTGTGTCTTTTGACCAAAACGGCCAGTCGCTTGGTGCTTATAGGTTTCTTAATAGTCCGATAATCTGATGGTGAGAGTGATAAGCGCCCCGAAAGAATCGCATTTTTCTGGATCGTGCCTGGACGCACCGTAAAAACTTCAGACATTGAATGCTCCCCTTAACTCAGGTTCTTGAAACTTCATCCATGAAAAGAACTTTTCCTGCAAGTCAGAAAAGTCTTCTAACAGCAATTTGTTACCATCGCTATCCAGTGCTTCGGTAAAGTTTGTTTCGTCAATCAAGAAACGTGGCTCAAAAACAACAAGCCGTTTTTTTGTCTTTACCTCATAACCAATATTGCGCACTTCGTAAGGAAAAACCTGATAGTCCTGGTTAAGAATTTTGCTGCCAGACTTCGGTTTGTAGGCAATCAGAACAGTTGTGGCCACAGCTGTTTCGCCGAAGGTGCCAGTCGGTAAATCTATAGTGGCGACCACGCGCATTTTTGAAAGAAACCACGCTCTAACATTCTCCCATTCCTTAATGGAAGTGATTGAATTGGAGAGCACGATGGCCATGCGCCCGCCATCTTCGAGAATTTTGACTGCATTTTCCAAAAACAGAGCCCCCATGTCCATAGACTTTGGGAATTCCTGTTTTTTTCGCATTTTAAGCTCCGCGATGGACGGAACCATGCCAGAAGATATATCAAACTCAGCATTCTTAATCCAATATGTTTCATACATCAGCGCCGTTTTCTCGCTCACATCCCACTTTCCGTTTTTCCCAAGAGCCAAGTCACGTCCCCGACCGAACGGTGGGTTTGTAATAACGACTTTGAATTTCATCAAGTCTGGCACCTTCGTAATTGGCTCCCACGTCTCAATGCTGTAATTGTCTGTGGTAAATTTGCCATCAGGCAATGTCACGCCATCGGCACACAATTTTTGTGTCAGAGAGTTCATTGGCAGAATAGTGGCACCACCGTCACCATTTAATACCAGATTGAGTTCAGCCAGCTTGAGTACCTTCTGATCTCTGTCGAAACCGAACAGTTTTTTCGCATCAGGATTTCCTTTGACATAACCGTGACTGTTATGCATTTTCCGAAATGCTACCGCAAGAAAATCGCAAATTCCGGAGCAAGGATCGACAATCATTTCGTGTCTTGTAGGATTAATGATGTCAATCATCATTTTGGCTGCTGGAATTGGCGTGAAAAATTGCTTATCTAATGCTTTATCCACTGATGAACCAAAATTATTAAATATGATTTGGTTGAAATTTTCGTTATTGGCCTTAAGGATTGATTTCATCTCGAACACATGGACTACTTCAATCAAGAAGTCTTCCATAGAAGGATGGTTTGGTTTTAAATTTCCGCCAATTTCGTTATATTTAAAAATTGGATTATTGAGAATATTCGGATAGTCGGAGCGAGCATCATCCTGTAGCGACTTAAAGCGGTCTCGAAATCCCTGAATACCCAACTCGGTTTCATTGCTAGTAATGTAGAAACGCAATGGAATCTTATTGCTCGCTGAGAATTTCTCATCGTAAACTTTATATGTCAAAAATTCGACAATAAGGGCATGCACATATTCACTTACCCCAGTTTTATCCTTGGCTCTGTTCAGCGGTTCAAGCAGGTCTGCAAACGCATCCTCATCAATTGGTTCAAGATTGTCGACACTCAATTGTTCTTTGTTTTTTAATGAGTCAACACGAGCAATAAGATCCTGATGGCTCGGCAAAGCATTTACGTCGTCCCGGTTACCAATATTCCAAGCATCATCCTTCCGAAACTTTTCAGGCGCATATCTCTTAATTGGATGGTTGTTTTCCTTTTTGAAGACAATGACATTAGGCTGATCGTCAAAATAGACACCAAAAACAAAATTAATTGCGTTAGTAGAGTCGCCTTCGTACTCGTTCATCGAGGTGCGAAGTTGTTTCTCAATTACGCTTTTGGTGTCATTCTTAGCATTGCGCTTGGCTTCGAATACCACCAAAATATTCTGCCTAATTTCGCTGGACGAAAAATCCCTACCGAGCCAGCTACTATCTTTAAACGCCAAAATATCAGGATTGATTGATTTCCCACCGTTCCCTTTAGGTAGTTGTGCCTCTACACAGAGATGCTCCGGACTATATTTTCCAGAAGCAATCAAGGCAAAAACGAAACGAGCTCTTACATATTCCTCTGATAACTGCCCTGACACCAAGCGAGCGGGCGCAGATTTCACAAAGGAAACCACACCCATCTCTTTTTTATACCAGTCGACAGAAATTTCGATCAATCCGGAATATCGCTTATCGAAATTTTTAAATGCGGACATCATTGTTATTGCCATCTAATACACTCCATTCAGTTTATGCAGCGACAATAGCGCTGATACTTATACCTTAAGGCGAACCTATATTTATTCTTGCTCCTTGCATGCCTGTTTTCTGGGCCTATTCCAATAAGGACTTTTGCATTTTGGACAAACGCGCGGCTCATCAGTATTGCGCGGTGCCCATTCATGGCCGCACCGCTCACATCGCCATCCCCATATTTTTACACGCGCCATATCTATCGATATTATCTTAATAATAATATTTTATAATTATATTTCTATTAAGTATATAATAAATATTATTATGCTTACTTGCCTCTCACACCAAATGCTGAGATGGAAGATGCTCCATCGCCGGAATTGAGTCGAGATATTGAAGGCTTGGCGATCTCCTGCTGCAAATACTTCGAGGCTACTGGAATCCAATATTCTTGTTCATTCCAAGCAATAGTTAGACTCCCATCGTCATGGATGATAATTTTTTTGTCTTGAATATTCTTCCCGGCTCGCCTCGACACCCCATGGAAGTACGCCAATGCCACTGACAACCACTGTTTCCTGAACTCTTCGCCTCTATCGTCTTTCTGCATCAGCGTCAACATTTCTACTTCCAATTTCCTTTTCCTATGCAGTTGCGCATTGTTTGAATTAGCTCTGGGCAGCGCAACATCAACGCCATATTTATCGCGCAAATAACAAACAAACCCGGACACCGCCGCTCGCTGTCCAGGCGTCTTCTCAAGATAACCATCCAGCGCTTTTTGATCTGGCGGCATTCGTTTCATTTCCCGCCCCTTGAGCAGCAAGACTGCCGCAGGCGTCATGGCAAGCCGGATTGAGCGTAATGTTGTGTTCTCCTGTTTCAGATCGACCATTAAAATTTTGAGGTAGCCCTCCAAAATAACTCTTTCTTTAGTCCTTTTCCCTACCTTGTCCAGTGTGGCTGCAATACGACGCCGATCAGAGTCCTCTTGCTTGGCAACGCTATCAGGCACGACTAAACTTGCTTCCTGCATCCATTTCATAGGTAGCAATACTCGGCGTAGCCGTAATGTTCCAAACTTCTTCAATAACACCGCATACTCGGGGATAGCTTTCCATTCCTTCTCTATTTCCACGAAAAATGACAAATAACGATGCAAAGTTATCGCTGCCTTGTTATCCCCAATTTCTTTGCTCAACCATTCTCCAAACGCATGAAAATGTGCAGCCATAGCTGGAGTAGAGAATATCGCGCAATCCATCGCTACACGTTTCTTCAACAACCCGCGCCAGTAGCATGATTCGCACTGCTTACCTCTACCAGCAGGCATTTGCTGCTCACATACTGAGCAAGGAATCTCACCCTGCTCATGGCAGGTATTACATAGCATGCGGCCGTCCTCTGTACACTCCAGCAGTCGACTGCGGTGACATGCTTCACAGACACCGTGATCAGCACGTGCGCATCTTGGACAAACACGATGATCATGACCCAGTCGAGTTACGCGTGTCAGTCGCTTGGATGGTTTGCCACAACCTTTACAGGGCTCTGGCTCGCGAAAATAAGTAGCGCAATGCCCGCACACCGGCCCGTATTCAGTAATTTTCCCAATTTCGTAATCCGTCTTGCCACATCGAACACAGGGCTTGGCGACTTGGCACTTCTGGCAAATTGCATTTGGATCGCTGACCAGCAACTTTGCGAAGTTCCCGCACTTCGGACATAGACGCCGTTTAAATTCTCGCGCATAACAGGTGCTACAGTATCTATGACCCTTGTAAACACGCCATATCTTAGCAACAACCTTTCCGCATTCATCGCAACTTTGAGTCGCTGGTGTAGGCGTGTTCATCGCTTTGCCATTTCAAGTTTGTGTTGCAACCTTGCCATCATTCTCATGACTTCGTGGCGCGGACGTGGCCCAGATAATTTGCACACTTGTTTTCTGGTACGGATTCTTGATTTGTCCGGCAATGATGATGCCATTTCAAGAAGCCGCTCAGGAAGCGCCTTTCCTTTTTCGCAGAGCGTTTGTGTTGCAATACCAGATTCCTTTAAGGCCAGTTCAAATTGTTCTTGTCCAACCATCATCAACGGGTAGAGGCTTTCTAAGAACTTCTGGCGACCCTGAATTCTAAGCATCTCAATTCCAGCACCCGGAATCACCGCCAATCCCTCTGGCAGCTTCACACCAAGTCGATGAACGAAATCAATTAAGATTGTGTTATTGCTACGACTGGCTCGCCGTATCAGGGATGTAAAGAAGCTTGCGAGATCAAACCAATGATGGACATCAATAGTTTTCCCAAGACACTCACCTTGTCCCTGAAGCACCACACGATCAGCTTCCCGCTGAAAATCCAGCGCATTTGTAGCGCAGGAAGTTGGAATGGCTTTACGCAGATCGGTTTTGCAGGTTGCGCATACGCTGACCTGCTGGTCTTCTGCCAACAGTCGGTGTGGCTCTACTGGCGCATTGCAGGTATTGCAACGATCATACAGAGCACAACCGTGCTTCTCGCAACAAACATGCCATGCATAACGCCATTGAAGTCGATAGTAAGGGGTTGAGTCCTCCCCTAAACACACAGGGCAGTATTGAAGCCCGCTACGACGCTTGGTATTCCTTGCGCCTAAGGTCAGCATCCAAGGCCACGAGGCTTTCACTGGCAAGTTTCCGTCAGCAATCTGACAGGCAACCGAATATAGCGTAGAGGTTGCAAACTCCTGCTTTGGTATGCCAGACACTGCGCAGAGCGGATCAATGCTTTCATCATCAAAAAAACGGTCTGTATCTCTAGTCCAAATTCTCAACTTTGGCCAAACACTACCAGTTAGAACCAACGGATCGCATCCCTGAATGAGCGCTGCTCGTACCAGCCATGAGGAAATTATTTCATCTGGCAGTAACGGTACGGGAATCACCCATTGTGAAATCAAGCTATCAGCTCCCGTATGCCGCGTGTTGGCCGCAGCCAAGCCTTACTCTCAATGATTGGTTTATCAATTTGCTCTTTACCGCCTTTGATTGCCTCCGTAGCGCACTCAATTAAAAGTCGATGTAGATTGCCTGTGTTTCCTTCAGAAATGGTGTGCAGCAAACTGGCTAATTCCGGTGTGTATAGCTTCGATTGATTTTTGAGTGGCAAGACCTTCTCGAACCCGGCCAGCAATTGCTGAAAGTCTTTGTTCAGCTCCCACAGAGGTAGTGTCATTACGTCGAACCGGCTGGCATGCTGTGGATCAGTATGCAATACGCGCACAGCTTCACGCGTGCCTACTCCCACGATTGGGATTGCAAGCTCATTGCATAGCAACTTGATCGCGTTCATTACCTCACGCTGTTTTACCGGCGTGCCGGTAAGCAGAGAGTGAAACTCGTCAATGATGAGCATTCTGGTATGGCACATTCGTAGCAGGTGTATGACCTGATACCTAAGCTTAGTGGGTGGGTCAGTGGCCCGGTAGGGAGTAAAGAAGCACTCAAGAATGGAAACATATAATCCCTTTTCGTCTGCGCTGGGTGGCGCTTGAGAAACAATCACCGGCTTTACCGGTTCAGCATCTTCGTTGACGTAACCCTGACCGCACAACTCACGGAACCGCTGAACAACAGTCGTCTTTCCATTGTTAGACTCACCAACAATCAGCAAATTGGGCATACGGGGACGAACCGGCTTCTGCAACAAGCCTTGCAAGGTATCAAGGATATGCTGCGCGGATTTGTTGCTAATCCACCGTGGCTCGTCCATGAAGGCAATCCGCTCGCTATCAGTCATACCCATGATGTGTCGAAAATCCGGATGAATGTGTTCGTAGCAATTCGTGTTCATGCGATGTCCCCAAATGAATCAATATCCCCATCAATGAGCCCATCCAAATGCATTGGTGGTGGGACAGATTCTCGAACAGGTTGTTGCGGCAAGGGTGCTGCGGGTGAAATCTTTTTTTCATGCTCTTTCCGGCGTTGACTTGAGCGCCGAGCCTTCTTGGACTTTTCCTTGGATGCATCAACCTGACTGCGCAATTCTGTGATGGCATGAAGTATCTGGTGTTCGTTAACACTTTTCTTGCCTTCACGCTTTAGCCCTTCACGCGCCTGCTGGTATTCCCATATGCTCATAGATGGCAGTGCCTGATCTGCGAATGGAACTTTGAAATATTGTTTAAGATCGGGATCGAAGAACCACACCGTACTGATGTCGCGCGGGTCGCGTCGGAAAATAAACTCACGCTTCTTTCCCTTGATCTCAGGATCCTCTGTGTTAATCCACTGACGGAGTACATCAGCGTAATAAGTCATGCCATCAATGGTGACGCCAAATGTTTGTACAGTGCGCCGGAAGGAAGGCAGAAAATCCAGTAAGACAGTCAGGCGATCCGCAGGCCGAGCGGAGATGCCTACTCCTTGAATTTCATTGTTCCCGAAAATGCCAATCTCCCACTTACGGAGAGGTGACATTCCGATGCCGCTATGCAGACGCTGGTGATATACCTTGCAGATCAATGTCACCAGCCAAGTCTCAAACTCAGACTTGGTCATCGCTGCTTCTTTTTCAGAGTTGTAACCTTCCTTATCTTTAATGGAAGAAAACGTAGTGCCGGGTAGATCGTGTATTTCACGAAGCAGTGTTCCAAGCACGCGCTCGATATGACCACCATAGCGAGGCTGTTTAACTGGACGATATTCAAGGTTGATGCCATACATCAGACATGATTGCTGGAAGTTGTTGGAGCGAAAATCCGCACCATTATCAACATGAATAGTTTTAGGGAATCCCCATGCTGGCCATTGAGCATCTACCTTATGCAGCATCAGCCATTCGTCCTTAGGAAGAACTGAATGAGCCACACACATCGCAACTGAGGTTTCGGAAGGCGGATCAAATGACAAGTAGTAACCCGTCACGACTCGACTATTAATATCCATCGCCAATGTGATCCAAGGACGTCCGATTGGTTTTCGATAGAGATCATCCACAAGAATGATGTCGGCTGGCGTATGGTCGATTTGAATAACGGCCAATGGATAATCCGCGTTAGGGAAACTCCCTGGTGCTGGAAGGAATTTGTTCTTGGCTTTTTCCTTAAAACCTCGACTGCGTAATCGTTGCTTTTCTGTCACCTTGCCAATGCGCGCCCGTATGGTGCTCGGACTCGGCGCGTCGATTCCGCGCTGTTGGCAGCGACGAAGCACCTCAGTCACGGTTTTCTGTGGGGTTGAGCGCTGATTGGTTAAATAAAAATCCTTTATTACCTCCTCTATTACTTTGTCTGCAAACACAGGGATTCGGCTCTTTCCTTCTTTCCAACCGCGTTTTTGAGGGATAAGCGCGGTTATAACACCGATGGAATTATATTTTTGCAGCCATCTGTACAAAGTGGCTGCATCGACTCCGACTTCTTTAGCACGTTGAACGACATCATTACGCCCCATCATCGTCATAGTGAGAAGCGGTTTGATTGCAGCATAGCGTTGCTGTGCAATCTTCCAGTCTTCATCAGCAATTTCATCAATATCCTCTGTTGCCGATACGGCATCAGCAACGACAGGACGGAGTTCATTGATTCGAAGCGGAGTGCTACGACCGGTTTCCACTTCTGTGGCTATAATCGAATCGAAGTCCAGCACCTCAGTAATGCGATAAATCGAATCACCATGCTGAACTAGCCCGCCTGCTTGAATATCTACACGTTTGCGAATAGGTTCAAACGCCTCTTTCATCAAATCCATTTCGTATTCGGTTTTATTATTCATAGGTCGGCACCCATAGTTCTGTGAAATCGTTCAGTGGAAGTGAAATATCGCAGTCAAGCTGACGTGTTGCGAGCAGATGCCAGATATGAGCAATACCCTCAGCTTTGTATATTCCCATGAAGTGTTTGGCTAAAAGGTGGTGTAACGGTGCACCACCCATCTGCTGGACGCTTTCGATCACGCACCGAGTTTCTTCAATTGGGAATTGGGTGCGTTTATAACGGTCGAGGAGGTGGATATTTTCAAGTGACTGGTCACGAATGCGAGACTCATCGAAAATATGAAAATTCCATCCCTGTTCCTTGGCGTAGCGATACGCGGCTTTCCATTTGGGTAACCATTCGCGCCAATGGCGCTTCCATTCTGCACGGGGTTTCACCTCGACAAGAATCGGCTTCGGGTATTCCCCGTAGCACATGTTCCCTAAGCGGTAATACACAAGAAAGTCGGGGGTGTAGGTGTAGGTTTGCCCATTGCTAGCTACAAATGGAATCTGGATTGGCTGAGGTATAACCTCAAGGACTGCGTTGCAGAATTCGTTACGAATTATGAAATCACGCTCTAACGTAGACTCAAACTGTATGGCAGTCTCACCTCTAAAAGCATAAATCCCTGAAACACTGCGGCGAGTCACGCCAATACGGCGCATTTGTCGCGGGAATTTAACGGAGTCGCAGCTATTTTCCATAATCTATATACCAGTCGCAGTTAATTTATAATAAATGTCGCATTAAATTCCAAAAAGATAAACGTAACTGGTTGATTCTTGGTTTACATTGTCGCATTTATTTTAACATATGACAGCGGCAGCAATCCGCGCCCCGGTGAAATTTCCATGGCCTTGCATGGCGTGTTATTTCTGGACGAATTGCCGGAATTTGAACGCAGCGTGCTGGAAGTATTGCGCGAACCGCTGGAATCGGGGCACATCACCATTTCGCGCGCCGCCCGGCGAGCCGAGTTTCCCGCGCAATTTCAACTCATCGCAGCGATGAATCCCTGTCCGTGCGGCTACCTGGGTCACTACAACGGCAAGTGCCGCTGCACGCCGGATCAGGTAACACGCTATCGCAGCAAGATTTCCGGCCCGCTGCTGGACCGAATCGACATACAGATAGAAGTACCCGCCGTGCCGCAGAATGATCTGCTGGGCAAGACATCAGGCGAAACCAGTCTGTCCATACAAACCCGGGTCGAGGCCGCAAGATTACGTCAACTGGAACGTCAGCAAAAATCCAATGCACAGCTCTCGGTGACTGAGATTGAAGCCTACTGCACGCCGGATGCACAAGGCATAGACTTGCTGAAGCACGCTATCAGCCGCCTCAATTTTTCCGCGCGCGCCTATCACCGTGTGCTCAAGGTGGCGCGCAGCATCGCCGATCTGGAAGGCAGCGCAACCGTCACCCGCCAGCATATTGCCGAGGCAGTGCAATATCGACGCCTGAATTTCTGAATAATTTACGGCGCCAAGCCTGATATATCCGGGCGCTGCCGCGACGACACTGACCAGCCTATTTATCCGGTTCAATTTCAGCAGCTTACCGAGCGCATGGTCGCATGGTAAAATCCGCGTTCATTTTATGAATTGCACATCATGAACACTACATCGCATCCAATCGAAAAGTTATTACAACAGCGCATCCTGATCCTGGACGGTGCGATGGGCACGATGATCCAGCGTTACAAACTGACCGAGGAACACTACCGCGGAACCGCCCTGTATGGCGATTACACCGGCGCGCGCAAGACTTTCGCCGATCATCCTATCGATGTGAAAGGCTGCAATGACCTGCTGCTGCTGACCCAGCCCCATATCATCGGCGGCATCCACCGCGAGTATCTGCAAGCGGGCGCAGACATACTGGAAACCTGCACCTTCAACGCCACCTCGATATCCATGGAAGACTACCGCATGGAACATCTGGTTTACGAGCTTAACGTAGCCGGAGCCAGGCTGGCGCGCGATCTGTGCGATGAATTTTCAACCCCGGAAAAACCGCGCTTTGTCGCAGGCGTGCTGGGACCCACCGGGCGCACCGCTTCAATTTCACCGGACGTGAATGATCCGGGGGCGCGCAACGTCACTTTCGATGAATTGGTGGAAAGTTATACCGAATCCATCCACGGCCTGCTGGACGGCGGAGCGGACATTCTGATGGTCGAGACCATTTTCGACACGCTGAACGCCAAAGCCGCGCTGTTCGCGATCGATCAGTATTTCGAGCAGCACAAGGTGCGCGTGCCTGTCATGATTTCCGGCACCATCACCGACGCGTCAGGCCGCACCCTGTCCGGCCAGACCACCGAAGCCTTCTGGAATTCGCTTTCTCACGCGCGTCCGCTCTCCATCGGCCTGAACTGCGCGCTGGGCGCGGATTTGATGCGTCCCTACGTGGAAGAATTGTCGCGAGTAGCGAGCTGCTATGTCAGCGCGCACCCGAATGCCGGACTGCCCAATCCGCTGTCCGATACCGGCTACGACGAAGTTCCCGCAACCACCGCGCGCCTGGTGAAAGAATTCGCCACCAGCGGCTTTCTCAATATCGCCGGAGGATGCTGCGGCACCTCCCCCGCACATATCAAAGCCATTGCCGATGCGTTAAAAGACGTGCCGCCGCGCAAAATCCCCGACCGCGAACACCGCTGTCGCCTGTCCGGTCTTGAGCCGTTCAACATCGGTGATGACACGCTGTTCGTCAACGTCGGCGAACGCGCCAACGTCACCGGCTCGGCCAAATTCAAACGCCTGATTCTGGAAGGCC
>Ga0208863_1000693_pt1 | contig 27774 bp, 21 predicted proteins | sample RifOxyD3_FD_184040 | JGI IMG/M metagenome (GOLD analysis project Ga0208863, IMG submission 184040) | Soil microbial communities from Rifle, Colorado - Rifle Oxygen_injection D3 (SPAdes) | ecosystem: Environmental > Terrestrial > Deep subsurface > Rock core/Sediment | place: Rifle, Colorado...
AGATTGAGCCGAGTCACCTGACGAACTTTGCTGCCGATTCGCTCAGAGGCCACAAGGCGAAAGGTGTAGTATCCTTCGCCTGACGCTTTATTGCTGGTTTTAGTCTGCCGAATATACATAATAAATAGGCATACCAGACTATCGCAGAAAAGTCAATATTTTTTAAAAATTATGGCACTACACTTGAGAGTCGCTCCATTTTTCATGAAATCATTAGATTTTTTCTTTGAAATTAGTTAGGACTAACCATCTATAGCCTTAAATTTGTTAAACTTGGGTTAGGATACGAATTTCATTTGCAGTGACGGCTTAGGGACTTAGAAATTAAAATAACCAGTTTTCTCTTGGCCGTCATGCCCGAATGTTTTTAAAGGTGACTCCGACAATTGAAATTCCTGCCTTAAGCAAGGCCGTCAGCTGGTTCAATTACAGCTATTTCCTGGAGCCCGAACATCAGTTTATAGGCGCTCATTTAAGCCTGGGTTATTTCCCTTTTGTCGAGACCACTCTGTGCCATCAAGCACAGGGATCTTAATGGTCTCTTCGGTGAAGTTTCGGTTTTTGATGTCGTCATATACATGTTGTGCTGCTTTGGCGCCTAAAATTTTTTCGCCGCAGGCAGTGCATTCCTCATAGCTGATATTTCGGATAATAAAGAGCCTGCTATTAACTCTCAAATCGATTTCGCCGGTTTTATTACACATTTCCATGTGGCAGGCAGAGCATTTCATTTCTTTGACCTCCTTTTAAGGCAATCGTCACTCCATGCTTCAGGATTCAAGGTCGGGTCGTAGGCTGTTATGACCCATACCGGGTGTGAATAGAGCAAAGAATGTGAAGAATACGGCACAAGGGGCAATTCATGAATGGCCCCTACAAAAACCTTTATGGGCAACGTTTAGCGGACCTGTTTTTCATTTCCCGGGCGGCGACGGCACTGGAATCCGCCCGCCCCAGTTCAGCTTGTTGCGCAGGATCTCAAAATATCTCTTCCTGGGAAAGATGATCAGGCGCAGGGGCTGGTCGGCAACCCTGATCTCCAGCAGATCGTTCTCCCCGACATCCCAGGAGAAACGGCCATCGATAATCAGTTTGACATCATTGACCCGGCCATCAAGCTTGGCGCAGATGGTCACCTGAGGCGGCAACAGCAGTGGCCGACTCTCCAGCATGAACGGGCAGATCGGGGTCACCAGGATTGCATCAAGGCCCGGAAAAACAAGCGGGCCACCGGCTGAAAGGTTGTAGGCGGTTGAACCGGTGGGGGTTGAAACGATAAGACCGTCAGCCTTATAGGTCGTGATATATTCGTCATCCGCCCAGGTTATGATCCGCACCAACCGATCGACATTTCCCTTGCTGATCACTACATCGTTCAAAGCGAGCTGCCACGGCGTCACACCCCTTTCAGAGTGCAACCGGGCCTGGAGCATCATCCGATCTTCAACGAGCACAGCTCCGGCCATGATTGCTGCAAAGGCCTCGTAGCGACCGGCTACAGCCACCTCGGTCAGGAATCCTAAACCTCCCAGATTCACCCCGACCACCGGCACGCCATACCGGGATGCCTGATCAGCAACATGCAACAAAGTGCCATCGCCGCCCAGGATAACCAGCAGATCCATATCAGGGCTGATTGCGTCGATCTGGACAACAACGGCCTGCCGGACAAACCACTCCCGCAGTTCCCCGGCAATCTGCGCGGCCTCTGCCGATCCTTGTTTGACAATTATCCCGACCTTGCTGATGTCCATCATAGCCGCTGTTATCCGGCCAGCTCCCTGGAACGCCGGGCGGCAGCTTCAACGGCATCCATTATAATCCCTCTGAACCCGGCGCTCTCCAGGCAGTGCAAGCCGGCAATGGTGGTACCGCCCGGCGAGGTCACCATGGCCCGAAGTTGGGCCGGGTGCTGGTCGCTCTCCATGGCCAGCCTGGTTGCACCAAGCACGGTCTGCAACACCAGGGTCCGGGCCACCGGCTGACTCAAACCGACCTTAAGTCCGGCATCAATCAAGGCCTCGATAAAGGTAAAGACATAGGCCGGCCCACTGCCGCTCAGGCCGGTCACGGCGTCGAGATACCCTTCATCAAGCACCACGCTGGCGCCGACCGCAGCAAAAATCTGTTTGGCCAGGTCCATGTCTTCGGCAGTACTCCTGGCGCCCGGGCTTAAGACCGACATACCCTCAAGAACAATCGCCGGGGTATTGGGCATGACCCGGATGAAACGGCAGCCGCAGCCGGCCAGAGCTCCCTCCAGGAAACTCAGGGTAATTCCGGCAGCAATCGAGATGATCAGGTGATTACTATCAATAAACTCCCTGGAATCGTTCAGCAATTCCCCCATGACCTGGGGTTTGACGGCCAGGATTATGATCCGGCAATTCCGCCAGACCTGCTCCGACTCGGCAAAGCCGCTCACTCCGTACTCGCTCCGCAATATCGCCAGCCGGGCCGGATCAGGATCAACAACATCGATATGACGCGGATCAACCAGATGGGCCTTTAAAATCCCCTTGATCAGCGCCTCGGCCATCTTACCGCCGCCCATGAATCCAATTCTTTCATTCAATCCCATACAATCTCCTCTCCCCTGTTTTGCCTTGCACTCCTCAACTAACTCGAAACGCCCCGAACCTGCCAACCTGCCTGTTGTTTATTCCAAATCACCGGCAGAGTAAATAGTTAATTGCAACTGCGCAGGAATTCAGAATTCAGGAGACAGAATCCAGAATACTACAAAAACACATCAAGGAAGTGGCTCAAAATCAACTCTGTTGACCTTTTTCATTCTGAATCCTGAATTCTGAATTCTATCTACTTCTTCTTATGCCACTCCTCGATCTTTCTCCTGATCTCGGGCATGGCCTTCTGGGTGGCTTCGATCCCGGCCTGCATACAAAACTTCTTCTGGGTAAAGTCGAGCATGCCCACACTCCCTACTGCCGGTGCGATGAGCACGTCAGCCTCTTTGCGCTTATTATTGACATTCTCGGCAGCCATGATGGTAACGGTCTGGAGCAGGACATCGATGAGGTTCTTGATATTGAAATTGACCACGTTCTCGCTGATATCAACGGCAATAACCAGATCAGCGCCCTGCTCCCTGGCCACGGCAACCGGAATGTTGTCAAGAACTCCGCCATCAACCAGAAGCTTGCCCTGATGTTCGACAGGATTGAACACCCCGGGGATAGTGCTGCTGGCGCGGACAGCTCTGGCCACTGATCCTCTGTGCAATACCACCCGCGTCCCCCGGTTCAGGTCGGTCGCCACGGCATAAAAGGGCAGCTTGAGATCCTCAATGTTCGGCACCGTGATCTTACTCTTGACAAACTCCTCTAGTTTTTCACCCTTGGCAATGCCCAGGCCTGTAAAAACGGTCATTAATCCATAATCGAAGATATTATCCTTCTCGATGGTGAACGCGGTCCATTCCAGTTCAAAGCTATTGGTATCATTGGCATAAATTGCCCCGATCAGACTGCCGACACTGGTGCCGACCACCATGTCGATCGGGATCTTCTCCTGTTCCAACGCCCGGATCACCCCGACATGGGCAAAACCACGGGCCGCACCTCCGCCGAGCACCAGGGCGATCTTCGGTTTCAAAGCCGTAACCGGCGGCGGCAACGGCACATCTGTGGTTGCACACGCTGAGAGCATGAGAGCCATGCCCAGCAACAATCCCAGACAGTTGATGAGGCGTTCCCGCTGCCAGAAAAAATATGTGCTTTGCATAATTCACCATTGATGGTCTTAAAAGAAGTCGTTGCATCCCGCAGAGACGCAAGGTCGCAGAGACAACTTGTCAAAATAAAAAGATATTTTTTTCTCTGCGTCTTTGCGTCTCAGCGCGAGCATTAGGTTTTTACGAATTCATCACCATTACCCTATACATTTTTTAACATGAAAATACCTGCTATCTGCCGCAAAAGTCAACTCCCATTCCCCGGGCCAATTAGACTTGCCCGCTTCTCAGAGAACTGCAAGACGAAAACGATTTTCTGGTGTATAATATAGAGGTCTTCCGGAGGCAAAACGCGACTGCCTGATTTATTATGGGAGCACAGGTCGAAGTGAGGCTACGACATTTTTAAAAAAATGATCTCAATACAGACCTGCCTCTTGAAGCAGGCTTCGGTTAATGACCATGCGCTTTAAACTGATTGCCAACCCGGCAGCCGGCCGCAACGCCAAGGCCCAAATCCGCCAGGCCATGCAAATGCTTACGGCTGCCGGCGCCGCAGTCTCTCTTGACTTGACCAGAGGGCAGGGCGATGCCGTAAAACTTGCCGCCGATATTCCGACAGCCGAGTTTGATCGGATCATCGTGGCAGGAGGTGACGGCACGATCAACGAGGTGATAAACGGCCTTGCCTCACCAACCCTGCCCCTGGCAATCCTGCCCATCGGCACCACTAACGTCTTCGCCATCGAGACCGGCCTGCCCAAATTACTTCAGGATGCCTGCGACCTGGCTCTAAACGGCATGCCAACCCCGATCCGCGTCGGTCGGGCCGGGCAGCGACGCTTCCTGCTTATGGCCGGGATAGGTTTTGACGCTGCCGTTGTCCAACAAGTTAATCCGAAGGTCAAACGGGCGATCGGCAAGGGTGCCTATCTGCTCAGCGCCTTCAATACCTTAATTGGTTACACTGACTCCCTGCTGCAGATTACCGATGAAAACGGCCGGCACTATTCCGGCTACAGCCTGATTATCAGTAATGCCTCCTGTTACGGCGGTGCTTTCCGACTGACCCCCAACGCCTCCATCTTTCATGACTGCTTTGAGGTCTGTCTACTCCGGTGTTCCGGTCGCCAGACGCTTTTACGGGCCGGATTGGCGCTGCTGACCGGCCGACCTTTAGCTCCTCCCCGGGCAGAGATTTTCACCTGCCGCAGCCTCAAGGTCAGCGGCGCCGGAGTGCCGGTCCAACTCGATGGCGATTACTTCGGCACCCTGCCTCTCGACTTCTCAATCGATCCGGACCGCCTGCAAATAGTCCTGCCCACCTGCCGGCAATAAAAAACAGCCCTGCTGAATCAGCCAAGCATCCGACAGCAGCGCCCAAAACCGCCGGGATTACTGCCTGAGGCATAAAACACCGTGCCCTGCAGAAAGTCGATGTACCATTGCCCTCCCGGTTTTCGGCCATTGGCCAGGAAGATGAAGGGTTGTTCCAGAGAGAAACAGGAGGGCAGATAGAGCCCCTTCTCGTTCTTCTCGGGTTCAAGCAGAGAGAGTGCCTCCTGAATGGTCGGGATATACCAGCCGTCATGACCGGCGAACCGCCCCTGGTTCCAGGTGACAACCTGGGTCTGCATCCCTAGAGTGGTTTTTATGTCGCACCCCCAGCGCTGCCACATCCGACCGGTACGCATCTCCATCACCGTCCGGTTATCGCCGCTATCCACCAGGACCTTGGGAAAGGCCCCTTTCGGATTATAACGGCTGTCAAAAAAGTTATAGCGGGCCATGAGATCCGGGATCTGATTCTCGTCAAAAATGACCGGCTCGCCCGGCAGGGAGACGGGCTCAAAGGGCGGCAAGGGCTCACCGGGCCGCGGCAGTCCGGTTTCCAGGGACTCGCGCTCGAGGCCGGTCTCAACCGGCAGCAGGATCGATTCATCCACACCATCCAGAAGATTAATTTCGAGCCAGGCCCGGATCTCGCCATCAATGGCATAGCTCTGGTCCAGGGAGCCGCCCTGGCCCTGACTCGCCACACAGCGGTCGATAAGCTCCTGCGGCATTAAAACGCGCGCCAGGATCCGGGCAAACTTTATCCCCCGCTCCATGAGCAGAAGCTGAGCCGGCTTCTCATAGTTATCGATAAAGAAATAATAAAACCTGGACATCCGGTCACGAACGCGGAGCTTGCCGCCCCAGCTTTCGAATATCCCAAAAGTATCGGCCGGGGTCAGATCCCAGTCGATGGTCGCACCGTTCGGATTGGCCACGCCCAATCGTCCGAAAAGGTCCATATTCTTCCCCTTCTGGCAAAAATTAGTATGATGTGATCAACAGGTTGCAGTATACTTATCTTATTAACTGCCTTGCAAATAAAATTCATGTCCTGGGCAATCAGTCCGCGATCATTACTGACCAGATCCTGCTCAGGATATACCTCACGAAAGTAATGACAAGTCAAATTGATAATAGCATGAGTATAACCTTGCCATTGTCAAATTCTCCAAATAATATTAAGTTAATTCAAATTATCTCGAAAGACCTGATAAACGATAACTGACCAGGAGTGTGGATAGAGAGGTTTAGAGAAGTAACTAGTTCCGCCCAAATATGCAATTCAAACAAACCAGTAGGAGAAATAACCGTGGCCCACATCCTTATCATCGACGATGACCCCTGGATTTGTAATATATTCCAACAAATTCTTGAAGCTGAAGGCCATGAGATTTCCACCGCCCATAACGGCCAGGAAGGACTGGATCAATTTCGCCAAAGGCAAGCCGACCTTGTTATCACCGACATGGTCATGCCGGTAAAAGACGGTCTGAAACTGATCATGGAACTTAAAAAAGAGTTCCCCGGCGCATCGGTCATCGCCATTTCCGGCGGTGGCGTTATCAACGCGGAACGCTACCTGACCCTTGCCGAAAGCATTGGCTCCTTAGAGACACTGATCAAGCCCGTCTCCAAGCAGCAATTAATTGATGCGGTCAATATTGCATTACGCCAACCTATCCTTGGAAAACCTCTGCCAGCCCAATGACTTAGCAAGCTCGGCTGAAAAGAGCCCGATCCGTCGGATGTGGGCGCCTGTGTCGTTATCCCGATATTCTGACGCCCAGATCAATCGAAGAACAATCACTTCCTCCCTGACCCGGATCAATGCTGTCCATTCCAACACCTTCCATTTATAAGACATATGTGCTTGTAATGAGAAAAAAATACATTAAGTAATATTTACTTTTAGTTTCTAATATAATCAGTTTATACTTAACCATTATATATAAATAATCCTGTAGATGGGACAACTTACGAGCTGTGTGTTTCGCCAATTGGTGAAGGCTGGCGTTCGATAGTTATTCTATTGGACAATTATCGGGAAATACTATGCAAGACAAAGTGGTCAACTCAGGCAGCACCGAAAGGCAAGTTCCTAATCCAGACGGACTGGAGGAGGCCGCCGGCGCCACACCCGCAACTCCAGCTGAACTGCTTCAGCAAGTTGAAACACTCACCCAGGATCTCGCCGCCAAGTCGAAAAAAGTCGAAAAACTCCACAAATATATCAGCAATCTCGAGACGGACGGGGACCGCCTTAATCAAGAATTAATCCTTGCAAACAGCTACCGGACCAGTTTCGACAGTATTATCGGGGCATTATCAACGCCCTTGTTCCTGATCGACACGGATTTCAGAATTTATTACGCCAACAAAGCCTTCCTGGAGATGACCAATTCCACTGCCGAGATCCTGCAGACCAAACCGCAATGCGCTGACTTCCTTAACTGCAAGAAGTTCCGAAAAAGCTGCCTGCTCAAAGAGTGTTTCGCTACCAAAAAGGCAATCTACGGATTTAATTCCGGTTTTATAAACTCTGCCGATAGACGATTCAAACTGGTTGTCGATGCAATTCCCATCCTGAATCTTGCTACTGATGCAATTCTCGGCGGGGCCGAGATCTTCAGCAAAGTAACCGAGGACACCCAACTTAAGCATCTGATGTTCTCTCTCTCCGGTCAGGAGTTCGGGGTGAATATCAAAAAAATCAAAGAGATTATCTCGTTGATGGAGATCACCACCGTACCGAATATGCCCGAACACGTCTGCGGGGTGGTAAATTTGCGCGGAAAAGTCGTGCCGATCATCGATCTGAAATCCAAACTTGGTATTAAACGGGTTGAAGGGACCGTGCGAGATTGCATTTTGGTGGTCGAATCAAAACACCAGAACGTCTCCACGACCTTCGGATTCATTGCAGACCAGGTGAACAGGATCCTCACCATCGATTCGCAAGATATTGATACCGACTGTCGTACAGGTATCATGAATACCTCGGATTGTATTGCCGGTATTGCTCGAGTTGATCGCGGCACACGAATCTTGATCGACATTGACTATGCCTTCAATATGCTTGATTATGCAAAAATAATTGAGCAGATTTGAACATTCGTTAACCAGTATAAGCTACATAAAACAAGGAGACCCCTATGGCTACGCAATGTTGGGAGTTTAAGAAATGTGGCAGAGAGCAGGGTGGCGCCAAGGCCTCGGAGCTGGGGGTTTGCCCAGCCTACCCGGATCATGGGCGAGACTGCTGGGCTGAAGCAGGAACGCTTTGCGGTGGGAAGGTGCAAGGCACCTCTGCTGAAAAAGAGGGTAACTGTCGCAAATGTGAATTCTACCTGGGCGTCATGATGGATGATATATAGGTTGTGGGCAGTAACTGGATGGCATAAAAAATACCGTGTTGCGGAGAGGCCTTCTCCGCAACACGATTTCATGCTGAATCACTCCCTTTCTATTTCAATGGACTCTTAGGTTGTTTGTCCTTCTTAACTTTTAAATCCTTGGCATGTTTGACCGACTTCTGTTTTGAATCCTTGTCTTTGTCCTTTTTACCGCCTTTATCTCCCATGGGAAGCCTCCTTTGGTTTTTTCCCGCTCTATTTTCGCCGCAAGGAACGAGTGAGGAAATGCTGCAGTCATTGGCCCTGATGATGAATGTTACCAAAATAATAAATTTTATACTACTCTATCTTCAGTACTCCATTCCGAGAAAAAATGCGGTGAAAATTATTTCCGGAATGCAAATTAAAATTACTCAACACAGTTTTTCTGGAACCCGTCAGCAAAATTAATTTGAAATTTATCACCAAAATATGATATTTTAATTACTTAAAATAATTCATTTTTATTCAAAATAATGCTGCCGTTTTTATTCTAATCAAGTAAAAAGGAGCGCCCTTTTATGAAATCCCGATTGACAGTGCAGAAACTGTTGCAGATCGGCTTTGGTCTGGCCATTTTTCTGGTCCTGCTAACCGGCCTGAGCGCTTATTGGCAATTTCGCGAGAATGTCAAGCTTATCCAGAAGATCCTGACCCAGGATGCCCCGATTCTGGTCACGGCTGAACAGCTCGGCAAGGGGTTGCTCACCTTGAGGCGTTATGAAAAGGATTTCATCATCAATATCGGCAACCCGGAAAAGCAGCAGACATATCTGAAGGGATTTACAGCTGCTTCCGAAGTGCTGCTCAACAAGATCAATCAACTGCAAAAAATCATGCGGGAAGACAAAGAGTTGACCTCTGCGGATTTGCAGGTCGCGGCTGATTTCACGAGCCAGTTTGAAAAATATCGCAATGGTTTTATCGAAGTCAGCCGGAAAGTCCAGGCTGATCCCACTATCACTACTATCCAGGCCAACATCTTACTGGGTGGCTGTAAAGAGGCTATCCATGCCTTTGAACAGGGTCTGAAGAAAAGTGCCGATCACAATCGCCTCATGTTTGAAGAGAGTGCAAAAAAAGGCATAGCTGCCGGGGAAAGGACAGAACTGTTCTTGTTGGGTCTACTGACCCTTTCCACCTTGCTGATGTCCGCCATCGGCTTTTATATCTTCCGGGCAATCAGTAAGCCCCTGAACCGGGCCATTCAGGATATGTGTGAGGGTGCTGAACAGTTGAACTTTGCTTCCGGCCAGATTGCTGCCGGCGGCCATACCTTGGCTGACGGCGCTTCAGAGCAGGCAGCCTCCTTAGAGGAGACCTCAGCTTCCATTGAAGAGATGGCCTCGATGACCAAACGCAATGCCGACAATTCAAGTCAGGCTGACATCTTGATGCAAAATGCCAAAGAGGTTATTGGCCAGGCTAATCGTTCCATGTCTGAACTCACCACTTCCATGCAGGAAATTTCCAAGGCCAGCGAAGAGACATCGAAAATTGTCAAAACTATTGACGAAATCGCCTTCCAGACCAATCTTCTGGCTTTGAATGCCGCCGTGGAGGCTGCCCGGGCCGGAGAGGCCGGCGCCGGATTTGCGGTGGTAGCCGATGAAGTGCGGAATCTGGCAATGCGGGCGGCTGAAGCTGCCCGGAACACGGCAAATTTAATTGAAGGGACGGTGAAAAAAATCAAGGTCGGTTCAGAGCTGGTTAGCTGGACCGATGAGACCTTCTCTCAGGCGGCCGAAAGCACCGAGAAGGTCGGCCGACTGGTGAGCGAGATCAACTTGGCTTCGCAAGAACAGGCCCAGGGGATTGCCGAATCAAACAGAGCCATAGCCCATATGAGTCAGGTTGTCCAGCAGATTGCTGCCAATGCCGAGGAGTCTGCCAGCGCTGCCGAGGCCCTGGATGCTCTGACCAAGATTCAACAGGGAACTATCAATGATTTGAGTGGATTGGTTGACGGTCAAACCAGGCAGTTATCCAGTCGGCAATCTGCCGGCAAAAATACCAGGACGCAAATGGTATCTGCTACCGCTGGCGATCCCTGCTGGGAGGTAAAAAATTGTCCAGCTGAGCGGCGGAATACCTGCCCGGCCCACCCGGGACATGGCAAGAATTGCTGGATGGTAACCGGCACCCAGTGTGGTGGCAAGACCCAGGGCTCGTATCGCGAAAAAATGGATAACTGCCGGCAGTGTGAGATGTTTAAGAGAGCGCATGGCACCACAGCTACGCACCCTGCCTCAACAAAACCGCCGGCACATAAGCCGGTTAGAAACTTGTCTGCGCCGGCAGCCAGTGCCGGCGTAAGGCCCAAAACAAAACCTGAGCAGATAATCCCCTTTGATGAAGATAAGGAATTTCAGGATTTTTAGATCCGTTGCAAACCGGCAGCTGTCATATCAGGTCTGATATGGATATTAATACTATAGAAGCGCAAAAGATTATAGTCAGAGAAGGCAAGACAGCTTTGCTACGTTGTCCGAACTGTCTTGAATCGAAAACCATCTCCGTTGCCGGAATGGTTCGGCATTCATTTAAGGTGCGATGCAACTGTAAACATGTTTTTTCTATACAGCTTGATTTTCGGAAAAAATATCGAAAAAAGACCGATCTCAAAGGGCATTATAAGTGGAAATCCACCTTGGCTGAAATGCATTGGGAGATTGAGATTTTCGATAAAAGTAAGGTTAATTGTCATGTGGTGAATCTCTCTTCTGACGGCATCGGATTTTTACCTGTCGATTCTTACGATTTTAAAATTGGTGATTCTTTTACGATAACGTTTTTCCTTGATGATTCAGCCCATACTGTCATCAGAAAAAGGGCAACTGCCCGGGTTGTCTCGAAGAACTATGTCGGTTGTGAATTTATCGAGGAAGATAAAAACGATCCGAAAATCGGTTTTTATCTTTTGTAAGGTAAGGGACGGAAATCCCGGAGATGTTTGATCACTTGGATCGTGCTATCTCGAAACTACAACATAAAAAGGGAACACACAATTCAGCCCACATAAAAAAATGGGGATTGCGTGTCACCCGCAATCCCCGGTACTAATTGGCGGGGCCGACCGGGCTCGAACCGGCGACCTCCGACGTGACAGGCCGGCGTTCTAACCAACTGAACTACGACCCCGCAATACTTTTTCATTCTATCTGGTGGGCGGTACAGGGATCGAACCTGTGACCCCCGGCTTGTAAGGCCGATGCTCTCCCAGCTGAGCTAACCGCCCCGTTAACAGTGGCGTTCAATAAACAGGAACCGGGCAGTTAAGTCAAGAAAAATCGTAACCGATCAGGTTGTTTAGACTGTTTTTAGTCAGTAAGATTACAGACTGCAGTCTAATAGTCTACAGCCTTCCCTTGCTGCTTTTCAATGCGCAATATTGTTGACAACAGACATCAAATCTCCGCACAGGGAGCCAAGCGGAACTTCCTTGAAAAGGCGCTCGCCTTCCGGCACCATCAGCGCCTTTTCAAGCACCTCGTCGACATGCTCAACCAGCTCTATCTCAAGGCTCTTGCGGATCTTGAGCGGAATCTCTTTAAGATCCCTCTCGTTTTCATGCGGCACCAGAACATGGGTAATTCCACCCCGACGGGCCGCCAAAAGCTTTTCGGTAAGACCGCCGATCGGCAGAATCCGGCCACGCAGGGTGACCTCGCCGGTCATAGCGATATCGCGGCGCACCGGGATCTTAAGCAGGGCCGAGACCAGAGAGGTGACAATAGTTATGCCGGCTGACGGACCGTCTTTGGGAATGGCGCCTTCCGGCACATGGATGTGCAGATCAAGCTTCTGATAAAAATCAGGCACCAGGCCGAGGCTCAAGGCCCGGGTACGCACATAGCTCAAAGCTGCCTGCGCTGATTCCTGCATGACGTCGCCGAGTTTGCCGGTAATGGTCAATTGACCTTTGCCGGGCATGAGCGCGGTCTCGATCTGCAGCAGTTCACCGCCGGTCTCGGTCCAGGCAAGCCCAGTGGCCAGGCCAATCCGGTCTTTGCCTTCGGCCTGGCCGAAACGATATTTAGTAACCCCGAGATACTTAGCGAGATTCTGCGAGCTGATCCGATAGATTTCGCCTTTGCTGCCGCTCTTCAATTTTTCCCGAGCCACTTTCCGACAGATCGTTGCCAGGGCGCGCTCCAGACCACGGACCCCTGCCTCCCGCGTGTACTGGCGGATAATGTCGAGGATGCTGCCATCGCTCAAGACAATGCCCTTCTTCTTAAAACCATTGACTTCCAACTGTTTCGGAACCAGGAAGCTCTTGGCAATCTCCAGCTTCTCTTCTTCGGTATATCCGTTCAGCTTGATCACCTCCATCCTGTCCTGCAGGGGAGGTGGAACAGCATGCAGGGAGTTAGCCGTGGTGATGAAAAAGATATCAGAGAGATCGCAATCAAGATCAAGGTAGTGATCGTTAAATGCGCAGTTCTGCTCCGGATCAAGCACCTCAAGAAGCGCGGCAGACGGATCCCCCCGGAAATCCATGCTCATTTTATCCACTTCATCCAGGCAGAAAACCGGATTGCTCACCTTAACCTTCTGCAAGGACTGGACAATCTTACCGGGCATGGCGCCAATATAGGTGCGCCGATGGCCGCGGATTTCAGCCTCGTCCCGTACACCGCCCAGGGACAACCGCACGAACTTGCGGCCCATGGCCCGGGCAACTGATTTGCACAGAGAGGTTTTACCTACCCCGGGCGGACCGACCAGACAGAGGATGGGGCCTTTAATCTTCTTGACCTGGGCCTGCACCGCCAGATATTCGACGATGCGCTCTTTGGGCTTCACCAGCCCGTAATGGTCGGCATCCAGGATCTTTTCCGCCTCATTGATGTCGATCTTGGCCTTGGTCTTGTCAAACCAGGGCAGGTTGAGGATACAATCAATATAGTTCCTGACCACCGTGGCCTCGGCAGAGAGGGGAGGCATCATCTTGAGCTTCTTGAGCTCGGAATCGATCTTGGCCTTGGCCTGTTGCGGCATTTTTTTCTTTTCTGCGGCCTTGGTCAACTCTTCCAGTTCATTACTCGGATCATCAGGACCGCCCATCTCTTTTTGGATAGCCCGCATCTGTTCGTTCAGATAATAGTCTTTCTGGTTCTTCTCCATCTTCTTCTTGACCTGCGAACGGATCCGGTCTTCTATACCGACAATCTCACGTTCCCGATGGATGATACCCAACACCAGATCCAGACGCTCAAGCAGCGGGAAGGTACTTAAGATCTTCTGTTTCTCCTCGGTTTTAAGCGGCAGATGCGAAGCGAGCACATCAACAAACTTTTCCGGATCTTCAATCCGCTCCGTCGATTTTACGACTTCGGTCGGAATCTTCTTGTTGGATGCGGCATATTCCCGGAAGTTAACCCTGATCTCCCGGATATACGCCTCTGACTGGGCATGAGGGACTTCACCTTCGACAAACTCCTCGACCACAACCCGCAAAAAGGCGCTGTTGGGCAGAAAATGGATAACCCGGGCCCGGCGCTTACCTTCAACCAGGGCCTTGATAGTCCCGTCCGGTAACCGCAACAACTGCAACACCGCGGCCACGGTGCCAACCTGATTGACCCCGTCGGAACCGGGATCCTCGGTCGCCGCATCCTTCTGGGTAGACAAAAAGATCTCGGTGCGACTGGCCATGGCCTCTTCAAGCGCCTTAACAGACTTCTCCCGACCGACTACTAAAGGAGCGACCATGTGCGGAAACACAACTATATCCCGCAGGGACATCATCGGATAGGTCTTCTTGATAACGGTAAACTGTTCCATACTCTCTCTAAAACGAAACTGCTTAGAATTTTTCGGGCGGGAAGACCCCGCCCCTACAATCTTCAGGCAATCTTCTGGACTTCATTCTCGTACAGAATGACCGGATAATCGCCATTAAGGATAACCTGTTCGCTGATCACACACTCCCGGGCATTGGCAATCGACGGCAATTCGAACATCACGTCGAGCATCGCCTCTTCAATCACCGACCGCAGGCCCCGCGCCCCGGATTTGCGCTTCAATGCCTCCTTGGCAATAGCCCGCATCGCCCCTTCGGTAAAACGCAGGCGGATGCCATCAAAGTTGAACAGCTTCTCATACTGCTTGGTCAGGGCATTCCTGGGCTCGCGCAGGATGCGGACAAGATCATCCTCGGTCAACTCCTCCATAGTGGCAATCACCGGCAGCCGGCCCATCAACTCGGGAATCATGCCGAATCGCAACAGGTCTTCGGGTTGCACCAGGGCCAGCAGCTCACTGGTGTTCTTGTTCAGGCTGCTCACCACCTTGGCGCCAAACCCCATGGATTTAGTGCCGGTCCGTTTTTTAATGACATTCTCCAGGCCGATAAAAGCGCCGCCACAGATAAACAGGATATTAGTGGTGTCAATCTTGATATAATCCTGCTGCGGATGCTTGCGTCCACCCTTGGGAGGAACACTGGCAACGGTCCCTTCGATGATCTTCAGCAAGGCCTGCTGAACCCCTTCACCTGAGACGTCACGGGTAATCGAGGCTGAATCGGTTTTTTTGGCGATCTTGTCGATTTCGTCGATATAGACAATACCGCGACTTGCCTTCTGGACATCATATTCAGCGGCCTGCAAAAGATTGACCAGGATATTCTCGACATCCTCACCCACATAACCGGCCTCGGTCAGGGTGGTGGCGTCAGCCATGGCGAACGGCACGTTCAATATCCGGGCCAGGGTCTGGGCCAGCAGGGTTTTACCCGTGCCGGTCGGACCGATCAGGATGATGTTACTCTTCTGCAATTCGACATCACTGCCCCCGATCTCCTGCTGTTGCACATCTATCCGCTTATAGTGATTGTGTACGGCCACAGAGAGAACCCGCTTGGCCTGGTCTTGACCGATGACGAAATCATCCAGAAACTTCTTGATATCAACCGGCTTGAGACTGGCAGGCGTGGCTACCGTCTCGATATCATGCTGCCGCTCTTCCCGGACAATCTCGTTACAGAGGTCGATACACTCGTTACAGATATAGACGGTCGGGCCGGCAATCAATTTTTTAACATCCTCTTGACTCTTTCCACAAAAAGAGCAGAGGATCTCTATCTCTCCGTTCCGTTTCGATGCCATTTACGCTTCCTCCACATTGTCAGTCCGCTTGACAATAACTTTGTCAATAAGACCGTACTCCCTGGCCTCCTCGGCGTTCATGAAATAATCGCGCTCGGTGTCGGCCTGGATTTTCTTTAAACTTTTCCCGGTATGGTGGGCAAGAATCTTGTTCAGATCCTGACGCATCCGCAAGATCTCACGGGCATGGATGTCAATCTCGGTTGCCTGACCTTGATACCCACCCATGGGCTGATGGATAAGGACACGGGAGTTGGGCAGGGCATAGCGCTTGCCGGCGGTGCCGGCGGCCAGGAGCAGCGCTCCCATACTGGCTGCCTGCCCCATGCACAAAGTGGCAATATCGCACTTGACATAGTGCATGGTGTCGTAGATGGCCAGACCGGCAGTTACCGAACCGCCCGGCGAGTTAATATAAAAGGTTATGTCCTTATCAGGATCATCGGCTTCAAGAAAGAGAAGCTGGGCGATAACGACATTGGCCACCTCATCGCTGACCGTCGAACCCAGAAAGATGATCCGCTCTTTAAGCAGCCGGGAGAATATATCATAGGCCCGTTCACCACGGGGGCTCTGTTCGACAACTATCGGGACAAGATTCATGCGGCTGCTCCAGACTCCGTCTCTGACGGCGTATCAACCAAGGCTGCCGGCACCGGGGTGATCACGGCATGTTCCCGGAGCAATTTAAGAATCTTTTCATTAAGCATCTCATTCATAAACGGCAGCAACTCCTCGCGCTTGCGGAAATACTTCTTGACCTCATCCACGGTCATGCCATACTCATCGGCAATCCGGGCAAATCCCTGAGCAATATCTTCATCGCTCAGCGTCACACTCTCCTGTTTGGCAATCGCCTTCAAAACAAAATCGCCCCGGACCCGGCGCTCGGCAGACTCGCGATACTGTTTGACCAGATCATCGGTCTTGACCCCGGCCAGTTCCAGAGTCATACCCTGCTGCTTAAGCTTGGCTTCAAACTGGTTAATCAGTTCATTAACCTCGTAGGCTACCAACCGATTCGGCACTTCAAAGGTGTTATTTTCAAGCAGCTTCAGCATAAGCTTATCAGAGAGATCACCCTCCTCAGCCTCCTTCTTCTGCTTCAAGAGCCGCTCGCTGATACTTTTCTTAAGATCGGCAACGGTCTGAAACTCCTCATTGACATCCTTGGCAAACTCATCATCCAGCGCTGCCGGCACCCGTTCCTTAACATCTTTGACCTCAATCAGGAATTCAACCTTCTTGCCGGCCAGCAGCGGATTCGGGAAACTTGGCGGAAACGGCACCTCCATCGTGTCCTTATCACCCTTTTTCATGCCGATAATCCTGGCCTCAAACTCCTTACCGTTCCGGCCTGCACCCAGGTCAACGGTATAATCGACAGCGCCGACCTGCTTGATGAGCTTGCCACTGTCAAAGGCCTGAAAATCTATGATTGCCACATCGTCAAGCTGGGCCGGCCGATCCCCAGCCACGGTGCGCAACGGCGCCATATCCCGGCGCAACTGGTTGATCTCGCGGTCAATCTCGACATCGCTGACCGCGACTTCCGGATGCTCGATGGCCAGGCCTTTATACTGGCCAAGTTCGAATTTCGGTCTGACATCGACCTCTGCCTCGTAGACAAAAGAACCATCCTCGCTATACTCATGTTTTTTAATCTCGGGATGAACCACGGCATCAAGCTTGACCTGCTCCAAGGCATCAAAATAGGTATCCTGCACCAACTTGTCGGCAACGTCCTGCTTAAGTTGCTCACCATGGGTCTTTTCCAGGATATGCTGCGGTACCTTACCCTTTCGGAACCCCTTGATCGCCACCTTGCCGCTCAGCGCCTGATACGCATCGCCAATTTTTTTTGCGACTAGTTCTGCAGGCAGAACCACCTTCAACTTTTTAGTCAGTGCACTGACATCTTCAACGACAACTTGCATTCCGGGACCTTCCTTTATTTTTTTAAATGAATTATGCCAAAATAAACCAATTACCTGGTCAGACCACCTGCATCTCACATGATCAGCACCAGGGGGCTATCTCCTCTACCCGCTAATTATAATACATTAATATATATTTTACATCCACCCATGTGAAAAAGCCATTCGCCACAAAGCGTTGTCTTATACCGGCGCCACCGGTCGGCAAGCCGGCAAATGCTGGTGCGAGAGGGGGGACTCGAACCCCCATCCACCAAGTGGGCTGGCTCCTAAGGCCAGTGCGTCTACCAATTCCGCCACTCTCGCGATAGTTCGAGGTAATCAGGCTGAGGTGGAACCCTTCAGTCTATCCTCCTGAGTAAAAAAATGAATTTAATCAACTTGACCAATCCAGTCAAGGAAAGACATGCGCTACCCCCTTGCAGTCAACCGGACAACGGCCTCGATAAAATCCATTGACAAGCCGAGAACGAGTTGATAGCAAAAGATATTCAGCCACGTCATCATTAACCAATAATTCAACAAAGGCTACAATTTATGAGCACTGAAGACACCCCCCTCATCCGAACTGCACCTTTTAAAGCAGACGGCCTGCCGACCCTGATCGGCAGCCTGCCGCTGACCGACCATAACGAAGCCCTGGCCTGGATATTTGCCCATACCCCAGAGATCCCATTGTGGCCGCAACTCCCCGGCAAACCCGGCGAAGGCATGCTTCAGCAGTTTGTCGAAGGATTTCCCGGCATCACCGAAGATGAAAACCGTACCTATTTTAATGTCCAGTCTGCCGGCTTTGAAGAAGAACTGGTCGCCTTTTTTGAGGAGTACCTGGCTGTTTCCGAAGATCCAATCCTGCGCGCCACCTCCCGTTTCAAGGTCAGTCAGGATCGGGCTGCAGGCATCTATTGCCTTGCCGCCGCCACCGGCAGCAAAGAGGGCATCCGGGCGGTCAAGGGCCAGATCACCGGGCCATTCACCCTGCTTACCGGCCTAACCGATCAAAACCGCCGTCTCGGCTACTACGATGAAACAATCAGGGAGATGGCGGTTAAAGGGTTGGCCATGAAGGCGGCCTGGCAGGTCGCCAAGCTCGGGGAGGCCGGTAAGCCGGTCCTGCTGTTCATCGACGAACCAGCCCTGGCCGGCCTGGGTTCATCCGCCTTTATCAGCATCTCCCAGGAGGCAATCAGCGCCGACCTTACCGAGGTCATCAATGCCGTCCATGAAGCAGGCGGCCTGGCAGGTATCCACGTCTGCGCCAACACCGACTGGGGCTTCCTGCTGGCCCAACCTCTCGATATCCTCAGCTTTGATGCCTATGGCTTTTTTGATCGACTGATCGGCAACAAGGAGCAGGTGCTTGCCTTTCTGGCGCGAGGCGGCATCCTGGCCTGGGGCATAGTCCCTACCTCGGAACGCAACCATATTATCGAGGAGACCCCGGAATCCCTGATCGCGCTCTGGGAAAAACAGGCGGGCCAGCTGGTCAGCGCCAAGCTGGACCTGCCAGCCCTGCTCAGACAGAGCCTGATCACGCCAAGCTGCGGCACCGGATCACTGACCCCGGATCTAGCAGCCCGGGTACTGGGCCTCACTCGTGATGTTTCCGCTATCCTGCGCAAAAAATACCTGCCAACCGAATAGAATGTAGGGGCGTTCATGAACCGTCCGTTCATGAACGCCCCTACATCGCAAAATTACGACCATCGTCATAAAACACTTCACTTTCAAGCAAAACTCTCGTAATATCCAGAGCGAATTTATTTTAGTAAGAATTATTCATCGAACCCTCTCCATACAAAAACGGCAACAGGGGTTTTTATAAGCCGACAACCCAATTAATCCACCTGAAACAATGACAAACGAACTCAATCAGACCCTGCAACAGCGCCGCCAGAAGGCTCAGGAACTCCTTGACACAGGCGTCCCGCTCTATGCCAACGACTTCAAACCCACCCATCGGATCGCCGACGTTAATGCCCGAGGCAATACGATCAATGCTGAAACGCCCCAGAATTCCGGACCTACCTATACAATTGCCGGCCGGATTTTAGCTCTGCGCAAGTTCGGCAAAGCCGCCTTTCTAAAAATCCAGGACGAATCGGCCAAGCTTCAGATCTACGTTAAACGCGATACGGTCGGCGAAGCCCCTTTCGAACTTTTCAAAAGATTCGATATCGGTGACATTGTCGGCTTCACCGGCCATCTGTTCCGAACCAACACCAATGAGTTGTCCCTGCTCGCCCGGGATATTCGCCTGGTCACTAAATCCTTGCGGCCGCTGCCGGAAAAATTCCACGGGCTTACCGATGTCGAAACCCGGTACCGGCAACGCTATGTCGATCTGATCGTCAACCCCGAGGTGCGGGACACCTTTAGAAAACGAGTGGAGATCATCCGACTGCTCCGTGATTTTCTGGTCAACCGCGGTTTCCTGGAAGTGGAAACACCGATGATGCACGCCATTGCCGGCGGGGCCACGGCCCGGCCTTTCAAGACCCATCACAACGCCCTCGACATGGATCTCTATCTGCGGATCGCCCCGGAACTCTATCTGAAACGGTTGCTGGTCGGCGGCTTTGAGAAAGTCTTTGAGATCAACCGCAACTTCCGGAACGAAGGCCTTTCGACCCGCCACAACCCTGAATTCACCATGGTTGAATTCTACCAGGCCTATGCTACTTATAACGACCTTATGGACCTCACCGAAGAGATGATTTCCTGGATCGCAGCCGAGGTGACCGGTTCGACAATCATCACCTTCCAAGGGAAAAACGTCGACCTGACCCCACCCTGGAAACGTTATACCCTTGATGAGGCCCTGATGACGGTGGCCGGTATTCCGGCTGATATTGTCACTGATCCGGCCCGGATCCGCCAAATGGCTATTGATAAAGGCATCAAGCTTGATGCCAAGGCCGGTCCAGGCAAGGCCAAGGCAGAACTCTTTGAGCTGCTGGTTGAGGAGCAACTCGTTGACCCGACCTTTGTTACTGCCTATCCTACCGAAATTTCTCCGCTGGCCCGGCGCAATGAGCAGAACCCCGAGGTAACGGACCGTTTCGAACTGTTTATCACCGGCCGGGAGATCGCTAACTCATTCAGCGAACTGAACGACCCGCTTGATCAGCGGCAGCGCCTGGAAAAACAGATCGCCGAACGGGGTGACGATGACGAGATCTTCCCGGAACTGGATGAAGACTTCCTGCGGGCCCTGGAGTACGGCATGCCGCCGGCGGCGGGTGAAGGTATAGGCATTGATCGGCTGACCATGCTCCTGACCGACTCGCCGTCGATCCGGGACGTTATCCTCTTTCCCCATCTGCGGCCCGAACGGTAGGGGTGTATTACATGTTGGGGCGTATTGCAATATGCCCCTGCAACCAACCCATATAAGGGCGTATTGCAATACGCCCCAACAAAAACGAGAACAACATTGCGCTTTGAGTGGTTCATCAGCCTTCGCTATCTGAAGGCCAAAAGAAAACACGGGTTCATATCCCTGATCACGTTTATCTCCGTGGCCGGGGTCATGGTAGGCGTAATGGCCCTGATCATGGTCCTCGGGGTCATGACCGGGTTTACCGAAGGGTTCCGCGCCAAGATCCTGGGCATGAACTCCCACATTTTGGTCCAGAAGATCGGCGACACCATCCGTACGCCTGCCGATCTGCAGAACCGCCTCAAGACCATACCAGGCGTGAAAGGCGTAACTCCTTTTCTCTATTCACAAACCATGATCACCAGCGGCCAGAGCGGTACCGGCGCTGTACTGCGCGGCATCGACCCGGTTTCCGCCAAAACCGTGATCAATCTGGAGGAGTACATCAAGGAAGGCAGCATGGCGGCGCTTACCCCTCTTGCTGCGGCTCAACCAGGCACCCCGCCCGGCATCCTGTTGGGCAGTGAACTCGCCCGGCAGTTACGCGTGATGGTTGGCGACCGGGTCCGCCTGCTTTCAGCCTCTGGACCTTTGACGCCCATGGGCATTATCCCGAAGATGAAGGCCTGTCAAGTTGTGGGCATTTTTGAAACCGGCATGATCGAATACGACTCGGCCCTCGCCTATGTCTCAATTACCACGGCCCAGGATTTTTTTGAAATCGGCGAAAGCGTCCACGGCCTGGAAATCACGGTCGACGACATCTTTAAAGCCGACTCGATCGCCAGAACCATCGAACAGGAGCTGGGCATGAGCTATATGGCCAGGGACTGGATGCGGATCAATAAAAATATCTTCTCGGCCCTGCAACTTGAAAAAACCGCCCTGTTCATCATCGTCGCCCTAATCGTGCTGGTCGCCGCCTTTAATATTGTCAGCACCCTCACCATGGTAGTCATGGAAAAAAGCAAGGACATTGCTATTCTTAAATCCATGGGAGCCACTTCCAGTCATATAATGCGGATCTTCATTCTGGAAGGTATCATCATCGGCCTGAGCGGTACCGTACTCGGCATTCTGGCCGGCATCACCGGCTGCAAACTGCTCGGCTATTACAAATTCATCAAACTGCCCGATGTCTATCCGCTCTCCTATCTGCCTGTTAAAGTCCTGCCCGAGGATGTCTTGCTGATCGCATTTTCGGCAGTTCTTATCACCTTTGCCGCAACCCTGTATCCATCCTGGCAAGCCTCCAGGATCGATCCGGTCGTGACCTTGCGCTACGAATGATGACCGAGAACAGGAGTCTTTTTATGCCACAGGCCAAAACAGCAGAATCAGAGAGGTTGGAATTCCATGCCAAAGGCCTTGAGAAATATTACAATGGCCTCCATCGCCTGGAGGTCCTGAAAGGTATAGATCTCGAACTTAAACGCGGCGAGATGGTGGCAATTGTCGGTGCTTCCGGCACCGGCAAGACTACCCTTCTCCATATCCTGGGCACTCTGGACCGGCCAAGTTCAGGGCTCCTCCTGCATCGCGGCCAGGATCTGTTTGCCAAAAGCGATATCGAACTCTCCCATTTCCGTAACCGGACAATCGGCTTTGTCTTTCAATTTCACCACCTGCTGCCGGAGTTCTCAGCGATTGAAAACGTCATGATGCCCGGGCTGATCGCCGGGATTGACCGCGACCGGATCCGCGAGGAAGCCTCCGACCTCCTGGGCCGGGTAGGCTTAAGCGACCGCCTGCACCATAAAGTCGGCGAACTCTCCGGCGGTGAACAGCAGCGGGTTGCCCTGGCCCGGGCCATTGTCATGAAACCGGCGCTGCTGCTTGCCGACGAACCGACCGGCAACCTCGACCCCAAAACCGGACTGCAGGTTTTTGAGCTGATCCAGGAGATGAATACTCTCTACTCCTTGGCTACAATCATGGTCACTCACAACCTCGAACTGGCTGGCCGCATGCACCGCTGCCTGACCCTCAAAGAAGGCAGACTGAGTGAATACACCTTTAACAGTTCCAATGCTTAAATCCGCCAGCAATTCCGAAAAACCCTCTTATATTAAGCTGCTAAAATGAGACTGCACCGCATACTAAATTTTTCAGTAGCCGCAAAAAAAATCCTGATTCACGGCAAAACTGTTTTTTGGTCAATTTCAAGAGCCACCCTGGTCTTGACTCTTTGCCTGCTTTTGTACTACACCGTCTGCTCTGCCGCGACTCCGGACAAGCCGGTGCAAAACAGTTCGACAATAGTTTTTCTGCCCTTTAAAATCATTGCCGGCAACCAAAGCGACCTGTTGGAACTAGCCGATAAGGCCCTTAACGATGGGCTGCTCAGCAAAGGTATCCCCCCGATATCGCGAACCGCAGCCCAGGATCTCTTCAAACCTGAGGCGCCCTGGCCGCCGACCACTGCGGCGATCCGGCAGCTCAATTCAACTGTCCGCTATCTGGCGGCAGGCACGCTTACCGCAATCGGCGGCCCGCTCAGCCTTGACATCACACTTTACGACCTTGACGGCAACGATGAACCGGTTCGCCTTTACAAAACCGCGACCGGCCAAGCTGATCTTGCCAAAGTTACCAGCCAGATTATTGATGAAGTGCTGCTCTCCACCAATCGTCATCAACGCATCGCTACGCTTGTCATCAAGGGCAACCGACGGATTGAGAACGGCGCCATCCTCCGCCAGATAAAAAGTCAGGCAAGCGCCGATTACGACGCCATCAAACTCCGCGAGGACATTAAATCAATCTATCAGCTTGGCTTTTTCGAGGATGTCATCCTGAATGTTGAAGAGACGACCAAGGGTAAGAGAGTTATCTTTGAAGTCAAGGAGAAGCCGGTAATCGGCACAATCAGCTACAGCGGCCAAGAGGAGCTCAAGGAAGACAAAATCAAGGAAGTGGTCACCATCAAACAAGGGGCCATCATCAACCCGGCCGAACTGAAACGTTCCGAGGAAAATATCCGGAACCTCTACCGGGAGAGCGGCTATCACCATGCCGAAATTACTACAATTCTCGACAGTGGCTCGGCAGATTTCGTTAATCTGACTTTTAACATAAAAGAGAACGAAAAAATCTATATTCGGGAGATCAAATTTATCGGCAATCAGGCCTTCTCGAACAGCGAACTTTCCGATGTCATGAAGACCTCGGAAAAGGGATGGTTTTCCTGGTTCACTGAATCAGGTCAACTCAAGAAAGAGTTACTTAGCCAGGATGTCGCTAAACTTAACGCCTTCTATCAGAACAACGGGTTTATTGAAGCTCGGGCCGGCGAGCCGGAAATTGCCGAGAAACCCGACGGCCTTTTTATTACGATCAACGTCTCCGAAGGCGACCGTTACAAAGTAGCCTCTATCGACATCACCGGCGACCTGATAGAAGATAAAGCAAAACTTCTTGAAAAGGTTAAGATCGGCAAGGAAGAGTTCTTCAGCCAGAAAATACTGCGCGAAGACATCCTGACACTCACAGACACCTATTCGGAAAAAGGTTATGCCTTTGCCGAGATCAAACCGCTTCTTGATAAAAAACCCGGCACCAAACAGGTGGCCATCGCCATCGACATCCGCCAGGGCCCTTTGGTCTATATCAACCGTATTATCATCAGGGGCAATACCCAGACCCGTGATAAGGTGATCAGACGGGAACTGGAGGTGGAAGAGGGGGGCATATTCAACTCCAAGGCCCTGCGTACCAGCAATCAAAAACTGCAACGCCTTGATTTTTTTGAAGATATCACCCTATCACCCGAACCGACTATCGAAGACAACCTGATGGATATCCTCCTTGAGGTCAAAGAGAAGCCTACCGGCAAATTCAGTGTCGGCGTCGGCTACAGCTCTGTCGACCACATGATGCTAACGGGCGAGGTAACCAAAGACAACTTCCTGGGCCGCGGTCAGAAGATCGGCCTGCAGGGCAACTTCAGCAGCAACAGTTCCCGCTACAATCTGAGTTTCACCGATCCATACTTGAACGATTCCAAACTCCTGGCCGGCATTGATCTTTACAACTGGAACCGCGACTATACTGAGTATTCAAAATCCTCAAACGGGGTGACGCTGCGATTCGGCTATCCTCTCTGGGAGCTGGTACGTCTGTTCTGGAGTTACAATTACGACGACACGGTATTAAGCAATATTGCCGACACCGCCTCGATTGAAATCAAGAACTCCGTAGACATCAACATCACCAGCGCCGTCACTTTAGGTCTGAAACGAGATTCACGCGACCGCCCTTTTGTAACCCATGAAGGCTCGCTTAACAGCATCAACGTAAAGTATGCCGGCGGCCTCCTGCGCGGTGACAGCGCTTTTACCAAGACAGAACTGATGAGCAGCTGGTATTTTCCGGCATGGTGGGACACGACCTTTAATACCCGATTTTCGATCGGCTTGGTTCGCGAGAACTCTTCGGGAAAACTACCGGTTTATGAAAAATTCTATCTGGGCGGCATGGGATCAATCCGCGGCTTTGACTCAGGAGATATCAGCCCCAGAGACCCGGCTCCTCCCAATGACCGGATCGGCGGCACCAAGATGTGGTTCACCAACCTGGAATATATCTTTCCTTTGGCCAAAGAAGCCGGTCTGCTCGGGGTTATCTTCTTTGATGCAGGTAAGGTTTATGCCACAGGTGAAAGCTGGAATCTCTCTGAGATTAAACGGAGCGTCGGCGGCGGATTCCGCTGGATGTCGCCGATCGGACCGCTCCGCCTGGAATGGGGCTATAATCTAAAGCCGGTTAACGATGAAGACCAGAGCAAATGGGATTTCAGTCTGGGCGGGGGGTTTTAGCCGAACGTGGCAACATCTCTGTTTGACGGTCTGAAACACCTGCTCCCCTCGTTACGCGAGGAGAGCAAAAGCAGGACCTCGATCAGCGGTCTCCGAAGCGGCGCGGCGGCGCTACTTACCGCCCAACTCGTAAACGAGAGCGGTCGGCCGGCCCTCTGCCTGGTTGCCTCAGAAAAAGAAGCAACTCTGCTTGAGCAGAATCTCGGGGCCTTTACCAACCATCCGATCATGCTCTACCCGGCCTACGACATCCCGCCCTACACGCCGCTCTCTCCAGACCCGGGCACGATTGCCACCCGGCTTGCCACCCTCTACCGGGTAATGACCGGCAACACCCCTTTTCTCATGGTGGCAACCGCCGAATCACTGCTCCGCAGAGTCCTGCCCAGAGAGCGCCTGGCCAACCTGGCGGAGTTGCTGATCAAAGGCGAGGAGACCAACCAGGATGAGCTGGCGGTAAACCTCATCGCAGCCGGCTACGAATCGGTCGCTCTGGTTCAAAACATCGGGGAGTTCAGTCGACGGGGCGATATCTTCGATGTCTTCTCACCCGGACTCGACTACCCGGTTCGCCTGGACTTCTTCGGCGATACAGTAGAGGCTATTCGTCTCTTTCACCCCATCACCCAGCGTTCCGTCGAAACAATTGACGAGGTGGTGCTCCTGCCGGCCAGCGATATCCTGTTCCCGGCTGCCGAAGCGGCTGCCTGGCTCAACCGGCGTTTTGAGGAGCAAGCCGAGATTTCAGCCTGGGACGAGGATCAACTGACCCGAATTCTCAACCACCTCGAACGGCGTAACCGCTTTCCAGGCATTGAATTCTTTCTACCGCTCTTCTACGATACACCGACCACGCCCCTGGATTTTCTCCCCCCAGAAACCTTGCTGGTCGCCCATGACCCAATGGCCATTAACCGCGTCCTTAGCGAAACCTGGGAAAAAATCACCGAAAATCACGCAGCAGCGCTGGCAGGTGCAACCCCTGCCCTGCCTCCCGAGACACTATTCGTCACTGAAAAAGAGCTCGCTGCACAATTGCACAGCTATCCGCAGATCAATCTGCACGATTTTCCGCTAATTACAGGAGCAGAGGGGGATCAGCAGGAGACAATCAGCATAGAGAGCGGCGGCCATGGTCTGCTTAAACAGGATCTCGAACTCAACCGCAAAAAAGCCGGCGGGCTGGCGCCGCTCACCCGCCATATCCACACCTGGCTCGATCAGGGCGACCAGGTAATTTTCGCCTGCCGGACACTGCGCCGGGCCAATCATCTGGCCGACCTTCTTGGTCAGCACAACATGCCGGTCGCTGTCTTCGGCGAGACGGTTATGCCGTTTCCTGTGCCAAATGCCCCGGTGGCCATTCGGATCCATGCCCAACCGCTGGTCAACGGCTTTGATCTACCGGCTGACCACCTCCACATCTTGTCTGAGACTGAACTGTTCGGCGAAATCCGTCTCGGCCCTAAGAAAAAACAGAAGAAAGGCGAAGGCGAACCGCCGGTCCGTTTCGAGGAACTGAACCTCGGTGACATCGTGGTCCACAGCGAACATGGACTCGGCGTCTACGAAGGCATGGTCAATATGGAGGTCCGGGGGGTGATGAACGACTTTCTCCAGATCGCCTATCAGGGCAGCGACCGGCTCTATGTGCCGGTCGACCGGATGAACACCATCACCAAATATAAAGGGATCTCCGACCAGGATCCCAAGCTTGACAAGCTGGGCGGCAAATCCTGGGGCACGGCCAAACAGAAGGTTACCCAGGCGGTCTGGCGGATCGCCCAGGACCTCCTCGAGCTCTATGCCAAACGCGAACTCCTGCAAGGCACTGCTTTCAGCGGCCCGGACGAACTCTACCACGAACTCGAAGAGTCGTTCCCGTTTGACGAGACCCCGGGCCAGCACAAGGCGATCACCGATGTCATCGCTGACATCATGTCAGATAAGCCCATGGACCGCCTGGTCTGCGGCGATGTCGGCTACGGCAAAACCGAGGTGGCGGTTCGAGCCGCCTTCAAGGTGGTGGGCGACGGTTATCAGGTGGCTGTGCTGGTTCCCACTACGGTCCTGGCCGAACAGCATGCCGAAACCTTCCG
>Ga0208863_1000697_pt1 | contig 27525 bp, 22 predicted proteins | sample RifOxyD3_FD_184040 | JGI IMG/M metagenome (GOLD analysis project Ga0208863, IMG submission 184040) | Soil microbial communities from Rifle, Colorado - Rifle Oxygen_injection D3 (SPAdes) | ecosystem: Environmental > Terrestrial > Deep subsurface > Rock core/Sediment | place: Rifle, Colorado...
TTTTAAAACTACGGGCCCCATCTTTCGCATAGGTCGCCAGCACCTGATCGACCCACGCATCCAGAATCTCGCCCTTATTTTCAATGAGCATCTCTTGCACCAGCATGATCTTCCCTCTGAAACTCCCTGTATTGTAGAGGAAAACCCCTGTATCCTGAATGACCATTCATAATAGGAATGGCATTGTTATCATGTTTCAATCCAGATTTCAATAAGAAAAAAACAGGGCAATATCAGATGACGATAACTGTTCAGCATTGCCTCAGATGTTAAGAAGAGGCCCGCGAAGTAGCTATTACACATGAGCAAAACGATGACAACACAGATGGAGTGCTACTGGATAGTTACAGACTACGAAATGGTATCGAGCAGAATACCGGCTTCCTGCTGAAGGTTTTTCAGGAGAACCGGCAGATCGTTCAGGTCGATGACCACGTCACCGATAATGGCACATTGCTCATTACCGGTGCAATCATAGATATCAAGGGAATAGCCATGTTCATCCTTGATGAGCACAAGATGGATAAGAATTTTTTGATTTTCAAGATGGTTGTTGACCTTCTCCACCAGAGACCGCACCGCCGTTTCCTCACCTGGAGACAAAAAAGCTTGCGCCTGCTGTCGACGCTCCTTTTTGTCCCGGTGCCATTCTCGTCTGAAGGCACCAATACGCGCCACCGGGGCAAGACCGTCAATAGGATCAACCTTTTTTTGTGACCGATACGGATCGATCCTGATCGGTCGTGGAAATTTTATCTCCTCGGAAATAACCATTATTCCCCCCTGCCTGTACCTGTCTCCTTACAAACATTCAGTAGTGCCGCTAATCCTGCTACAAAATAATGGTCACATTCATGATAGTAAAGTCAAGAGAAAAACAAATTAGACGACCGGCAAACTGCAACTCGACAACATAATCCCCGATAAATTTCCAGATATCGCCCGGCAGTCAGGCTTCAGCATACTTCAACTTGCCGACCTTGAAGCAACTACCTGCCATCGGGCCCCACATGGAGCATAAAAATCCTTTTGACCGCCTCATTATCTGGTGGGCCATTTTCCCGTAAGCTAACCCTCATTTCCCAGGACAGAGCTTTTTCTGATTATAAAAAACTTGGTCTGAAAGTAATCTGGTAAACGTCGTCTCTACCTTGAGTTATCCTTTTCGCTGTTGCCACCGATGTTGCCCCAGACTTACAATGTATTTTTCCGAACTACTCTGGACACAAAAAAGCCCGCTTCTTTTTCAGAAGCGGGCTTTCTGGACACTACCGGACATTGCCGGCACTAAATTGGTGGAGGCGGCGGGAGTTGAACCCGCGTCCGAAAATACTCCCCTCCCGATATCTACATGCTTAGTCCTGTTTGGTTGCTTATCGTGCCCCGGCCCCTCCAGAACAAGAGGCTTTCGGCACTATCCTACTGAATTTCGCCATCGGCACGGCAGGCGCGCACCGTAGGCTATCCCGCTAGTCGACGTTCTTTTCGGCCGCGCAGGAGTAGGCCGAAAGACCGGTAGCATTTAAGCTGCTACAGCGTAAGAATAGTCGTCTGCGACTATATTTTGCTCTACCTGTTTTACGAGGTTGGTAGAAACCTCGGCATGCAACCTGAGCTTACATATCCCCGTCGAATCCGTTTCGCCCCCATATTTGTAAGTGCTGAGTTATTAGTGCTGTGTGCTGAGTACTCTGAACTCGAAACTGAGCACTTGGCACTGAGGTTTATCTGTACTTTTGCATGGCCCGATCAATCTCACGGTCCGTATCTTTCTTCTTCAGCGATTCTCGCTTGTCATAAAGCTTTTTGCCTTTGGCCAGACCCAGAACCACCTTGGCCTTCCCCCTCTCGTTAAAATACATCTTCAGAGGGATCAGAGAGTACCCTCTTTCCTGAATCTTGCCAACCAGCTTGAGGATCTCGCGCTTCTTAAGCAAAACTTTTCGTTCCCGCACTGGATCCGGCGCATCATAAGTGGCATGGCTGTATGGCGAGATATGCACCCGCTGGAGAAAAACCTCGTCATTTTTAATCTTGGCAAAGCCGTCCCGCAGGTTAACCTTGCCAGCCCGGAGGGATTTAACCTCCGAACCCAATAGCATAAGACCTGCCTCGATCTCCGCCTCAATAGTAAAATCGTGGTAGGCTTTCTTGTTGGTGCAGACAACCTTTACCGCCACATTTTCCCCCGTACGTCTGTGCCAAAACCCTCAAGAAAAAAACCCTCACCTGAGGGGACAAGGGGATCACATTTGCAACTATAATACATTCGGCCCTAAAAAGCGAGGGGGCGCACAACCCCTAATCCGCGCCGGTTACCCGCAAGGCCTCCTCCGGAGTGGTAATCCCGCTCCTCACCTTGCGCCAGGCATCCTCCTTGAGCGTGGTCATGCCTTCCTCCCTCGCGGTCTGCCTGATCTCTGTTTCCGCATTTCCGGCACTGATCTGCTTGCGAATATTATCGGTCATAGCAAAGATTTCAAAAATTCCACAGCGCCCAAGATAGCCGGTACCCCGGCATTGCTGGCATCCCTTACCCCGGTGCAGCTCAAACTCACCCTCGTCATCCAAGGGCACCGGCAGGCCGAAGCCCCGCAGCTCATCAGCCGACATACGAAAAATTTCACTGCAATGAGGGCAGATCCGCCGCACCAGACGCTGAGCCATGGCCCCCAACAGGGTGGAGCCGACCATGAAGGGCTGCACTCCCAGATCAAGCAGGCGGCTAATAGAGGCAACGGCATCATTGGTATGCAGGGTCGAAAAGACAAGATGCCCAGTAAGCGCCGCCTGAATGGCATTCACCGCCGTATCCAGATCACGGATCTCACCGATCATGATAATGTCGGGGTCCTGGCGCAGGATATTGCGCAGGATGGTGGAAAAAGTCACATCGAGCTGCGGTTGCACCGGAATCTGATTGAATTCCTCATGCACCATCTCCACCGGATCTTCGACGGTTACCACATTTTTCTCGGGGGTGGCGATCTGCTTGAGAGTCGAATAGAGGGTGGTTGACTTGCCGCTGCCCGTTGGTCCGGTAACAAGAAAAATCCCATGCGGTGCGGTCATAAAGCTTTGATACACTTGAAGATCACGCTCGGAAAATCCGATCTTAGCCACATCCTGAAAAAGAATATCCGGATCCAGGATTCGTAACACCGCCTTTTCACCAAAGGCTACCGGCACAGTGGAAACCCGAATCTCCGCCTCAAGGCCGCCGCGATCCACCTTTATCCTGCCGTCCTGAGGCCGCCGTTTCTCGGCAATATCCATACGGGCGAGGGATTTAATCCGGGAGACCACGGCCGCATGAACAACCTTGGGCAGCTTGTAAATGGTATGCAGCACCCCGTCGATCCGCAAGCGAACCAAGGCCTGCTCTCGTTTTGGTTCGATGTGGATATCGCTGGCCCGCTGTTCAAAGGCATAATTGAACATATGATCCACCGCCGAGGTCACATGCTGATCCGAAGAAGCCGCCTCCTCGGTGGAGGAGATGCGCACATACTGCTCAAGATTGCCCAGATCAACCAGGGGTCGGGCCAGATGGCTTTCCGCCGCGGTAATGGACGACTGGAAGCCAAAAAACTCGGCCAGGGTCTTGCGGATGTCACTCTTGGTAGCCAGATAGGGCTTGACGATAAGCTGATTAGCCCGTTCAATCTCAGCCAGGACTGTTTTGTTCTCGGGATTGCAGATGGCAACCTCAAGCACCCCATTGCTCATGGCAAAAGGCAACAGCAGGTGGCGAAAAGCAAAGGTGCGGGGGATGGTTTTGGTAACAATCTTAAGATCAAGCTCAAGAGGATCTAGCTTTTTAAAGGGCAGCCCCAAATCCTTGGCCACGGCCCGAAAAATCAACTCCTCGGTAAGAAGATGCCCTTTTTTGCCGGATAAATCCAGGTTCAGCGAGACAATAATATCAACGAAATTCAGACTATCGTCCCATTCCTTGCCGGTATCAGTCTTACGCTTGGCACTGTGCTGCCTAAGCAGAATCTGCCGCTGCTGGGCCTTGCGGGCGGAAATAAATTTTTCCTGTTCAGAACTGATCAGCCGATCACGAACCAAAAGACCAAGAAGATAATTGTCGTCGTTCAATATTTCCGGCATCAGACACTCACAGAAGAATCAGGAAACCGTCCCCGTCTCCAATTCTTAATTTATCTGCAACTCGCCATCTGGCCACTTATCTTACCTCTATCCACGATTCCATCCCGCTGCGAACACCGGTCACGGTACTGGCCTCGGTCCGGATAATGGTGCCGGTAGAGAGCTGGGTAAAGATGCTCACCGCCTTGTTCCCGGTGCCAGAGCCGGTGTGGATAGAGGGAGAAGTGGCGAAACCACGTCCCAGACTGACAAACGATCGGGCATATGCCACCCCGGCAATGCTCTCCTCGCCGAAAACGGTCGGGCTCGGATAGGCGGTGCCGGTTTTGTAGTACAAGCCATAGAGACGGCTGTAACCTTCACCCGAACAAGCATCCAGGCCGGGTTGATAGACGGTGGTAAACAATACCCCGCCTGCCAGAGCCGATGGACTGATCACCCTGGTGGCCGGTGCCACACCAGCCGTACCCTCAATAGGAGGAAGGTTGATATACCAGCCACCATAGACACCACTAACGACAGAGCTTTCAAGCGCATCAAACGTATTTAACGCCCCGAAACCGGTTATATCACCGCTGGTGGCAACCTGAACAGAGCTGACATCAGCCAGACTACCTTTGGCAACCTCGACCTCCGTTTCCTTCACCCCGTAGATCGATTGAGTGGCGGTGGTTGGCTGGTCGACACTAACATAAAACCGACCAGTCCCGAAATAGATCCATTTCTGGCCGGTCTCATCTTTACCTGGGGTAACCCCGACCACCACCGGCTGCAAGGTATTGAGCAAGGTACTCGGTGCCGACCAGAAGGTAAGATCACTTTGTTCATTGATGCCAAGACGCATCACCCGGCCGCTGGTAGCATTCTTGTTGCCAACCAGACCAAAGTAAACGGTTTCCGCCTTATAATTAAGATCCCAGTCCACCGCAATAGGATCGCCGACAAAACTGGCCGTAATACCGGTATCACAGGATAGAATCTTCATACTCCCGGTAGAGCCATTACCACCCGCGCCAACCTGGGTACAACCAGCCGGCAGCACTCCGGCCACCGTACTGGAAGCGGGAGAGGCAATCTCCCCAAGATCAAAGGCATAAATCTTCGCGGTGCTGGTACTCTCAGCGGTAGCCAGATTTTCCGGCCCAGAACCAAAGACCAGATACCATTTGTTCGGGTCCGGGTCGGGGGCCTTTCCCTTGACCGCTGCCACCGCAGGGTAGGATGTGCCATAACTGCCGTCAGGCACTTGAATCTCGGCCAGCAGACTCGGTTCGTTCTCCGGGTTGCTGATGTCCATCACCAAATAGGCCGAACGAAAAGTCCGGTTGTCGTTGGGGGTGGGATCTCCCACTAAACCATCTCCGGCTGTGTCAACGGTCATTGGCCCGCCACCCAGTCGCATGCCAACCACCAGCAAGGTACCCCACCCGTAGGGATGATCGACGCTGGGAGTAAAAATCTTCGCGTCAAATACCTTCGGCTTGCCGTCCACATAATAGACATGGCCATAATCAGTTCCTTTAAGCCATTTAAGATGAGGAAGGAGATTCATCGGCACATAGGCCCAGAGTTCGGCGCCAAGCGGATGTTCAGATGCTGCACTGCCGTCGATTTTTTGCCCGGCAGCCAAAAAGGCCCTGGTAGTCGAATCGTAAAAACCGCCGTTAAAGGCGTGAAGCATTCCGTCATTAGCGCCGACATACAGAACCTGTCGCCGCTTGGCGTACAGACTTTTGAAAGTGGCATAGGTTGCATCTTTGTAGAGGAGATCGAAACCTTCCTGAGGCGGCCCAATCACGGTGGGGGTGGAGTTGACGATATCGCCAAGGCGCATGACCTCAACTACCCCATCCCCGTCGTAGTCCAAAGTTCGGTTTCGGTAACCGGCAATCTCCTTGCCTCGGATATAGTCGACCAGATTTTCGGTTTCTGCCTCTGTAGTCAAGTCAAAGAAGTTATAGTTGCTTGAATTGATGCTGGTGGCGGTTAAATCGATAAACTCGCCGGCATCGACCACCCCATCGCCGTCGCTGTCGATCCAGGTTTTGATAAAACGCCCGCCATTGGCGGCTCCACTGGCAGGAGAAGCAAAAGACCTCTGCAACGTTGGATCAGCACCAGTGAAACTCAGTTTCTTTCTACCATTCCAGAGTGACCTTATTTCATCGAGCTCGGCAACCGTATAATCAAAATGAGCAACCATGATAGAATCGCCAAAGTTGATCCAGGCGCCGGTAGGTAAAACAGCGGAAATATCAACGCCATGATCGTTGATCGTTCGCACAGTGCTGCTTGTCCCGCTTGCTCCGGTAGTGAGGTTATAAACAGTCCAGTCACTGAAGGGCCCACTTCCGATCGCACCGCTGGCCTCCGTCAGGTTAAGGGTAACAATTCCGGTCACCGGATCATAAGCCGTCACTGTGCCTGTCATTGAATACGGCGCAAACTCGTCGGCTTTGGTGCTGATGTAGCGACGGGCCCGGGTTTTGTTCTCGGCATCATCATAGTAAAACTGGATCACCTGATCAATCAGATAATTTTCCAATTGGGCTGCTACCCCGCTGTCTTCTCTGATATAGCCATAGCTGTCCAGCCAGAGACCCTGAATGGTCCCGATCCAGGTTGCCTTGTTGCCAAGGGTATCCTGCCGCATGGGTTCGTAATAGGCCTGATAAAGCGCCCCCACCCCGCTGACGTTATTTGCGACCACTGCCGCCGCCGTGCCGGAAGAGGAACGTTGGAGAATGGAGAGAAAGACCCGGTTGAGAGACGCTTCCAGGTTGGCCGGATTGTTGGCGTAAAAATAGGCATCCGGGATTCCATCCGGTGTCAGTTCGCCGGTAAGGTTGTTCAGCCGATCCCACTCTGAAGTAAGATTTGGGGTGCCACTCCCATCGCTGTCGGTGAAGTTGCCCCACTTGGCCGCATACCAGAGTGGGTCATTAAGCAGGCCCGCGCTAGCGGCCCCCAGGGTATAGCGAGCGGTGGAAACAGCGCCTCCAACCAGACAACCGGCAGCACAACCACTGCCAGAGACGATGGTCGCCGGGTCGTTATAGGTATAGCTGTTGATCCCGGAATGGGCGTGAAAACCGTCTTGGCTGGTGCCGCTGATCACGTAGCCGAAGGCCATACTGTAACCGGTTGATTGGGCGATAACGTCGGTACTGACCTCGATGGTGTTGGTGTTGGCATTGATCGTGTACTCGAGTATCCCCCACATATCCTGATCAAAATCGCCGCCCTGCTCACTGTCTTCCCAGTTGACATAAACCTTGCCCTGGCCGATTCCGCCGCCATTATTGGCCGTCTGACTGACGATTTTAAATTCAACAATGGCGCAGTTGCCATTCGGGGTGAGACTGGTGTTACGGCAGGCGGGCAGGATGGTTACCGCTTTTTCCCCGGTGATCGGATGAGGGATCTCCAGCGACGGCGTAGAGGAAGCCATGGCCACCGCGTAAGAATCAATGGCCTGCTTGCCGGTCAGGGCACGGCCACCGCTGGCAGAGGCAGGCCGAATATCCTTGGTTTTTGCGTAATGGGCCAGACCGGCAATCCGGTAGGAACCTCGCAACCTGGGCAATTCCGGGCAAAGGCCCAGGGCATCGCCCAGAGAGCTTATGGTTTTGGCAGTACACACCCCATTGGTGCTGCCGCTCACCTCCCCGATAAAATACTGGTGGCCATGAATCCCTTCCCCGGCCCCAACCACATCGGTCATCGCCTTGGAGGTTTTATCGCCAGGCAGATCGGCGTTATCCCAGATGGTCTGTACTCCGTAGCTGGCTCCGTCCAGTTCATCGGCATCATAAGAGAGTACACTGGAGTTGAGGTTCACCACGCTGAGCCGGGCACAATAATTGGTAGTGTCCAACGGATCGATCCATGGCAACGGAGTAGGCAGGCCGGTGATCCCGGTGGCAGAACTGGAACGAAAAACCCCGTTCACCCCGCCGTCGGCAAAATAACGGATCGACTGATAAAATATTTCGGCAAAAGGATTACCCCAGTTCCGGCATTTACTATCGGACATCACCGGATCACTTGACGAAAAATCGGCCGCCAGACCCCAGCTGCAGTTATCACCCGAACCAGTGTTGTTGTAAGTCCCGTCTCCGTGATAATAGCCGGTAACCCGATAGAGACTCCAAGCATTGACCAAACCCTCGGCCTGGTTATTGGCCATGGCACCACCGGCAGCCACAGCCACCTTTTTGAAGATACCGTCGGTACTCACATTGATCTCGTCACTCATCGAGCCGATGTTTCTGATCACCTCACCACCGGAGACATGCTTGTTATAGGTGCCGGCAAGCATCCCGAAAAACATTTGATCATCATCACCATAGACCTGCAGAAGCCCGATGGGCTTGTAATTGCCGCTCGGGTACTGCTTGCACTTCTCATTGCCAAGTAAGGCCGCCACGCAGGCCTGAACCCGGGCCACATAATTTTTCTGGCCAAGACCGGAGGCATAGACGGGACTACTGGCATAAGCGTGATTTCCCGACGAGGCCGGGTCATTGCCATTGCTGGCCGAATGGTTGTCGTAGCTTGCGCCGCTGTCCCAGGTACACTGCCAGCGCTCGTTGCCAGCCCAGAGACTGTAGTTGCCCCTAACAACTTTTATCAACGGCGGCTCGGTTACATCCTGCGAATAGGTGTTGCCGTTGACATCGGTGGTATTGCAAAGGGTGATCCCGGATTTCTGAAGATGAACAATGGACCAGTCGCTGTAGCTACTGGTAGTGGTGCCCACTGCCTCGCGGACATAAAGATAAATAGTGCCTCCGCTAACCGTTACCTGGCCCTGCATAAAGATTGCCGGATTGGAGGTCCGTTCCACCCGCACCCAGTCGTTGTTAACCCAAGTACCGCCGCTGTAAGCAAAACTCTTACGGGGGAAAAGATTCCAACTGCTGTAGGTGCCGGCCCCGGCAGAGCTGCTGACATTGATGGTGACCGTACTGCCGGCCACCGTCGCATTGCCCTGCATGAACTTGGTAGAATCGCTGGTCGGCTGCGCGACCACAAAATCGCCATTATTGATCACTCCGGCTCCAGAGATGATGAAGCTCACGTTGCCGCTGCCGACTAAGGCCACCGAACTCGTGCTCTTTGCCAGCGAGGAAACCACGTTAGCGCTGGCGCTGGTCCCCGTGTTATCCAGAGTAAAAGGGGTCAGCTTGGCCAGGTCGGCGCCGTCGTAGTATTTGGCAAAACTGTGGGCATCGTGCGGCAGATAGGCCCGTTCCAGCACGGTATCGGCAGCGGTGTCCACCCGGCGATGACCGCCAAAAAGGATCTTGTTGATCACATCGATTCGGGCCATGCTCGCCCAGTTGAGAAAGTTGCCGCTCCAGTAAGTGTCGTTTGCCCCGGTGCAGTAATTATCGGCGTCGGCCAGGGCCGCGGGCTCAAAACGCTGGTTGGCGACACTGTAATTGTAGCATTTGCCGCTGTCGAAATAGCCGTAATAGGAGATTGAATGCTTGTAGGTGGTGTCCACCGTGCCGTCGTCGTCCAGGTCCGAATAGTCGTTGAATGCTTTGAAAAACAACTGGTGGTCGTTGGAGGAGGCGATCATCACTTGAGGGGCAGCCGAACTGGTCAGGTTGATCGGCACACTGGTGAACTCACTGTTGGTGTGGCTTGAAACCTCATGAACCGGGTGGACGATGCCGATGCTGACCGTGACCACGTTGGAGTCAAACGCCCCATCGTTGGCCTTGTAGGTAAAGCTATCAGCAGTGGCCGCGTCACCGTTATGGGTGTAGGAGAAGGTGCCGGCACCATTCAAACTGAGACTGCCATGGCTGACGCCGCTCACCAAAATAGCAGTAAGCGGATCAGCCTGGGCATCGCTGTCATTGGCCAGCACACTGGTGCTTCCAGTGGTCAGACTGGTAGCAGTGCCGCCAGCTACGACTGAAATACTGTCGGCAACCGCCACCGGCGCGGTATTAACCACCACCTGGACAAAACGGGCCGCATCGGCACTGGCAGTGGTGGCATCATTTGCCTTGGTAAAATGGACATACTCGTTGCCACCGCCGACAAAGCTGTAGGTTCCGAGCACCACCCAGGCCCCGCCGCCGGCGGTCTGATTGAGTGAATAGTTGGCCGTGGAAGCGCCGTTATTGTAACGCACTTTAACGGGCAAGGCGGTGGCCCGTCCGGCGGCAGAGATATAGCGGATCGATACCTGGTAGCTGCCCGCGGCCAGATACGGATACCAGCGTACCTCGCGAGGATTATTATTATTATTGTAGCGATGACTGGCCCCCTGAGCGCTGCCGTTGGCCTGAGTGGTCCAGCGGCCTGAGGTGTTCATCCAGAAACCGCGCGCGCTGCCATCGGTGGTTGTTGCATCATCGACAATCACTTCGAGGGCAAAACCGGAAGATGCCTGGCCAAGCAGAAAACACAGCGCCAAGCCGCAACCCAGAAGAAAACGAATGGCCCTGGCCTTTGTCGGTCCACATGATTCCATGATGGTCTCCTTCTCTTTCAATACCGGCTTTCAAGCTCAAGGCCGATAACATGACGCCAGTCGACCCTTATCACAGATTCACTTGCCGCATTGCCCACATGCTGGGAATAAATGCTATAGAGAATGTTTGTGCCCCCACCGGTCGCACCCTTTCCCTTGCCTTCATACCCCGCCACCATTTGCAGCCCTGCGCCCTCTGTTACCCCGGTTACCCCGGCTGCGGTTAAATTGGTGTGAGGGGCATTGGGCAAGGCTGGATTATACCCTTCAGGGAAATACGCCGCATCTCTGGCCGCATCAGACGGCACAGCCGCGACACCCTCATTGTCCGACAAGGCCATATCAACAATCAACATCGTATTATTGGGATTAAACGGGTCAATCAGCACGCCATTTGCATCAACGGCAGTAAATCCACCCGGAGTGCCAAGACTTTCTTCGACAAGCCGAATAGCAAGCTGGATGCCGCCGTCAGCTTGGGCAAAGGCCTCTTTGCGCATCCGGTCACTTGCGGCAATATGGATTTCCATAGTGGTGGTATTAGAAGCAGAAATTCCGATCAGCATCAGCAACAGAAGGACGAGCATGGCCCCCACCAGGACAAAACCACCCTCATCGTTCATACCCTTTGGCAAGATCCGTATCAGTGCCATATCAGATAGGCTCCATCTTGCTGAAATCAAAAGAAATAGTCCGCATTAAAATCAGGTCGCTGCGCCGGACAAGCACCCGGATGGTCTTGCAGCCGAAGATGGGGTAATTATCTGCTACATTCCAAAATACCGTAAAGTCTCCATTGACGACCGGTCCGCCATCGGCCAGGCTGCCCGCAGTATCCGTATGATTCAGTCCTAAAACACCGTTGCCATTATCATCAACCAGATCCGCATGGGTATAGGCTCTGCCCATGAGCGTTTCAATCGTATCCCCACCCCAGGTAGAGGCCTTGGTGATCCGCACAGCGAGGGTATTACCTCCCATGGAGGTAATCTGCATAGCGGCAACACCAAGAATACCGATGGTCAACACCATAATGGCAACAAGCACCTCGACCAGGGTAAAACCCTTTTGCCGTTTGCGAGTATCCATACTCACAACCCCTGGTTCCGGCAATACACCGTTGTCGTCAGATACAGGTTCCAAAAGCCGACCGGTGCCTGCCATGGCACACCAGAAGGAGTGGTATATATGTCCCGTCCCGGATTGGATTGAGCTTCTGACCGAGCCGACTGCGCCAGGATAGAAACCTGGATGGAACGAATATTGTTCACCACAGCAGTAGCATTGCCATCCCCGTCTAAGTACCGAAATTCCAGCTGGCTAATATTTTCGGCAACAGGGAGAAGCCCGGCTCCAGTGCCATCGTCCCGGCCCAGGTCATCCACCAACCCGTCATTACGACCTTCGGCGACAAAGGCATCAACCTGAATATAACTGATGGTTTCCAGAACACCTGCACCGTTATCACGGGTAAACACCAGATTGTTGACCCCAGCCGTGGTAATCCCCGCTCCCAGATTGTTGGGATCATATCCTGCGCTACGGATATCAAGCTCCAGCATATCCAGTGCCACCCTGGCGTTCTGTTGCATCTCCACCACCTGCCCCTGAGCAAGATAGGTGTTATGCTGTGACAAAAATGCGGTCATCACCGCCGCCATGACAATGCTGCCCAAAGCCAGGGCGACCATCAGCTCTACCAGGGTGAACCCGGCGGTCAGAAGGCGGCGAGGGCCAGTATTGATCATTGCACGGTCCACGTCGTCCCTCCATCCTTACTGGCTTCCACCCGCGCCGCCCCGGTAGTCGACAACACCAGGCGGTATCTGTTGCTGCCATCACTCATCCGAATTTCGCAACGCCCGGTTTTGGCGGCTGTCACCATCCCGCGACTATCATACCAGGTATTATTGCCGGTAAATGTGATATTAGTCAGCAACACAAACGGCCGCATCGTCTGAAAACCCAAATGGGTGTCGACCCCCGCCGAGTAAGTACGGTTACCATCAGCGTCGGCGAAGATCTGATATGAGCCACCCTCCGTCCCAACTCCGGGCGTGAAGGCAAGCACCACATCCCGCCGGCGTTTCATCGCCTCCAGCTTGGCTTTTTTGAAATTGATCACCAACTCGCGCGCCTCGGCCCGCAGATTATAGCGGGGCACGGTGGAGGCCGCCATCGAAAAAGCCACAGCTCCCAGGATCGAAATTATGCCGAGCACAACCATCAACTCCACCAGGGTAAGGCCCTTTTCATTCTCCCCTGCCGGAGAGCGCCATGGTGTTTTCATAACCCCTGTCCCTAGTTCCGATGTTCCAATTATAAGCCGTTATTAAAACTGTTGCATAGCGCCATCTTATGAGCGGCAAAAAGTAGCGTAACGAAATGGTAAAAAATGTAATAGGGCATTCATAATGGCTCCTAAAGCTCACTTCACCATTATAGGATAAGCAAGATACACGCCACAAGAAGATAATCGTACGCAACCCGTTTTGATTTCATGACCAGAAAGAATTCAACAACCATATCTCCGACAAACCACAGCTACAATAGCTTCCGCCTGCAGAAAAAGCCCTCATGCAAGCGCGCAAGGAAATTCGCGGAGCTTGTTGATGATCTCCCCAAAACTGCCATCATAGTCAGCTTACCGCAGAATGCGCCAATTTTTATGTTACCACGTTAGCAGTCAATTTTATTTACAGAACAGAAATTTATTGGAGACAAGAAAACTATACCATAGTTCACAAGATGACATTTTTTGTCAAACTTGTAAAAAACTCTTCCCTTATCATTTGTCCACACTTTCCCACCTTGTCAGGATACTATAAAAACAAAGGGCCTCTCTCTGAGAGGGCTAAAGAAAATTTCTGGAGAAATACTCCTGAGATGATGATATATATGATTTGATCTGATCATAGATGATTGTAAAACCATAACCACTAAATTCATCTGACCAACACAAGCGCTGTCAGTAGCAAACAAAAAAGCGGAACTATCACATGGTTAATACGGCAGTAATAGGATGCGGCTACTGGGGCCCGAACCTCATCCGAAATTTCATGACTTGTCCGGAAACAAATCTCCTTTGGGCCTGCGACCTTGACCCAAAAAGATTAACCCATGTCATGGCTCCCTTCCCCTCTGTACAAAAAACCACAACCGTTGCAAATATTCTTAACGACGACAAGGTTGAGGCCGTTGCCATTGCCACGCCGGTGGGCACTCATTATCCCTTGGCAAAAGCCGCCCTGGAAAAGGGCAAGCATGTCCTACTGGAAAAACCCCTGGCAGCCAGTGTCGCCCAAGGCAGCGAACTGGTGGAGCTCGCTGCAAAAAACGACCTGCGCCTGATGTGTGACCACACCTTCTGCTACACGGGCGCAGTCAGAAAAATCAAACAGATCATCGATGCGGGAGAATTGGGGGAGATTCTTTATTTTGACTCAATCCGCATCAATCTCGGACTGTTCCAAAGCGACGTAAACGTCATCTGGGATCTAGCCACCCATGATCTTGCCATCGTGGATTTTTTATTTCCTGAAAAGCCCATCCAGGTAAGCGCCCATGGCATGGCTCATACAGGTAACAACATTGAAAATATCGCCTATGTCACCCTGACCTATCCCAGCAATTTCATCGCCCACTTCCACGTCAACTGGCTTTCCCCAGTCAAGATCAGAAAAACGATTATCGGCGGCAGCAAAAAGATGATCGAATGGAATGATCTTGTCCCGGCTGAAAAAATCAAGGTATACGACAAGGGAATTGAACTCAACTCCATGGAGCAGGATCAAAAGTCACAACTCATGGTCTCCTACCGCTCCGGAGACATCCACTCGCCGCAAATTGACGGCAGGGAAGCACTGTTGCTGGTGGCAAAAGAGTTTGCCGATTGCATCACCGAAAAACGGCAACCGTTGACCGATGGCCAATCCGCCTTGCGGGTCCTGCGCGTGCTTGAGGCGGCGGAACGCTCCATCAAAAACGATGGCGCCAACGTTCGCATCGAATACCAATAAGGAAGACCCTATGGAATTTTGCCGGATTGCTCCCAATGTCTCCCTGGGGAAGGATGTTTCCATCCATGCCTTTGTTAATCTCTATGGCTGCCGCATCGGGGAGCAGACAAAGATCGGGGCCTTTGTCGAGATCCAAAAAAACGCCTCCATCGGGAAACGCTGCAAGATCTCAAGCCACACCTTTATTTGTGAAGGGGTCACCATCGAAGATCAGGTGTTTATTGGCCATAATGTTACCTTCATCAATGACAGGCACCCCAGAGCAGTGAACCCAGATGGCAGCATGCAGACCGAACCCGATTGGCAGGTAATGTCCACCGTTGTAGGTCAGGGGGCCTCCATCGGTTCCAGCTCCACTATTTTATGCGGGATCACTATCGGAGCCGGCGCCCTCATCGGCGCCGCGAGTCTGGTGCTGACAGACGTGCCCCCCGGTGAGATCTGGGCCGGAAACCCAGCCAAATTCATCAAGAAAACCCCGCAAACATGAATATCCCCTTTCTCGATCTCAAGGCGCAGAACAGCACCCTCAAACAGGAAATCCTCCCGATCTGGGAAGAAATCTTAGATTCCGCCGCTTTTATCGGCGGCAAATATGTCACAACCTTTGAGGAGGAATTCGCCACCCTCACGCACAGCAAATACTGCCTCGCCCTCAACAGCGGCACCGATGCCCTGCGTTTCATCTTTATTGCTCTGGGACTGCAACCCGAAGATGAAGTGATTACCGTCCCCAATACCTTTATCGCCACAACCGAGGCCATCAGCCAGGCCGGGGGCAGACCAGTTTTTGTGGATATCAATCCGAGAACATATACCCTCGATCCCGAAAAAATCGAAGCCGCCATCACGCCAAAAACCAGGGGCATTGTCCCTGTGCATCTCTATGGGCAAACAGCAGATATGGACACCATCACCGTCATCGCAAAAAAACATGACCTGTGGGTGGTGGAAGATGCCTGCCAGGCGCACTTGGCCGAATACAAAGGGCGCCCCGCCGGCTCCCTGGGCCGGGCTGCAGCTTTTTCCTTTTATCCAGGGAAAAATCTCGGCACCTGCGGCGATGCTGGTGCGGTGACCACCAGTGATCCCGAGCTTGCCGCAACCATTGCCATGCTCCGGGATCATGGACAGACCCGTAAGTACTATCATGCCAGAGAGGGATACAATGGCCGCTGCGATGCCCTGCAGGCTGCCGCTCTTTCCGTAAAACTCAAACATCTGCCCAAGTGGACCGAAGCGCGCCGAAGGCACGCGCAACGCTACAGGGAACTTCTGCGGGATCTGCCCGGCCTGACCCTGCCCAAAACCGCACCCGGCAATCTGCCCGCCTGCCATCTTTTTGTGATCCAGCTTAAAAATCGGGATCTCGTCATGGAGGCACTTGCAAAAAAAGGTATCACCACCGGCCTCCATTACCCTCTGCCCCTGCACCGGCAACAGGCCTATGCCCACCTGCGCCTGCCCACCGGCTCTTTCCCCGTGGCGGAAGCCTGTGCGCAGCGCCTGCTTTCCCTTCCGCTGTATCCGGAGCTTAGCGAAGAACAGATTGTCTTTGTCTGTGACAGTATCAAGGAGATTCTCCGATGATTCGGCTTGAGCGCATGCATTGCCTTGTTACCGGGGGCGCAGGCTTTATCGGTTCCAATCTGGTTGACCGGCTGTTGGCAAGGGGCTGCCGGGTCCGGGTGCTCGACAATCTGAGCAACGGAAAGATCGCCAACCTCTCCCATCATTTCGCTGACCCTAATTTTGCCTTCAGCCAGGGTTCGATCACCGACCCCGGCGATGTGGAACAGGCCCTCAAGGATATCCAGGTAGTTTTTCACCTTGCCTGCCTGGGGGTCAGACATTCCCTTGCCCACCCCTTTGAAAACCACAGGGTCAATGCCGAGGGGACTCTACTCCTGCTTGCCGCTGCCAGAAGGGCCAAGGTAACCCGCTTTGTTCACTGCTCTTCTTCGGAGGTCTATGGCTCCGCGCAATATGTCCCCATGGCGGAGAACCACCCGACCCAGCCCTGCACCGTGTACGGAGCCAGCAAGCTGGCCGGGGAGGCCTATGCCCGCGCCTATCACCGCGCCTATGGCCTGCCCACCGTTATCATCAGACCTTTCAACACCTATGGGCCCCGTTCCCACCATGAGGGGGACGCCGGGGAGATGATCCCCAAATCCATAGTCCGGGCCTTGAACGGCAAGGAGATTCTGGTCTTCGGCGATGGCAGCCAAACCAGGGATTTCACCTTTGTAGAGGATACGGCCGCAGGGCTTATGGCGGCGGCGGAATGCGAGGCCATGAACGGCCTCACCCTGAACCTTGGTTGTAATTTTGAAATCTCCATAAAAGAGCTGGCCGAAAAACTGGTGGCCATGGTCGGCAACGCTGCGACCACGCTCCAGTTTACCCCTGCCCGCCCAGGCGATGTCAGCCGGCTCCATGCCGATCCCTCCGCCTTCATGGGGCTGTGCGGCTGGAGGCCGGCCATCACTTTTGAGGCCGGACTTGAAAAGACCATCGCCTACTTCCGGGAGCATCCCCTTGGCCCGACAGGCCTCCTGCAAGGCGAAGCCGGACGGAACTGGTGAGATGATGATCCCCCTTGCAAAGCCATGCCTTGGCGAAGAAGAAGCGGCGGCCGCCCGCCAGGTGATTCTCTCCGGCTGGGTGACCCAGGGACCAAAGGTCAAGGAGTTCGAAGACCATTTCGCGGCCTACACCGGGGCCAGATACGCCTGCGCGGTTTCAAGCTGCACCACCGCCCTGCACTTGGCTTTAATGGGGGTAGGGGTCGGACCAGGTGATGTGGTGGTCACCGTGAGTCACAGCTTCATCGCCACCGCCAATGCGGTAAGGCACTGCGGGGCTGAGCCGGTTTTTGTGGACATCGAACCAAACTTCTATAATATGGACGTGGCCAAACTGGCACAATTTCTCGCCGAGGAATGTCAACATGAAGAGGATGGACTCTACTACCGGGATATTGCCCGACTTTGCGTAGGTGAGTCCCCCCTCCGCTTTGTCGATCCTGCAAAAAAAAGACCTGGTCGAATAGCCGCCCTCCTGCCGGTGCATCAGATGGGCCTGCCCTGTGAAATTGGCAGGATCGTTACCCTGGCCCGGCAATATGGCCTGCCGGTGGTTGAGGATGCCGCCTGCGCAATCGGCAGCGAAATCTCCCCGGACAATGGGGCCACCTGGGAGAAAATCGGCAAGCCTCATAGCGCAGTGGCCTGCTTCAGTTTTCACCCCCGCAAGGTGCTTACCACCGGCGACGGCGGGATGCTGACCACCAACGACCCTGCGCTGGACCGCCAATTCCGGCTCTGGCGGCAGCACGGCATGGGCCTCTCCGACCTGGCGCGACATGCGGCCAGCACGGTGATTTTTGAGGAATACCTTACCACGGGCTATAATTATCGCATGACCGATATCCAGGCAGCCATCGGCATCGAGCAGCTTAAGAAGCTGGCTGGCATGGTGGATAGGCGACGGCATATCGCGGCGCGCTATCAGGAACTGCTTTGCGATGTGCCCGGCCTTGGCCTGCCCTTTGAACCGGCCTCGGCAAAAATAAACTGGCAGAGCTACCCGGTGCGGCTGGCGGCTTCAGCCGGGCAGAGCCAGCGAAACTTCATGCAGCTCTTGCAGGACAAGGGCATCGCCTGCCGGAGAGGGATCATGAATGCCCATCAGGAACCACCTTACAGCCAAGCAGGTTGGCGATTGCCGCACAGCGAGACCAGCCGCGACCAGATTATTCTGTTGCCGCTCTTTTGCGGTCTGAATGAGGAAAATCAACTCCAGGTCGCACGGGCCGTGCGGGAGGTCTGCACCTCATGAGCAAAACCGGCTGGCTACTGGTCTTAACAAGCGCTATCCTGGCGGTGGGGGCAAACCTCCTGCTCCGAAGCGGGGTCGAGCGGGCCGGCGGGCTTGCCGCGGGGATCACCGGGCTTGTCAATCTGGCAAGGCAGCCCTATTTTGATCTCGGCCTCATCCTTTACGCCCTGGCCACCCTGGTCTGGATCAGGGTACTCTCCGTCGAGCCGCTGAGTATCGCCTACCCGGTGCTGGTCAGCATCACCTTTCTCCTGGTGACCATGGGGGCGATGCTGCTTTTCCGGGAAAGTCTGGCCTGGCACAAAATCCTCGGTCTTGTGGTCATTCTGGCCGGAATCTTTATTGTCAGCAGGAGTTGACCGCCTTGTCCAACTACAACAAACAGACACCGCCCACCATCAAAAAGCTCCTGCTTTTCCCGTTCAACGGCAACGCCAGGGAGGCGGCCTCGGTGGTGGAGGCTATCAATCGTCAGCAAGAGACCTGGCAGCTGCTCGGCTTTATTGACGATGACCCCAAAAAACAAGGGCTACGCTTCGGTGACTACTCAGTACTGGGTGGTCGTGAACATCTGGAGCGAGACAAGGATACTTTTGTCCTCGCGGTTCCCGGCAGACCGGAGACCTTCCGGCAACGGCAGGCATTGATCGCCTCTTTAAATATGGCACCGGAACGGTTTGTCTCTATTATCCATCCCACTGCCTCCATCGGCATCGACTGCACCGTGGGAGGCAATACCCTGCTCATGGCCAATGTTGTTCTCACCGCCAATGTTTCCGTGGGCCAGAGCGTGGTAATTCTTCCCAACACCGTCATCGCCCATGACAGCACCCTGGGAGATTACTGCCTGGTCGGTGCCAGCGTCTCCGTCTCAGGCGGGGTCACCGTCGGCAAAAACTGCTATCTTGGCTCCGGGGCGCGAATTATCCAGGAAGCGAGCATCGGCGAGAGATCGTTGATCGGCCTGGGGGCCGTAGTCATCAATAACGTCGCCGCAGGTTCAGTTATGGCCGGCAACCCGGCGAGAATTATCAGGGAGTCGCGATGAAGCTCAGCATTGTCATTCCAGCTCTCAATGAAGAGGAGAATATCCTTGAGACCATTGCTGAACTGCGGACAGCTATCAAAGAAAGTGGCGATATCGTGGAAGCACACGAAATCATCGTAGTCGATGACCACTCCACCGACAACACCTTCGGAACTGTGTCCAGCCTGAACAGCCCCAGCCTCAGGGCCATTCGCCTCAGCCGACGCAGCGGCAGTCATATGGCCATCCGCGCCGGACTGGCGGCGGCTACAGGGGATGGGGTGCTGTGCATCTCCGCGGACGGGCAGGATGACCCGCGCCTGCTGCGGCAGATGCTCGAACGCTGGCGGAACGGGGACAACATCGTCTGGGCCTTGCGTAAGGGCAGGGAGAACGAACCTTGGGCTCAACGACTTTTCGCCAAAGCATTTTATCGTCTTCTGGCCTGGTTCGGAAGCACGCCCACCGGGATTAATCTTTCCAGGGCCGATTTCTACCTGCTGGATTACAAAGTAGTAGCCGCCATCAACGCCTGCCCGGAGCGCAATACCTCTCTCTTCGGACTGGTCGCCTGGCTGGGTTTTAAGCAGGGCTGGGTCGAGTATGACCGTAAAGAACGGCGCACCGGCACCTCGGGTTGGAACTTTCGCAGCCGGTTGCGCTTGGCAACAGACTGGATCATCGCCTTTTCAGGAGTACCCCTCAAGTTGATGACAGCCTGTGGTTTCCTGATCTCGGGGATAGGCTTTTTGTATGCCCTGATAGTCATTACCCGCAGCATTCTCTTCGGTAGCCCCCTAATAGGATGGTCTTCAGTCATGACCGCTATCCTGCTCTTGGGCGGCGGCCAGATGATGATGCTCGGCATCATCGGCGAATACCTGTGGCGGACCCTCGATGAATCCCGCAACCGACCCGCCTGGTTTATCGAACAGGATTCCACCCATCCTGGACATAGTTCCCCATGTTGACCTTTTTGTACAGCCTGCTCGAACATCCCCTTGGCTATCATCTCTCCCAGCTTGTTTTCGCCCCTGGCGCCAAGAGATTACTGACTGAGCAATTGCGCAAAACCGCACAGACCTTGGGGTTTGCAGGGCTTGTTCTCGATGTCGGCTGCGGGCCGGCAAGCTGGCTGTGGAAGGTAGGCGGCCATCCCGTTGGCCTTGACCTGTCCTTTGCCTACTCGTCGGCCTTCAAGAATGCGGGGGAAATCGCGCTTACCGGCTCGGCAACAGCCTTGCCCTTTGCAAACAGCTCCTTTGCCGGGATATGGAGTATCGGCCTGCTGCATCATCTACCCAAGGAGGCCGCCAGACAGGCCATTCAGGAGATGCTCCGCGTCTGCCGAAAAGGCGGCTATGTCGCAGTTCTTGACGCAGTGCTGCCGACTTCTCCCTGGCAGCGACCCGTGGCGCATCTGGTCCGCAAACTGGACCGCGGCAGATTTATGCGCAAGCAGACAGAACTTGTCTCGCTGCTGCCAGAACGAACTGACTGGGAAATAAACCGTTTCACTTACACCCTCAACGGCCTGGAGGTCCTGTGCTGCGTGTGGCACAAGCCAATGGCTGACGATGTCAATTAGACGATCTACAAATCTTACTTACCCTCTTGCTATCCTTGTTAATTGAAAGTATAGATTGCAATATGAGAGATAAAATAGCCACCAGAAAATTAGAGGCCGAGGTCAACACCTGCCTGCGGGATTTTCCCGCCGTGGCCATTCTTGGCCCCAGACAATGCGGCAAGTCCACCCTCGCCAAAAAAATCATCGGGAATCGGACGGACAGCGTCTACCTTGATCTTGAACTTCCCTCCGATGTACAGAAACTCTCCGAACCAGAATTGTTTCTGGGCAGGCACGCCGCCAAGCTTATCTGTCTTGATGAAATCCAGCGCCTGCCGGAAATATTTCCCGTATTGCGCGGCATCATCGATGCGAACCGGAGCAACAGCCGCTTTCTCATCCTCGGTTCCGCATCCCAGGAGCTCATCAGGCAGGGCTCCGAGACCCTGGCCGGGCGTATCGCCTATCTGGAGCTAACCCCGTTTCTGGTCAACGAGATAGCATCATCCGCCACTCAGGACGACACCTTGCACACCTACTGGCTGCGAGGAGGATTCCCGGACAGCTTTCTCGCGCGAAGCGAAAAAGCCAGCCTGATCTGGCGGGAGAATTTTATCCGCACCTTTCTGGAGCGGGATATCCCTCAGCTCGGCATCAGCATCCCAGCCGCCACCCTGCGGCGGGTCTGGCAACTATGCGCCCACAACAGCGGCCAGCTGTTCAATGCCTCGCAACTTGGCGCCAGTCTCGGGGTAAGCCACACCACCATGCGAAAATACATTGACCTATTGGCGCACACCTTCATGCTTCGCGTCTTGCCCCCTTTTGAGACAAACCTGAAAAAGCGGCTGGTGAAAACCCCCAAACTCTACCTGCGGGACAGTGGTATCCTGCACAGCCTGCTGCGGATCGACAACCTTGATAACCTTTTTGGTCATCCGGCGCTGGGTGCATCATGGGAAACCGTGGTACTGGAAAATGTCATCGCCGCCATGCCTGGCTGGGACGCGTTTTTCTACCGAACCGCGGCAGGCGCGGAAATCGATCTGGTTCTGACCCGCGGCGGAAAGAAAATCGCCGTGGAATGCAAAGCCTCCGCTGCGCCACGAGTCAGCCGCGGATTCTGGCAAGCCCTTGATGACCTTGCCGTTGATGCGGCCTGGGTCATCACGCCGGGAACGGATCACTACCCAATAGCCCCCAAGGTCATGGTGTCCAGCCTGAGCGATTTTATAGAAGAGATTACGGTAAAGCCATGAGCAACGATTCTTCCCAAGCCGACCACTCTCCATCGTCCCTCTGCCCCTGGCACTGGGGCTGGTCCGCAGCGCTGGCCCTGATCGTGCTGATCACGCTCGCCTTCCGTTACGCCCTGCCGGTACGGGATGGAGATCTCTGGTTCCATATGCTCTACGGCAAGTACTTCCTGGAAAATGGGACATTGATCGCCGACCACACCATCTTCTCCTGGACACCCACCACCAACGACACCATCTATGTTACCTGGCTACCGGATATTTTTCTCTACTTGCTCCACAAGGCCGCAGGGCTGCCGGGTATCTTCGCCTTCCGTTATCTCTGCATGCTGGTGCCGGTATTAGGCTGTTTTCTCTATGCCCGCAAATTGAAGATCACCAGTCACCCACTGACCTGGTTTTTCTGCCTGCTCGCGGTAATCATGTCCTACACCGCAGCCTTTGAAAAACCGGAAATCCTCTCCTTTGTCTTCATGACCCTTGTGGCCTGGAACTGGTGGCATATCCGAAGCAGCGGCGAGGAGGCCTGGAAAAACTGCTACCTCTTCCCGGTCATCATGCTGATCTGGGTCAACACCCACGGCGGATTTGTCTTTGGCGCGGTTTTTCTGTTTCTCATCTGGCTGGGCGAATTGCTCAACACCTGGCTTAGTCCGCAAAACACCCTGTCGCCAAAAGTGCGCAAACATCTAACCATTGCCCTGTTTATTGCCGCCTTCACCCCTCTGCTCAACCCATACGGCTATCACTATCCACTCCAGCTTTTTACCGACCTGCTCCCGACAGAAGCGAATACGAATTTCAACAAAAAAATAGCAGCATACAGCGCCACCTTTCTTGGTGAGGATGTCTACAACCTCACGATTTCCGCTGATCTGGCAATTATCCTGCTACTGACTCTTTTTTGGCGTAATTTCAAGAAAATTGACTGGTCTGTACTGCTGGCAAACTTTGTCTTCGCTTACCTCTATACCAAGTTTTACCGGGCCACCTTTTTCTGGGTGCCGGTGTTTCTCTTTTCTGCCCTTAATCTCCTGGCGTCATGCCCCATAATCCCACCAAGTTGGCAGAAGAACAAACTGCTTAACCGCCTGTTGCCAATACTGCTCCTTGCTTCTACCATTTGCCTTGCCGCCAATATTTTATACAAAGCGGCATGCATTCCGGAAAAATATTTATGGATGGGATTTGGCATCAGCGAATCAAATCCAGTAGATGAGGCCCAATACATTAAAAAATACTTCCCACAAAATCGTCTCGGCAATACCTATGATCAAGGCGCCTACCTTTTGTGGGAATTATGGCCTGAGAATAAGGTCTTTTTTGACGCTCGCCACTTTCCGTATCGGAAATGGAGTGATGATTTCTTCTTATTCTCCCAAGGAATAAAGGTAGAAAAATTTGTAGAAAAATACCCCTGTGATCTGTGGTGCGTGAGCCTTGAACACACTGCAACCTATCTCTGGTTTGCTTTATCCCCGGAGTGGAAGCTGGCCTATTATGGGAAAAGCGCTGCTATCTTCCTTCGCCAGGATATCCCCCTTCCATCAAACACCCCAAGGGCCAGTCCTGCCCTGTCAACCCAAAAAAGTCCTTCCAGCGCAGTCACAACTCTGACCTTTGCCTTGAACATTCATGACTGGTCGGCAGTCGATCAAATCTTGACCCACATGCGACAAGAATTTAACTTCTTTTCCCAAAAGGAAATGGTGCGCAAAGCCACCATCTTCGCTCAAGGAATCCGCGCCTACTACCGACATGATTACGAAAAAACCGTCAAGTTGTTTGACTCGATTTATCCCGATGTGATGATCAGCAACATCACTTACGCCTACAGCCTGATCCACCTGTCAGCCATAGTATGGGAAAAAGGCGACGGTGTACAGGCAAGAAAGTTGAATAAGAGAACTTGGCTTCTCTATCCCGGCTATTACATGAACATTTATAACGCAGGGGCCATGAATTGGTTTGAGAAGATTGACCCAGATCTCTGGAAATTTCAGCTCAAAGAATTTTTAGCTCGTGCCCCAAATACCCTCAAAACGCAACTATATCGGGAGAATGCTCAGAAGATGCTTGATAATACCTTTACTGGTCGACCAGCCCTGATGACGCCAAGCCCGCCCTGAGTGACAATATTTGCATATACATGACAAATATTGTCAGAAAATAAGAATGAAATCCTCGCCAAAAATTCTGACTAAATCGCTTTATGATTGCTAACCCTCCGAAGATAGATGAATAATTTCATTATTTATATTTTTACTATTAATATGGTATTAAAGTTGCTAAACATATTATAATAATATCTCTTCTTTATAATAGAAAAGTGCAGGAGGAGTAAAAACTTAAGCCGTTTAACTTCAAAACAAGGAGGATGAAGGATGTTGATTCAAAGCAAAAACGAGAAAGGTTTCACCTTAGTAGAGTTGATGATCGTGGTTGCGATCATCGGCATTCTGGCTGCCATCGCCATACCGCAATTTGCCGCCTATCGAACCCGTGCAATGAATGCCAATGCCAAGGCCATGGTTAAAATGGCAACCAGTTCGCAGGCAGATCTGAATGCCGAACTCGGTGCTTATGGAATTACGGGAAGTGCGACTGCTACCCTGGCTGCCGCTGCTGGCGCACCGAGCGGAGGTGTAGCCATGGATTCAGCAAGTGTCAATGGCTTGGCCATTGCCGCCACTGGTGCCGCTGCTGGCGGACGCTTAGCTGGCAATAATGATGCCACCACCAAGGGCTTTTCTGTACCATTTGGCATCGGCGCCAATATGATTGCCCTGGCTAATACCCCCACAGCTGTGGCAGGAACAAATACTGCCACCACCTTTGTGGCCATGGCTAAACATCGCGGCGGTGACACCGTTTACGGAGTGGACAATGACTCCCCCAACACCGTTTACAGCGTCAGTCATCCTAACTGGGCTGGCAATACCACAGCTAACTCCATTCTGGCAACTCAGGTAGCCGCTACTGTCGGTACCAACGATTTTGATACCGACAATAATCCGGCCAATGCCGGACCTGCTGGCGGTGGTGCACCAACAACCACCTGGCAGATGGTGCAGTAACCATCTAACGACTTATTGTGTTGCGCTGAAATTCCTTTTCAGCCCTGGCCGATTTTCGGCCAGGGCTGTTCTGTTTTCAATAAAAGAGCATCTCTAATAAAAACGAGTATGACTATTCCAGCCATTGAAATCACCGGTCTCAGCAAAAGCTTTGGCTCTGATCACAAGAAAAACCAAGCGCTCACCGATCTTTCCATAGTCATCCAGCCGGGCGAGGTCTTCGGCTTCCTCGGACCCAACGGAGCTGGCAAGTCCACCACCATCAAGCTGTTGCTCCACTTTCTCAAACCGGACAGCGGCAGCCTGCGTATTTTAGGACATACCGTTGGTCAAGATGAATTCCGCCACCGGATCGGCTATCTTTCCGAGTTTCCCTTCTTCTACGACCATCTTACCGCCAGAGAAACCCTGCTGCTCTCTGGTCGGTTGAGCGGCATGACCCGGCAGGCGATTGACCAGCGCCTCCCCATGCTCCTGGAACACATGAGCCTGACCGAGGCGGCGGATCGCCGGGTGGGTGGATTTTCCAAGGGGATGAAACAACGGCTGGGCATGGCCAATGCCCTGGTGCACGACCCCGAGGTGCTGATCTTTGACGAACCCATGAGCGGGCTTGATCCAGTAGGCCGCCACCAGATCAAGGGACTCATCGCCGAGCTGAAGCAGGAAGGCAAGACCATCTTCTTCAGCTCTCATATCCTGAGCGACATCGAGACCCTGTGCAACCGCATCGGCATCATCCATAAAGGCGTTTTGCTCTATAGCGGAGGATTAAGAGATTTTCTTGTCGCGGGCGTTGGACTGGAAGAGAGTTTTGTCCGGATTATCGAGGAGGCGAACCGTGCAAGCTTTGCGTAATATCTGGTTCCTGGCCCTGTCCACCTGCACCGAGGGGATCCGCCACCGGACACTGTGGGCCGTTGTCTGTCTGGCCTCCTTACTAACCATGGCCAACCTGGGGGTAACCACCCTCTACTCCTGGGATCTGGGCAAGGTCTCCGTGGAGTTCGGCCTTTCCGCCGTCGCCTTTACCGGCCTGCTTCTGATCTTTTTCCTCGGCATGAAGATCCTGGCCGACGACCTGGAGCGGAGCCGGATCTTCATGCTGCTCTCCAGACCGGTCTCCACCTGGCAGTACCTGACCGGCAAATTTTTGGGGCTGGCCATGATCCTGCTCCTGGCCACCATCATCCTCGGCCTCTCCGCCGCCCTGTCCATGCGCTATGTGCTCTGGCTATACGCCGCCTTTGTCCCGCCCAACTTCTCCTGGCTCACCTGCATCATGGCCCTGGCCTGCCAATGGCTGAGTCTGGTGGTGGTGCTGGCGCTAAGTGTGCTCTGTTTCAGCTTTGCCAAGCAGCCATTTGTCGCCCTGCTGCTGGCGGTTTGCTCCTACCTGGTGGGACAAAACATGGAACTGCTGCGCCGGGTGGTGGTGGAAAATCCTCAGGCCGGAGCGCTGGCCGGCCAAGAACAGTTGGTAATCGCCCTTTCCTGGATATTCCCCAACCTGTCTCTCTTTGACAAGAAGTACGAAGCCGCCTACGGCATGGCCTTCAGCGGCCAAGAGTTTGTGCTGCTTTGCCTGTACGCCATCTCGTACTCCGCCTTACTGCTCTATCTCGCCACCCTGCTGTTCCGGCACAAAGAGATAGCATGAGCAAACGGCTGGCGACCCATCTCCTGGTCGGCTTCGTGTTGCTCAGCTTCTACGCAGCCAGCTACAGCGCCTTATTACAGCAACGCGCCACGGCAAACCGGGCTCGCCATCAGATCTCCGGCCTCTGGGATCTGCCCCCTGTTGTGCTGCTCGCTCTTGCCGGTGAGTTCAAAGGGCTGATGGCCGACTACCTGACCCTTGAAGCCGGAGCCCAACTGGGGGCAGAGATAGCCCGCACCCCTGAGGGGAAATACCGGACCGTCAAAAAACAGTACGACTGGCCGGCCATTCACCGGATCTTCATGGCCAGCCAAGTACTGGACCCTACCTTTGCCCAAGCCTTCATCCTGGCCCAAGGCTGGCTGCCGTGGGACGCCAACATGCTACCAGAGACCCAGGAGATCCTGCGCATCGCGGCAAGCAACCGCCCGTGGGACTGGCAACCCCTGCATTTCATGGGA
>Ga0208863_1000698_pt1 | contig 27506 bp, 22 predicted proteins | sample RifOxyD3_FD_184040 | JGI IMG/M metagenome (GOLD analysis project Ga0208863, IMG submission 184040) | Soil microbial communities from Rifle, Colorado - Rifle Oxygen_injection D3 (SPAdes) | ecosystem: Environmental > Terrestrial > Deep subsurface > Rock core/Sediment | place: Rifle, Colorado...
CCCCAGGGAGGTGGAGAACCGCGTCTCCATCCCCATGGAAAAGCTGCTCTACGAGATCCCCGGTGTCGAGTACATCTACTCCACCTCCATGCCTGGTCAAAGTCTGCTTGTTGCCCGCTTTTACGTCGGCGAAAACATGGAGAACGCCATCGTCCGGTTGAATCAGAAATTGGCCACCAATTTCGACCGTATCCCCCAAGGGGTATCAACGCCTCTGGTCAAACCGCACACCATTGACGACGTGCCGGTACTCTCCCTGACCTTCCACAGCCGGAGTTACGACCATTACACCCTGCGCCGCCTGGCTGCCCAGGTGGATGACGCCATCAAAAACATCAACTCAGTGGCCGAGACCAAACTGATCGGCGGCACCAAACGGAAGGTAAGGGTGCTTTTCGATCCGCTGCGTCTGGCCGGACGCCACCTTACGGTCAGCGATATCGCCCCCCGGTTGCGCGAGGCCAATCGTCAGACCTACTCCGGTGAGCTGCACTCGCTGAACCGGGAAATCATGTTGCAGACCGGCCAATTCTTCACCAACGCCGCCGAGATCGGCAGAATCGTGGTCGGAGTGCGGGGCGACAAACCGGTTTATCTGAGTGAGGTGGCCGAGGTGCTTGACGGTCCGGAAGAGCCGGACAACTACGTGCTTTTCGGAGCCGGCCATGGCCAACCCGAAGAGGCGGCTGTGACCCTCTCGGTCGCTAAACGGCCAGGGGCCAACGCCGTCAATGTCGTGGATACCATCCTGGCCAAGCTTGACACCCTGCATACCACTCTGATCCCCAAGGATGTGGAGGTCACCGTCACCCGTAACTACGGCGAGACAGCGGCGGAAAAATCCAACGAGCTCCTGCTGCATATGGGGATCGCCGTCTTCGGAGTGACGCTCTTGATCCTCTTCTTCCTGGGCTGGCGGGAGTCGATCATCGTCATCCTCGCCATCCCCTCGACCCTGGCGCTGACCCTGCTGCTCTTCTACCTGTATGGTTACACCCTGAACCGGATCACCCTCTTCGCCCTGATCTTCTCGATCGGCATCCTGGTCGATGACGCCATCGTCGTGGTGGAGAACATCGTCCGCCACCTCCGACTGCCCTCGAACAAGTCCAAATCGCTGCGGGATATTGCCATTGCAGCGGTCAACGAGGTCGGCAACCCTACCATCCTGGCGACCCTGGCGGTCATCGCCGCCATTCTGCCCATGGCCTTTGTCGGCGGCCTGATGGGCCCCTACATGCGACCGATCCCGATCGGCTCGTCGGCTGCCATGCTCTTTTCGCTGATCATCGCCTTCACCGTCACCCCCTGGGCAGCCATCCGGGTGCTGCGCAAGAAGTGCTCGCCGGCCGAATGCGCCGTCGAGCCAGATAGCGAAGGAGAGATTGACCACGACCATGCCTCTTCCGACCTCTTTACCCGGCTGTACCACCGGGTTATGGAGCCACTTTTGGCCCACAACGGTTGGCGGGTCGCTTTTTTCCTGGGCATCATCGTGCTGTTGCTCGGCTCCTGCTCCATGGTCTATTTCGGGCTGGTCAAAGTCAAAATGCTGCCCTTTGACAATAAAAGCGAATTTCAGGTGATCCTCGATATGCCGGAGGGCTCGACCCTGGAGGAGACCACCCGGGTGGCCCGGGAGATGGCAACTGTGGTCGGCAAGGAACCTGAGGTGGTCAATTATCAGATTTATGCCGGAACCGCCTCCCCCTATAACTTCAACGGCCTGGTCCGCCACTATTATCTGCGCAACAACGCCAACCTCGCCGACCTCCAGATCAACCTGAAACCCAAGGGCGAGCGCCAGGCCCAGAGCCATGATATCGCCAAACGGATCCGTCCGGCAGTAACCGCGATAGCAAAAAAGTATAAAGCAACGGTGGCAGTGGCCGAGGTGCCGCCCGGACCGCCGGTGCTCCAGACCCTGGTGGCCGAGATTTATGGGCAAACCGACGCGGATCGGCTTAAACTGGCCACAGCGGTGAAAAAAATATTCAACGATACCGAAGGAGTAGTCGATATAGACTGGTACCGCGAAGATCCGCGCAAGAAGCTGGTGATCACGGTGGACAAAGAAAAGGCGGCTTTTAACGGCATCTCTGAGGGGTTGATCAGCCGGACCGTTGACCTGGCGCTGTCAGGGATGGCCATCGACCTCTTTCATCAACCAGATGACAAGGAGCCGGTTGAGATGGTTCTCTCCCTGCCTCAGGCCCTGCGGGCCCGGGTGGACGGGATCATGAACATTCAGCTGCGCAGCGAACAGGATCCCAACGGATCGCTGGTGGCCCTGCGGGAACTGGTCAAGGTCAGCGAGAGCGAGATCGACCAGCCCATCTACCGGAAGAATCTGAAACCGGTGATCTATGTAACCGCTGACGTGGCCGGGGCTGCCGAAAGCCCGGCCTATGCCATCTTCACCATGAACAGAAAGCTGGCCGAACTGGACGGCAAAAGTTTCGGGGCCACCACCCCGAACATCGCGGTTTACAACCTGCAGCAACCCTTCACCGATACTGAGCCGGCCATTAAGTGGGACGGCGAATGGCACATCACCCTGGAGGTCTTCCGCGACCTGGGGCTGGCCTTCTGCGCTGTAATGATTCTCATCTATATGTTGATGGTCGGCTGGTTCAAAGATTACTGGGTGCCGGTGGTGGTGATGGCCGCCATCCCCTTCTCGCTGATTGGCATCCTGCCGGCCCACTGGGGCTTCGGGGCCTTCTTCACCGCCACCTCCATGATCGGATTCATGGCCGGGGCAGGGATCGTGGTACGGAACTCCATCATCCTGGTAGACTTCATAGAACTGCGGGTCAGCCACGGGCTGCCGCTAGCCGAGGCGGTGGTAGAGGCCGGCGCCATCCGCTTCCGGCCCATGCTGCTCACAGCCCTGGCGGTAGTGGTGGGGGCTTCGGTGATCCTCGCCGACCCGATCTTCCAGGGCCTTGCCATCTCGCTGATGTTCGGCGAGATCGCCTCGCTCCTGATCAGTCGTATGGCAGTACCGGTGTTGTACTACATGCTGAAAACGCAGGAGGCGAGAAGGATGACGGCCAAAGGCCACTCACTCCACTAGACCTTAGGCAACCCGGCAGATCAGACCTTTCAGATAGGCTCCTTCCGAAAAACTGAGCGCCACCGGGTGATCACCAGCCTGGCCCAGCACCCGGATGACCTGGCCGTTTCTGCCGGCATCAAGCGCCGCGCCGGCGACAATCTTCTGGAACAGATCCGGGTCCATATGGCCGGAACAGGAGAAGGTAAACAGCAGTCCACCGGGTTTGAGAAGCTTAAAGGCCAAGAGGTTGATATCCTTGTAACCACGACTGGCCCGTTCCAGCTGACTGCGCGATTCGGCAAACTTGGGCGGATCGAGGATGATCGCGTCAAATGACCGGCCGCTATTCCGGAAGTTGCGCAGCTCAACAAAAACATCGCCGCAGATGTTCTCAACTGCTTCAGGAGGAAGGTTGTTAAGGGCGAAATTCCGGTCAGCCAGTGCCAGGGAGGTTGCCGAACTTTCGATATTGACAACCGAACGGGCGCCCCCGGCCAGTGCTGCCACAGCGAACCCGCCAGTGTAGGCAAAACAGTTGAGGACATCCATACCCTTGACCAGCGTGCCGACTGTTTGCCGATTGTCACGTTGATCGAGATAAAACCCGGTCTTATGGCCGACCCGGACATCAACCAGATACCGGCAGCCATTTTCCAGAATCTCGATGAGCGGCGACGGTTCCTTGCCGGCCAACACACCGGTGTGCGGTTCCAGACCTTCTTTATGGCGGGATTCGGTATCGGAGCGCTCGAAGATACCGGCGACCGGCATAAGCTCTGACAAGGCAGCTACAATCTCGGCTTTATGCCGTTCAACTCCGGCAGAAAGAAACTGGCAGACCAGAAAATCGGCGTAACGATCGACAATCAAGCCGGGCAATCCGTCTGATTCGGCATTGACCAGACGATAGGCAACAGGTACGGGCGCTGTAGCTAAAGAGACCCGGCCAGCCATAGCCTGCTGCAAACGATGCCGAAAGAAATCCTGGTCAATAGCGGTATCCGCAGCAAAGGTCCAGACTCGGACCCGAATCTGCGACTCAGGAGAAAATGCCCCAAGCCCCCAAAAATCACCTTCCAATGAATAGATCTCGACGGTATCCCCGGAAACCGGTGCGCCTTTAACCTTAGCAATAGCGCCGGAAAAAATCCACGGATGCAGACGACTGAGCGAGCGCAAGGCCCTAGGTGTAACAAAAACTGCCGGCATATCCATACTCCCTAATCAGATGTTTTATTCAAGGCCCTTGCCGGTCGTAGTGGTCATGAGCTTTCCGTGCTTGACCCCCTTGGTACCGATCAACTCCTCGGCCAGCCGCTTAATATCCCGGGCCCGGCCCTTGATGACCACCACTTCCAGGCAGTGATGGGCATCGAGATGAACGTGCAGGGCCGAGATGATCTCCTTGTGGTGGGTGTGCTGGTGCTCGGTCAATTTGTCCGAAAGATCGCGGGTATGATGATCATAAACCAGCGACACCGTTCCGACGGCTTCCTCATCCTCATTGGCCCACTCCTCTTCGACCAGGGCGTTCCTGATCAAATCACGGATAGCCTCGGAACGATTAACATACCCCTTCTTGTCGATCAGGCCATCAAATCTAGACAATAACTGCTCATTAATAGAAATCCCAAAACGGATAATCTCGGCCATAGTTCTCCTTGACGGTTTCATCTATCTATATGGGTGCGGCATAAAAGCCATGCTCATTTAAACCAGAAAAGCCCCTCATCCGGCAAGGATAAAGCTGAGTTGAGCAGCTTGCCTGCTCATACGAAACTTATGCCCTTGCGGTATAATGCTGAGTTGAGCAGCTTTATCCTTCTACGAAACTTATGCCCTTGCGGTATAATGCGCAGACCTGCTATTAAGATTAAATTTTATTGACACCTAAATCCCAATACACTATACCGAAAGTCACACGAATAATTATTCAGTAACACGAATCAGATAATCCTCCGGATAAGGAGACCTGTCATGCATATGGCAGACGCACTCATCTCGCCGGCCGTTGGCCTGACAATGTTAGCCACCTCGGCCGGCGCCATCACCTACTGCTCGAAACAGCTCAAAGACAAAATTGACGACCGCAAAATTCCCTTAATGGGGGTGCTGGGCGCCTTTATCTTTGCCGCCCAGATGATCAATTTTTCTATACCCGGCACCGGCTCCAGCGGCCATCTGGGCGGCGGTTTAATCCTTGCCGCCCTGCTTGGCCCGCACGCCGCCTTTCTGGTCATGGCCTCAATCCTCACGGTCCAGGCCCTGCTGTTTGCTGACGGCGGTCTGCTGGCCCTGGGTTGCAACATCTTCAATCTCGGTATCTTTCCCTGTTTTATCGCCTACCCCTTTATTTATCAAGTCATTGTTGGCAGCAATCCGACTCCAGGCAGAATCAGCACCGCCGCAATGGTTGCCGCAGTCGCCGGCCTGCAGATGGGATCCTTTAGCGTCGTCCTCGAAACTGTCTTTTCCGGCATCTCCGAACTGCCCTTTTCAACCTTTGTTCTGGCCATGCAGCCCATTCACCTGGGAATCGGCATTGTCGAAGGGTTGGTTACCGCAGCAGTAATCAACTTCGTCCGCCAAGCCGATCCGGAGATCCTGGCCCAGATGACTGCTGCTCAACCCGACACCGGCAGGTATAGAAAAGTCCTAATCGGTCTTCTGGCTGTGGCGCTTGTCACCGGCGGCATGATCTCCTGGTTTGCATCGAGCCATCCGGATGGTTTAGAATGGTCGATGGCCAAGGTTTCCGGTAAAGAGGAACTCGAATCCCCGGGACACGGCATTCATGCTTATCTTGGCAATATCCAGAAAAAACTTGCCTTCCTCCCTGACTATAGCTTTAAAAAGAGTAAGGAGGAGGAGAAAGAAGCCTCCTCTATAGATCCGGGCACCTCAGTCTCGGGACTGCTCGGCGGCCTGGTCACCTTAGCGACAATTGCTCTGTTCGGTTTTCTGCTGAAAAAACGCTCAAGTCGTTCAAACATCGGGAAAAAAACAATATGAAAATCCTACAAACCTTAGCATTTGGGATTATAACAGGTTGCATTATGGTGGGAATAAACAGTCAGGCCATGGCGCTTGAATCGGAAACCGCACTTCTCCTCAAACTTTTGGAAACAAAGGGGCTTATAAACAGCGGTGAGGCCAGACAATTACAGGAAGACATTCAAGCTGCCGGTACTCCGCAGAATACTAATACTCTGCAAAATCCAAAAGAACTCTTAAAGCCGGACCCCGCCAGCGGCAAAGAGCATTTCCACAGCATTCAATCCATCACCGACCGGGTGGATAAGCTGGAACAAGAGTTCAAGACCGGAACATCGGGCGTTCTCTCAGACAAATTAAAATTCGGTGTTCTCATTGAAGTGGAGACGAATGCCGATCGCCTGAATGATGGCGCCAATGGCTCAAGCGCTTCTACATCCGACATTCTGCTCTCCACGGCTGCGCTCACCATGGACGTTCGAGCTAATGCCCATGTCTCTGGCCGAGCCGTACTCCAATACGAAGAAGGCGTCGAAGACGACCATGTTTTCCTCGACGAGGGAATCATTTTTCTCTCCGGCAAGGAGAATTGCCCCTATGCGGTCAAGGCTGGCCGGATGTATGTGCCCTTCGGCCGGTTCGAAAGCCATTTTGTCAGCGACCCGCTCACCCTGACCCTGGGTGAAACCAGTGATACCGCCCTGGTGGCCGATTATGGCATTAATTTCCTTAACCTTGCCTTGGGCGGATTCCGCAGCGACATAAAAAAAATCGGCAGAAACGACAGCATTAACGTTTACTTGGTCAGCCTTGGCCTGATGATCCCCGATAAAGCGCTCCCGAGCATCAAACTCGTAGCCGGTGTTTCCTATATCTCCAATATTTCCGTCAGCAATAGTCTACGGGATGCCGGCAGCGGCGAAGGCCTGGCCGCCACCACCATTACTGAGTACGTTCCTGGTCAAAGCGCTTTTGTCAGCGCGGTCTTCCTCGACAAATTTTTCCTGGATCTCGAATATCTTGGCGCTACTAAACATTTCAAGGCCGGCGAATTAGCCTTTGATAATGGCGAAGCCCTGCGGCCCGAGACCTGGAACCTGGAGCTCGCCTATGCCGTACTCGACTCACTTGAACTCGCCGCCCGCTATGAAGGCAGCAAGGACTATGGCAATATCCAGCCTGAGCAACAGGTTGGCCTCGCCATACTATACAAAGTTTTCGAAAATACCTCCGTCACCTTGGAATACCTTAAGGGTCGTTATGCAAATAACGACAAACGAGATCGCCTTGCGGCCCAGCTCTCGGTGGCTTTTTAAAACTTAATTTGCAGTTGTTATCACTTGTCCTCGTGAGGCAAATGAGATCCCCTGTTGTCCCTCTGCGCCAATCATTACGGACTCCACAAATGGCGGATTGACAGATTTTTCAGACTTCCATTCAACTAAAAAGTTAGCAAACTCCGGCCAGTTTTTTGAATTCATTTCGTTCATGTTGGTTACCGACAACCGCCACCAAATCTCCTTTTTGAAAAGAATAATCCGTTTTGGGGTTGGAGTAGAATGCTTTTTCATGGATAATCCCGACAATTGACGCTCCTGTTCTAGTGCGAACGGCTGCTTCTTTAATTGTTTTACTGACAAGCTGGCTTGCAGGCGAAAGAGTAACCCATGAAATTTCCAACATATTTTTTATATTGTCAAGCTTTGCCAAAAGGTGATGATCACTGTTCGATTGATAATTTGGGGCATAGAGTTGTTGTCTTACAGCATCAGTGTATTGCTGAATAACAGCAATGGGGATTTCCAAGTGCAGGAGCGCCTGCCTCGCAATTTCCAGTCCTGCCTCCATCTCCGGCAGCACAGCCATATAAACCCCACTTTCATATAATGCTCGAGATTGTTCAACGCCATCGGCCCGAACAATTATATGCAATTCCGGCCTCAGACTATGTGCTTGCTTGACAATGGATTGCGCGGTGGTCACTGAAGGCGATGTGATCAGTAAAAGTCGGGCGGTTTGTACCTTTGCCAGCTCAAGCACCGTGGCCTGACTCATATCACCATAGATTACCGGATATTGTGCTGTTTTACATTCAAGCATCCGCTGATGATTTAATTCGATAACCACAAAGGGAATCTCAATCTGGGTCAGGATCTGCGCGATATGTTGTCCCACCCGCCCGCCGCCGGCAATGACAACATGATCCTTGAGACCTGAATGCGGGATATTTTCGGTTTGCACGGGCTCGTTTCGCACAAGCCGCTTTTTCAATTTATAGAGAGGGGCTGCCAGAGCTGCGGCAAAAGGAGTGAACACCATGCTCAAAACCGACACGGCTAGAATAAGCGAATACATATTTGGGTCGATAGCCTGCGTTTCCATTCCCACCCGCGCAAGAACAAAGGCAAATTCTCCCACCTGAAACAGGCCGAGGCCAACTGCTATCGGAACAATATTGATATATCCGAACAGCTTTGCCAACCCGTAGAATATTGCTCCTTTAAAAACTGCAATGACTAGCACCAGGGAGAGAATTATTCCCCAGTTTTCGAGCAAAAAGGCCGGGTCAATCAACATGCCGACCGATGTAAAAAACAAAAGGCCAAAGATGTCCCTTAAGGGAATAATGTCACTCAATGCTTGATGGCCATAATCCGATTCGCTGAGCACCATGCCGGCGACAAAAGCACCAAAAGCAAACGACAGCCCGAAAAGGTATGTGGCATAGCCAATGCCAAGGCCTATGGCTGTGATGGATAAAATAAAAAGCTCCCTGGAGTTCCACTGGGCCACATGCGCCAGCAACCACGGGAGCAATTTTCTGCCCAGATAAAGCATTAACAGTAAGAAAATTATAGATTTGACTACGGCAATGACTAGAAGGGGCAAACCGAGCTTGGGATTGCTCAATTGCGGCAGGATAATCATCATCGGGATGACAGCCAGATCCTGCACAATGAGCATGCCAATCATCACCCGGCTGGATAGAGTCCCGACAAGCCCTCTGCTCATGAGGGTCTTCAGGGTCACCATGGTGCTGGAAAGTGATATCAAAGCACCCAGCCATAAGGCGCTCACAAATGACCAGCCTAAATATCTGCCAAGACAAAAACCAAAACCTATGGTCAGCAGGATCTGGACTGGAGTGCCGAACAAGGCGATATTTCGTACGGATTTTAACTCGCTGAGCGAAAACTCAAGCCCGAGTGCAAAGAGCAGAAGGGCCACTCCGATTTCCGCCAGGAGCTCGATCTCATGGATATCGCCGACTGTTACCCCACCAGTGTATGGCCCGACCACGATCCCGGCAAGTATATACCCCAAAATCAATGGCTGCTTGATTTTTTGTGCAATGAGCGCACCGATCAAGGCAGCAACCACAATAATAACTATATCAGCGGCTACGCCCATCCTGAGAACCTCATTTAAAGAACTTACAACGCTGTTGCGAAAACTTTTTCCTCGTCCTCTATCTTTGACACCAGGATCTTATCGACCCGACGGCCATCCATATCAACGACTTCACATCTTAGCCCTTTCCAGATAAAATGCTGTCCTTCCAAAGGCACAGCCCCGAGTTTCGCCATGACGAAACCGCCCACGGTATTCATTCCTGCTTGCTCTTCTTCGCTCAACCTGCCGGTTTCAAGATAATCCATGAACTCATCAAGCGGCAGATTGCCGGCTATAAGGAGAGAGCCGTCTTCGCGTTCGACAATTTCTCTTTCGCCTTCAACCGTATCTTCGACGTCTTCAAAAACCGAGCGCAAGATATCGCCGTAGGTAACAAGCCCTTGGATTTCGCCATACTCATCGACTACAAAAGCGATATGCATTTTAGATTTTTTGAACAATTCCATTGCCTTTACCGCTGGTGTTGTTTCGGGAACAAAAAGCGGCTTGCGGCATATTTCTTTAAGATTAAACTGTTTCCCCTCCATGATGAGTGAAAGCAACTCTTTTCCTCTGATAACGCCGGCAACCTCGTCAAGCGTATCCCGCACCACAGGATAGGACGAATATTTGTGCTGGGCAATTTTACTTTTTGTCTCCTCCTGGCTTTCATTCAGATCCAGCCAGACAATATCTGCCCGGGGGGTCATCAAGACAGCCACCCGTCGATCAGCCAGGCGAAAGACCCGCTCGATCGTGTCCTGCTCAAACTCTTGAAAAGTACCGGCCTGTGTTCCTTTATCAATCAACAGCTTTATTTCCTCTTCCGTAACGGTCGGTTCGGGGGAAGCCTTGAAGCGGAATAGACGAAGCAATACGTTTGTTGAACCGCTCAACAAAACTACCAGTGGATGCGCCAGGCGCGCCAGGCGATTTATCGTGGGTGCTACAAGACAGGCAAGCTTTTCCGGATTATTGAGCGCCAGTCGTTTCGGAATCAGTTCACCGATTATCAAAGATAAATAGGTTATACAGACAACGACGATTGCGACACTGATGGTCTCATCGTACGAGGCCAGCCGCGGGAAGGCGGCAATATATGGGAGCAACATTTCCGCTATGGTCGCACCGCCAAAAGCACCCGCCAGAATACCGACAAACGTGATGCCGATTTGGATGGTAGATAAAAAGCTTTCCGGCGAATTAGCGAGTATCAGCGCAAGGCCTGCCCTTGCATCGCCTTCCTTGGTCAACTGTTCCAACCGCGTTTTTCTGGCAGAAACCAGAGCAAGCTCGGACAATGCGAGTAGCCCGTTCAAAACAATAAGAAAACCAATTAATAGCAGCTCAATCCAAATTGTACCGCTCATGAACTCCTTTCAAGTAGGTTAAATTTGAATATGTTGAATCGCCTTCATCCATTCAACATGCTAGACATGCAAAAAACGGCAGAAACCGCCAGACGTTAACGCCTGGCGGTTTTTTTTAGTGTAAAAGCACTGAAGCACTTCTGTCTTCTGCTTATACCGTAGGATGAGAAGACCGACTGCTTTGGCAATGGCTCAACCTGCGTCTACTCACGAACTCGCTTGATCGTCCCATTATTGAGCATTGCATGAAACTGGGCAAGCAGGGTCTCTTCTTCCTTGTCAATATGACCGTCTGCGTTTGCATGATCCATGATCTGCTGATATTCGCTCGGAGTTATCTCCAGATCACTGATAGCGTGGTTCATAATCTCTTTCAATTTTACGGCTGATTCACTTGGCTTTGTCATCGGTGTCCTCCCAGAGTAAGTGTGATTGATTTATTGTAAGTTAGCAACTCCCGCAGCTTATGTCAAACAACAACCAAGATAATAATTATATCTGCGACCAGTCCCATCCTGAGAATCTTACTTCATAAAAGGCATTCCTTTCATAACGAAAAATTTAGCCTGCCGCGACCCATCATTTTTTGTCCAAAGCTACAAACTACTTCACAGACGGTGAAGGCACTCACCTGGCGGTTTGTAAAGCGGCAATCCGTGATGCAAGCGGCGGATGACTGCTGAATAACGCCATGATGCCGCCGCCCGTAATCCCGCTGGCAGCCATCTCCTTCGGTAGTGCGCCAGGTTGCAGGCCAGCGAGCGAGCGCAGGGCATCGATCATCGGGGTGCGGTCACCGAGCAGTTCCGCCGCGCCGCTATCGGCCCGATATTCGCGGCGGCGGGAAAAATACAGCACAACAATGCTGGCCAGCACACCGAAGAGGATCTCAAACACAATACTCGTAACCCAATAACCCAGACCCGGCCCGGACGACTCTTGATCCCTGCGCAGAAAACTATCCACCGCGTAGGCTGCGACACGGGAGAGGAAGATCACAAAGGTGTTGACCACCCCTTGAATCAACGTCAATGTCACCATATCGCCATTGGCGATATGAGCAATTTCGTGCGCCAGCACGGCTTCAACCTGCCGCCGGTTCATGCTCTGCAGCAAGCCGGTCGACACGGCCACCAGCGAATTGGTCTTGCTGGGGCCGGTGGCAAAGGCATTGGGCGCACCTTCAAAGATGGCGACTTCCGGCCTTGGCAAACCAGCCTTGGCAGCCAGCCGCCCAACAGTGTCCAGAAGCCAGGCTTCATCCTGGTTGCGTGGGTGCTTGATGACCTGGGCGCCGGTACTCCATTTAGCCATGGCCTTCGACATCAACAGTGAAACAAAAGAACCGCCGAAACCGATCAGGCCGGCAAAGGCGAGTAGCATGCCCATGTTAAGTCCATTACCGGTCAAAAATCGATCAATGCCCAGAACCCTGGCGCTGATCGACAAAACCAGCATTACCGCCATATTGGTCACTAAAAACAGCATAACTCGTTTCATCTTAATTCTCCTTTCGAGTCTTTCCGACCTCGACAATCAAAAAAACGATCAGCATTACAGCATCTACTTAGCCATCTGCTGCAGGACGACACCCAGTCTTTGCACTTCCTCTCCATACCCGGCCCAGTTCCCCTGGCGTTGCAGATTGATCGCCCGTTCGTAGATGCCCATCGCTTCCTTAGCCAGTGTTGACGGGGAACCCTTCATATCGACCATGACACCCTTGGCGGCGATGGGGGCATTGAGAGCATTGGGGGCGCCGAAGAGCTGTTGCAAGGCCAACTCCAGGTTCTCCTCCATTACCACTTGATCATCGAAGGAGACTATGACTCTCTTTAGCTCAGGCAGTCCGGCCTTATCGGCTGCCAAGAAAAGCGGCTGGACATATAGCAGTGATTTTTCGATCGGGATCACCAGCAGGCTGCCCCGGATAACCTCTGACCCTCGCTGGCTCCAAAGTGACAACTGTTGAGAGATAAAAGAGTCCTGATTAATACGGGCGTCGATCTGTTTCGGGCCATAGATCAACCGGTCGCGCGGGAAGGTATAGGCCATGATTTTCCCGTAATTGAGCCCATCACAACGAGCGGTCAGCCAGGCGGCCAGATTATCGCGTTTGGAGGGGGTAAACGGCAGCAGCAGAATGTACTCCTCCATTTTTTCACCCGGCAGCTTCATAATCGTATAATAAGGTTCCATCGGCTTGTCGCCGAGAGCAGGAATCTCCCAGAGATTCTCCTTGTTGTAAAAGACCTTAGGATCGGTCATGTGGTAAGCGGAAAACATGGCAGCCTGAACCTGCAGGAACTGATGCGGGTATCGGACATGACGCCGCAGGTCGTCAGGCATATCTGCCAGCGGTTTGAAAAGCTCCGGGAATATCCGACTGTAAACCTTTACCAGAACATCATTCGGGTCACTGATATAAAAGTTGAGAGAGCCGTCATAAGCATCGATAACCGCCTTGACGGAGTTTCTCATATAATTGATCCCCCCTTTGAGCGGCTGCGAATAGGGAAGACGGTTCGATAAGGTATAGGCATCGATAATCCATTTAAGGGTTCCTTTTTCATCGACGACCATGTAGGGATCGCCATCAAAACTGAGGAAGGGGGCTATAGCTCTTACCCGCTCGTTGATGTTGCGGTTGTAGATAATGCGACTCTCCGCTGTTATGTCTGACGAAAGCAGGATTTTTTCCGTCTTAAACTTGGCGGCGAACAACGCTTTCTTGAGAAGGGAATCGATGGCGACCCCGCCTTTGCCGTTATAAGTGGTGTTGATATTGCCGGTGGCGGTCGGATAACTGAACTCCGGCACCTTGGTCTTGACGATCACATAATCATTGGAGAGTTCACCAAAATAAATTGCCGGTCTGGTGACCTTAATGTCAGCCAGACTGACGGCGGGGATATCCTTGACGAAAAACTCCGGCAAACCCTCTTTGCTGATCCGGCTGACCGGGCCAAAGGTAATACCGTTACCATGGGTGAAGATGAGGCGCTCGTTGATCCAGTTCTTACTGGGAAGATCGGCGTAGGAAAGTTCTCGTGGCGATAGCATGACCTGACTGTATTGCCCGTTCACCAGATAGCGGTCATTATCCACATCAAAAAACTTGTAATAGGTTCTGATCTGCTGCAACTGGCTGTACGTCTTGAGCAGTGGGGCATGATCCCAGAGCCGTATATTCTTGATGGTGGCCTCATTTTTAGCAATATCCGCCGCAGAAAGTTTGGTGTCAACATCAAAGGGAATGGTTTCTATTTTTTCGAGATCGTAACCGAAACGGGTAAATTTGAGATTATTCTCGATATAAGGGGTTTCAAGGGCTAATTCGTTGGGGGCAACCTTGAATTTATGCAGTACGCCCGGATAGAGCCGGATGCCGATAATATTTACCGCAATCACAATAAATGGCGGCAACAGCGCCAGGCGCCAGGAACCTTTCCAGCACCCGACAGCCAGCATGATGCCTGCCAGAGGGGTCAGAAAAGTCAGAACTTGATACGTGAAAAGTCGAGAGTTGATATCGACATATCCGGCGCCATAAAAGTTACCATTTTTGGAAAAGAGCAACTGGAAGCCGTCCAGATAAAAGCCGGCGGCGATCACACAGGAGAAGATTCCTAGCAAAACCGCCAGATGGCGGCGAACCCTTACGTCAACTGCCACACCCCGTTCCGTCAGAGTTATGCCGCCTCGAATATAGTAGGTAACGGCGGCAATCAGCCCGGTTATCAGCAACATGGAAGTTGCAAAAACCTTGAGCATCTCCATGAACGGCAAGCTGAACAGGTAAAAACCGATATCCTTACCAAGCACCGGATCAACCGTGCCGACCGTGGCCCTGTTGGTAAAGAGCAATATTTGTTCCCACTGCAGAGCCCCCCACTGGCCGGCAAAAAAAGCCAGAGCGACGCAGACCAGGAGGCCAAGCGGCTTGATAAATCGCAGCACTTCGCGGCGAGGCAACATGACACTCCCTACGGCGATAAATGTTCCGGCATTAGGAAATATTGCTCTATTTGCATAGAACAAATTAATCTGCGCAAAGCCGAAAAGCAGCGCCGCGAAAAACAAACCCGCCCCGATTTTGGCATACAGCGTCGTTGTAAACACCGCAGGGAAACCGGTCTCGACGTAATAGAGCCAGTCCAGATAAAAATTGATCAGGAAGGACAGGAGGGAAAAAACCACAAACAGCGCGAAAAACAGTGCGATCTTCTTATGTCTACCGAACATGATGTATCCTTAATTCTCTGCTTTTTCAGATTTTTACAGGTTAAACACCGGCCAGCATCATGCCAACAATGCCGGCCATAATTTAAAAATCAAACAGATCGCCAAGCAGGCTTTTGTGTTTTTTCTTTTTATAATAATCGTGGTCATGATGATCATGGTAAGGCTGCCGCGCCACCTGTTCTACCTGGCGCTGAGGTTGAGGTTGTTGGGGTTGGGCCTGGAGGCCTGAACGTTCGATAATCTTGTCCAGCTCCCCCCGATCCAGCCACACCCCGCGACATTGCGGACAATAATCGATCTCGACTCCCTGTCGATCAGCCATGACTAGGTTTACATTGTTACATACCGGGCATTTCATTAGCGTATCTCCTTACATGTCATTATTGTTTGTCGTCTTTTTTATCCGTTTCTTCGCTCGACTCGGCATCTTTTTTTTCAGTTTGTTCCCCATTCTTAAGGGCCTTACTTATTTCGCCAACAACATCCTGCTTCGCTTTTTCCGCCGCCTGCATTGCCATATCTTTAGCCTGATCGCAACCGCTCAGCCCCATGGCCCCAAGAAATAGCAGTACGCTAACTATTGGAATAAATTGCTTCATTATTAAACTCCTGTTTTTTCGTTTTCATTGACAAGCCTTCAGATCTACCCCCTTGCCCTTCTTCCGCCAAAACATCTTTTCGATCTCAATAATCAGAAAAACGATAGCTCCTGCGGTAAATGTCCGGCCCCAGACAGCAAGGTCGACCGGCGCACTTTGAAACAGCCGGTTCATTAATGGCAAGTAGGTATAGGCAAGCTGCAGAATGAACATTACGACCGAGCCACCAATAACCCAGAGGTTAGAGAAGAAGCCGAGCCGAAAAACGGATTTTTCCAGAGAACGGCAGTTGAACAGATAGAACAACTCAATCACCACAAAGGCATTAACCGCTGCCGTACGCGCCTCGGCAATGGTAGCGCCACCAGACAACTCCCAGTCAAAAAGCCAAAAAGCGGCACCACACATCAGCAGACTCACCAAGCAAATGCGGAAGACAGTGCTCTGACTCAAAATCGGTGAACCCGGCGCCCTGGGTGGTCTTAACATTATACCTGGCTCTTTCGGTTCAAAGGCCAGGGCCAGGCCAAGAAAACCGGCAGTAGTCATGTTTATCCAGAGAATCTGGACCGGTAAAATGGGCAAAGTAACTCCTAAAAAGATGGCGATCAGGATTACCAGACCTTCTCCAAGGTTGGTGGGCAAAGTCCAGACAATGAACTTGGTGAGGTTATCAAAGACGCCCCGCCCCTCCTCCACCGCTGCCTCAATGGAGCTAAAATTATCATCGGTAAGCACCATGTCTGCCGCTTCTTTGGCAACTTCAGTACCAGTGATGCCCATGGCCACACCGATATCGGCTCTTTTCAAGGCCGGAGCATCGTTCACCCCGTCCCCGGTCATGGCCACAACTTGCCCCCTGGCCTGAAGGGCCTCCACCAGTCGAAGTTTTTGCTCCGGAGTCGCCCTGGCAAAGACAACGGTATCTGCAGCCCGGTCAATCAATTCACTGTCTGATAATTTGGCAAGCTCCGCACCGGTGAGCACGGAAACGGCGGACGCCGTACCCAGATTGTACAATCCAACCTGTCTGGCTATAGCCACTGCCGTCAGCGGATGATCTCCGGTTATCATTTTGACTTGAATACCAGCGACATGACAGGTCTTGACTGCGTCAACTGCTGCCGGACGGGGCGGGTCAATCATGCCCTGCAGACCGAGGAAAATAAGGTCTGCCGCCACATCGGCATGGTGAAGAGCCCCGGTTTCCGGTGGCATCTCCTTCCTGGCAAAGGCCAAAACCCGCAAACCCTTGGCGGCCATGGCCTCCACCGCCTGCTGAATCTCTGCCACGACAAGCGGGACAAGATTGCTCTGCGCATCAATCTGCCTTCCGCAGCGGGTCAGAAGCGGCTCAACCGCCCCTTTCAGATAAACTTGACAATCCCCCCCGGAGCTGCCAGCATGCAGGGTTGCCATGTATTGGTGTTCCGACTCGAAAGGCACTGTGTCCAAACGCGGGGAGGCGGCCAACGTTTCAAGGTTTAAACCGCCTTTATGGGCCGAGGTCAGGAGCGCCCCTTCTGTAGGGTCGCCCTGCACCTGCCAGGCCCCTTCCTGTTTAATGAGTCGGCTGTCGTTGCAGAGCAAACCAGCCCGCAGGCATTCCAATAGAGCAGGAGCTGAACTGAGAACAGCAGAGTCCTCCTGGTTGTCAATTTTACCAATCAGGGGATTGTAACCGGTGCCACTAACCGTGTACAACCGACCGCCTGCCATGATCTCCTGTACGGTCATCTGGTTTTCAGTCAGGGTACCGGTTTTGTCGGTGCAGATCACTGTGGTGCTGCCCAGGGTCTCCACTGCCGGCAGCTTACGAATAATGGCCCGCTTCTTAGCCATGCGCGAAACACCGATTGCCAGGGTGATAGTAACTGCCGCCGGCAGTCCCTCAGGGATGGCGCCAACCGAGAGGGCGACAGCCGCCATCAACATATCCAGAAAAGTTTGGCCGCGCAGCATACCGACCATGACGGTGGCTGCCGCCAGCCCCAGGATGACATAGAGCAGGACATTACTGAACTGGTTGATCTTATGGGTAAGCGGGGTAGCTAACTCTTCGGCAGCCGAAATCAATTTGGAGATCCGTCCAACCTCGGTTTCGTCGCCAGTGGTCGTGACAATGCCTGTGCCCTGCCCGTAAGTGACCAAGGTCGAGGCATAAGCCATATTCCGCCGATCGGCCAGGGCTGTTTCCTGGCCAAGTTGCTCAGAGTCCTTGGCGACCGGCACCGATTCACCGGTGAGGGCCGATTCAGCAATCTGCAGATCGCGGACCTGAAAAAGTCGCATATCGGCCGGCACCTTGTCCCCGCTCTGTAAAAAAACAATATCACCGGGCACCAGTTCTGTGGCCGAAAGACGCACCTTCACCCCCTGGCGCAGAACCGTGGCCTCTGTGGTCATGGTCCGGGCCAACGCAGCCAAAGCATTGACCGCCTTGGCCTCCTGGATGTAGCCGACAAAAGCGTTAACCAGTACCACCCCAAAAATGACGCCGGAGTCTACCCACTCCCCGAGAAAGGCGGTCACCAAGCCAGACACAATCAAAATGTAAATCAACGGCTGATGGAATTGCAGCAAAAAACGAAGCAGAGGACCCTTACCCTTTTTGCTGCTGATAATGTTATGGCCGAAATCGGCTAGACGTTGCTCGACTTCGAATTGAAAAAGTCCCTTTGCCCGGTTTACTCCAAGCAATTCTTCAACTTTGTCGCTTGGCAGATTATGCCATTGTCCTTCAATCAATTCTTTCATAAATTTCTTTCTTGCTCCCGGTCAGTGCTCTGACATAAACGCAGTCATCAGTTGAAAAGCAGGTTGCGTTTTTATATTAAAAACTACCTCTCCCCGAAGGGAGAGGATCTCGGGATGTCACACCCCATCCATGAGGCGGGGAGGTGGGAAGGGGTAAAAAAGTCAGCGATTGCTTCCATCGTGACATGATTAGGTTATCCCTTGATACATAGACGATACTGCAGAAAAACAGTTTGAACAATTAGAAAATATAATGAATACAGTTAGAAATTAACGAAATGAATATCTGCCATTTATCGTATAAAATTACTATAAATCAGCTATTTCGGCCAATCGCTATCTTAAGTGTCATGACATTGAACTCGCAGACCTTTTTGAATTCAAAAATGATAGCCACTTGTCGAACATCTCACTCGTTAATGTATTGCATCAGCTTTTGTTGAGCATCCGGGCTATCCCATTCAACCGGTCCCAGAAATTTTTCTCTGAGCACCCCTTGTTTATCAATAATATAGGTTTCCGGCACACCAGTCAAACCGTACGCCAAGCCTGCCTTGTTATCAGGGTCAACAAGAATTGGAAACGTCACTCCCAGCTTGACAGCTATTTTGTCGGCAAAAGCGGGTTCGTCCCCGTTGAGGATAGCCAACATTTTAAATTTGTCAGTCGGCAACAGGCGGTAAAGCCTTTCCATGGAAGGCATTTCCTCCCGGCAGGGCGGGCACCATGTCGCCCAAAAATTGACAAATACTACTTGGCCCTTAAGCTCGGAAAGATTCCAGGTCTTGCCTTTACGGTCCATCAGTGTAAAGTCTGGGGCAAGTTTGCCTACCTCCGCCTTTTTGGAGCGCTGACCGCAAGAAACTAAAAAAAAGGTAAGGCACAGACAAATGACGATAAATGATATTCTTTTCATGACGGCCTTATTCCTCAATGTTATTTAACGTAATTCGCTCTGATTTCAGAATCTATCAATTCTATTAATTGAGTATCGCCAAAGGTCTGTAACGGCTTTCCATTGACGAAAAACCCTGGTGTTTTGGTGACCCCCAAGGTCTTGGCATCGGCAAGGTCCTGCTCAATCAGTTGCCTGATAGCCGGATCATTCATATCCTCTTTGATCTTTTCCAGGTCTAAACCAGCCTTTGGCAGAAATTGCCATATTAATTCGGGATTAGGCTTGTGATGACTGGCCCAGTAAGGTTGCGTTGCATACATAACATCCAGAGTCTCCCAGTACTTTCCTTGCTTCTTCGCCGCCTCAAGAATTTTAACAAAATAATCAGCGCCGTCATGAAACGGGGCATACCTGAGAACAAGCTTAATCCTGCCGGGATTGGCGGCTATGATCTGCTTGACGAAAGGGAAAAAGGCGCTGCATGTCTCACAGGCCGGATCCATAAATTCAATGAGATAAACCTTGGCGTCATCACTGCCATAGGTCTGTGAATGCGGACGCACAAAGATTTCGGCCCTTTCTTTGGCCATACCACCGATTTTTTGGGCCTGCTGCCCTTTGTAGAAAGAACTGGCAAATACAAAGGCAAAGACCAGGCTGATAGCTGCAACAATAAAAATGATATATCTCATACGGACCTTCTTTTCGTTATTAGTAGCAATAAAAGGGCTGCGACAAATGAAAATGTTAACAATGAAAGCAATGGAATGGTCAAAAAGCCAAAAAGGGTAATATAATCCTCGGTGCAGGAAACACCTTTACTACAGGGTTGAAGACTTTTAGGGATCACCCCGGTATAGAGGAGGTTGTGATAGGCTGCCGTCAACCAACCTGCCAGGGTTAGCGGCAGAGCGTATCTGACAATGCCCTTGTCAAAAGGAAAGAGGCCTGCGGGAATTATGATAACTAATGGAAACAGGCATACCCGCTGGTACCAGCATAAAACGCAGGGTGGAAATTGCATGACTTCGCTGAAATATAGGCTGCCTAGTGTAGCGATGCTGGCCATCAACCAACTCAGGAACAAAATTGTCCAACCAAAGGTGGACGTTTGCACGGTGCTGCTCATAATAATTATTCTCCAGGGCAAGCAATACTTTGACATATGATAAGGCTATCGTCGCCAACAGGTCTGATGTTGTGTGAAACTGGCAATGGATGTAACAAAACATCCATTGTTGATTGTTCGTACTGTCACCTACATTACCTGGCTGAAGAGATAGCCTTTACCTTCATATTAACCGCAGTGACAATAACCACTTCGTCAGTCGGAGCACCTTTTAGCCAAGAATGTATCTCTTCGACCTCCCGCTCTAACTGTGACCTTTCCGGAGCGTTGGCTGGGAGCGCTTTTGCCATTTTCCTCAAATCACGGCTCTTAAGCCCCAATTCTTCCGCCCGTTTCGTAAGTTTGGCCTCTACGGCGAGCTTGTTTTCCTCAGCGGCTAGCACCAAGCGGTGCTCACCCCGCTCCTGCACTGTCAGCGCCTTATTCCCATAGGTGGTGCCCGCCGCCACCTGGATGCCGTCCACCGGGCAGGAAAGTTCGTAATACTGGGCCGAGAATTTTCCCGTGCCGCCCGCTGTCTTGAGTGCTTCCTTGGCTGCCAATCCAAGACGGGCGCCGAAGATTGATCCGGCGCAGACATGCCCGTGGAATGCCTCCAGTTGGCTGTACATAGCAGAAGAGGGTATATTGTCGGCAACCACAGCAAAGGCACTGTTCCATAAGCCGGCCAGCGACATAGTGCAGACAAAGACAACACGGGACAAAATTTTAAAGTTGTTGATAGCCATACTGCTTTTCTCCTCTTTCATTGTTTTTTAGCAAAGTGGGGCACAAATTTACGACACATCAACACACCTCAAGGAAGTACTTAACTGCACTGATTGATCTCTACGGTTATATGTACGATCTCTTCATATATCCGCAAACCAGCCTTGACACGTTCGGGCGTAAGCCCTGAATCATGAGTAACAACAACCAGTGCGGCGGAATACGCTTTTTTCCCAACCCGCCACACATGCAGATCAGCCAACCGAGAACCTCCTTCAGAAAAACCTGTTTCGATTGCTTGGCGTATTTCGTCAACTACGCCATGATCCATTTCCCGATCAAGGAGGACTTTTCCAGTTTCAATGATCAAACCGCGTGCCCAAATCACGATTAGCCCAGCGCCTACCATACCCATAACTGGATCAAGCCACGTCCAGCCATACAGCCAACCGCCGACAAGTGCGACTATTGCTAACACGGAAGTGGCCGCATCAGCGATGACGTGAAGATAGGCGGAGCTTAAATTCAAGTCATGATGATGGTCGTCATCATGGTGATCATGAGCGCCACCTAAGATGTAAGCACACACAAGGTTAACTGCCAAGCCAATACCGGCGACAAGCATAGCTTCCTGATAGTGAATTGGTTGCGGTGAAAGCAGGCGTTCAATGGAACTCACAACCATAATGACGGATACACATATCAACAGGATGGCGCTAGTATAACCGGCCAGCACTTCGATCTTCCATGTACCAAAAGCAAAGCGGGGATCACGGGCATAGTGCCTTGCAGCCACGTATGCGAAAGCACTCAAGCCAAGCGCCAAGGCATGTGAACTCATATGCCAACCATCTGCTAGTAGAGCCATGGAGTTGTACCACCACCCACCTGCAATTTCGACCACCATCATAATGAGCGTGATCCACATGACGGTTTTGGCACCGTGCTCTGCTAAACGGTTTCCGGAATCAAACACATGCTCGTGTTTCCATATAGAAAAATCATGGGTGTGCATAAGCTGAGACCTCCTTGCAGTTATCAGGACGTTTATGAATGGATAGATAAAGAGGCAGAGAGTAAGCATCCCCACCAGGATGGGAGTAACGTAATGCAATCCTATTACTGGGGGTGACCAGAACCTGCTTCTCCGTGTTCGGTTTTTTATTTTTTCAACCTGCCTAACCGTCTAGGGTGGCTGCTGATTTTGATAGAAGGATGCACATCCTTCCTTTTTAAGGCTACACTATTGGTGTAGGACTTTTCGTCTAATAATAGGACTTTTTAAAATAAAGAGCGTGTCACTGTAAAAAAACAGTGCTACTGTATATGTTAGTGATAGACTATACTGCAGAAAAATAGTTTGAACAATTAGAAAATATAATTAATATGGTTAGAAATTAACGAAATTGGTGATACTAATGGAATGGCTCAACTACCACCATCTACTATATTTTTGGACAGTAATGCGCGAAGGCAGCCTGACTGCCGCCAGCACCCGTCTCAGTCTGGCGCCATCAACAGTCAGCGCTCAATTGACCAGACTTGAGGAGACAATGGGGGGCAAACTTTTTAAACGAGTTGGCCGCAATCTGGAACCCACAGACTTGGGTCGTCTGGTCTTCCGCTATGCCGATGAGATATTTTCCCTGGGCCGGGAGATGATGGATACTGTCCGAGGGCGGCCACAGGCCGGTCCGTTATCACTTAAGGTTGGGGTGGTGGATGTACTGCCCAAATATATTGTCCGCCGGCTTTTAGAGCCAGCCTTGCAACTACCGGATAAGGCAAGACTGGTTTGCCTTGAAGATAAAGAAGACGCACTACTGGCTGAACTGGCAATGCACCGACTCGATGTAGTCCTAAGTGATTCGCCTTTGCGAAGCGGCTTAAGCGTCAAGGCATACAGCCATCTGCTCGGCGAGTGCGGCATCACTTTTTTTGCGGTGCAGAAAATTGCCGAAAGCTTACAGGCAGATTTCCCCCGCTCACTCCATGGAGCGCCTATGCTGCTGCCGATGGAAATGACCGCCCTTAGAGGCGCGCTTGATATATGGTTTGCCTCCCTAGGAATCAGACCGACGATTGCCGGTGAATTTGACGACAGCGCCCTGATTAAGGTCTTTGGCCAAGAAGGTGACGGCATCTTTGTTGCGCCGACGGTCATTGAGCAAGAGGTAGTGCGCCAGCATCAGGTCCAGGTCATCGGGCGAACTCAGGCGGTAAAGGAGCGCTACTACGCCATCTCGGTCGAGCGGATAATCAAGCACCCGGCGGTTTCGGCTATTTTCGAGGCAGCACGGCACAATCTTTTTGTGCTGAAAGAAATGAATGGCGATATTCAGCCGGAATAATAACTGCATATCGCCATGCAGGACATGATTAACAGCCAGACCTCTTTCCAGCTTATTTGAATGACAAGAGGTCTGGCTGTTTCAAAAAAATGCGGTTAAAGGATAACGTTTGCCACTACTGTAATGACCATTGCCTCAGTCGTGACTTCCGCATGCTGAACCACAACCGCGACCATCCGCGCAGACGCCTTGCAACTTTTCGGCCATTTTCTTTTGCTGCGGCGTAAGGAGTGCTAAGATCTGCTTCTTGACCTGGACTCGGGAGACCATCATCTCACTCATCAGCCTGGCCTGCTCGTCGGCCAGATCCTGGATTGCAGCATCACTCATATCATCTTTTCCCGATGCCGAACAGAGTTGCCGCTTGCCGGCCAGGATCTTCTCCCTGAGTGGAGTGTTTTTTTCTTTCTGGGCAGCCATGAGAGCCTCGATCTCCTGCTGCTGGCTTTCACTCAACCCAAGTTCGGCAGTCATCCTGGCCAGATGGCTGCCCCAAACACCATCCTCATTACAGCCCATCCGGGATTGACAACCCTGCTCTTTAGCTTCCGCCTGCTGACCGTTGCACCGCATGCCCTTATGTCCGGCTTGCGCCAGACTCCATCCACCCGCCACTACCATTGCCAGAAGTATACTCATGATTATTGTTCGTTTCATCAGCTGTTCTCCAAAGGTTAATATTATAAAATCCGCCACAACAACTCTGCCTCTTTTTTGCATAATAACTTTGAATTGTGGATAAAATATGGAGGAAATGAGGAAATACGCCATGGCATGAAAAATACACTGCTCTCTTATCGATCTCGTGCTTATATTGAGCATCGAGCCGGAAAAACCATAACGTGAGAAAAGACAATGAAGATCAGTATCACTTATCGCCTCTTCCTGGCGATTTTAGCTTCGACTACACTGGCAGTAATCTCCATGTTTCTCATTATGCAATGGAGTATCGGCCAGGGTTTTCTGCGTTATGTTAATACGATGGAGCAAATCCAGCTCACCAGGATCGGCAGTGAGCTGGAAGAAGCCTATGCCAGTCAGGGTTCCTGGGGTTTTCTGCGCAACAACCCGGTTTACTGGCGCCAACTGGTTCTTGCCGTTTTTCCCGGCATGGAATGCCAGCCGCCGGGGATGGCAGCCTCGCAGACCCACGCTGACGCCAGAGACCGCCACCCGGCCCGCAGCCCTGTTATGCAAAGCGGCCGCCAATTCCTGATGCGCCTCCTCGTCCTTGATGATAAAAAAAATACCGTTGTCGGGCCGGAACGCTTTCCCGGCAAGCCCTCATTCCTGCCCCTCCGCCATCAGGACCAGATTGTCGGCTATCTGGGGCTGTTGCCGCTGGCCGATCTGACCGATGATCACCAACTGCGTTTCATCAAGGAACAGAAGCTGACTCTGGCCCTGGTAACACTGTTGGTGGTCCTGGCAGCGGCCAGCCTTACCCTGCCCCTGGCCGGCCGTCTGGTCAAACCTTTAAAGGCCCTGACCGCCGCTGCCAGGAAAATGGCGGCCGGCGAATTTTCCACCAGGGTAACTGCCAATTCTACTGACGAAATAGGCCAGCTCGCCCAGGATTTCAACCTGCTGGCCCTGACCCTCGAAAAAAACGAAAAAACCAGGCGCCAATGGGTGGCTGACATCTCTCACGAACTGCGGACCCCCCTGGCTGTGCTACGAGCCGAGATCGAGGCGCTTGAAGATGGAGTGCGACCGGTCACCGCCGAGTCAATCAACTCTCTACACGGCGAGGTCATCCGCTTGAGCCGGCTGGTCGATGATCTCTACCAGCTGTCACTCTCTGATCTGGGCGGCCTTACCTACCACAAAGAGAAGGTCGATCTGACCGGTCTGGTCAACGATATACTGATTGCCTACCAGCCAGAATTCGAAACTGAAAAGATCAGCCTTGAAGCCAGGATTGTCACAGCGACAACGATCAATATCTTTGGCGATCCGGAGCGACTCAGACAGCTCCTGACCAATCTTCTCGACAACAGTCTCAAGTATACTGACCCGGGCGGACAGCTTATTGTCACTCTGGGCCGTGATGGCGACAAGGCTATCCTGGATTTTCAGGATAGCCTGCCCGGAGTTCCAGAGGAAAAACTGGATCGGCTGTTCGAACGGCTTTTCCGGGCCGAGACCTCGCGCAGCCGCGCTGCCGGCGGTGCCGGTCTGGGACTTGCCATCTGCAAAAATATTGTCGAAGCTCATGCCGGCCGGATCATTGCCCTGCCCTCACCCCTTGGCGGCATATGGCTCAGAATAACACTGCCCGTGGGGGAAAATAGCTGATGGAAGGTAAGATACTGATCGTCGAAGACGAGGAAAAGCTTGCCGCTGTTTTAGGCGATTATCTGCGCCAGAGCGGTTTTTCCCCCTTCCTTATCGCTGATGGCGGATCGATTATCCCCTGGGTACGCGAGCACCGACCTGATCTCATTCTCCTTGATCTCATGCTGCCCGGTCGGGACGGTATGGAGATCTGCAAGGAGATCAGGACGTTTTCGGCCGTACCCATTATCATGGTCACGGCCCGGATTGAAGAGATCGACCGCTTGCTCGGTCTGGAATTAGGTGCTGATGATTATATCTGCAAACCCTTCAGCCCCCGCGAGGTGGTGGCCAGAGTCAAGGCGGTGCTGCGCCGGGTTGGCTCGGGAGGAAAGACGACAACCGGTCTGACCCTTGACGAGAGCCGCTATCAGGCCGCCATCAACGGCAGGGATCTCGACCTTACAGCCGTGGAATTCCGTCTGCTGCAGATTCTGGTTGCCAGCCCGGCCCGGATTTTCAGCCGCCAGCAACTCATGGACCGGATATACGCGGATCAGCGGATCGTAAGCGACCGGACTATTGACAGCCACATCAAAAAGCTGCGAAAAAAAATTTCGGTTGCTTATCCAGGTGAGGAGTTCATCCATTCCGTCTACGGCGTCGGCTACAAATTCGAACCAGGGGGCTGACTGTATAAAGTGTCGGCACAACAATCAGGGTAAACAGGGTCGAAGAGACCAACACGGCAAATTTTTTGTGTTTAAATAGCGAACATCCCCCTCTCACTGTTACTTATCCGCACCGCATCAACCACTTCCGTGACGTAGATCTTGCCGTCGCCGGAAAGGCCGGTGTGGGCGTTGGTAGCGATGCAGGCCACCCCCTCTTCGAGCCGTTCGTCGCTGCAGAAGACTTCGATGCGTACGTTCGGGATATAGGCCATCTCATCCTCGACGATGCGGTGTCCCTTGCCCCGGGCGCGCCCGCGCCCGAAGCCCTGGCCCTTGCCGATGCTCACCCCGGTCAGGTCAGGGATATCCCGCAAGCCCATGGCGACGGGTGAGAGTTTATGCGGTTTAATAAAGGCAATTACCTGTTTCATGGTGCAACCTCCGTATCAGTTGATGATTTTCGGTTTTCGAGCCACTCATAGATCGTCGGCAGCACGATAAGCGTCAAAAAGGTCGAGGTGACCAGGCCACCCATGACGACGACTGCCAACGGCTTCTGGATGTCGGCCCCCGAACCCGTGGCATAGAGCATCGGCACAAGTCCGATGAAACTGCAAAGCGCGGTCATAATCAAGGGTCGAAAACGCAGGTCACAACCGGTACGAATTGTCTCTTCGACCGAACGACCTTCGGCGCGCAACTGGCGGAAAAAGGAGATGAGCACCACGCCGTTCTGCACCGCGATACCCAAAAGAACGATAAAGGCCACGGCTGCGGAGACCGAGAGCGGCATACCGATCGCCGCGATCGCCAGGACGCCGCCACCGAGCGCGAAAGGCAGGTTAAGGATCACCAGTAACGAATCCCGAAAGGAACCAAGCGCCATGTAGAGCAGAATAAAGATCAGCGTCAGGGCCAGCGGCACGACGATCGAGAGCCGTTGCATCGCCCGCTGCTGGTTTTCGAACTGGCCGCCATACTCCAGGAAGTAACCGGGGGGCAGGCTGGCCTCCAACCCGGCCAGACGGGTCCTGGCCTCGGCCACGAACC
>Ga0208863_1000700_pt1 | contig 27476 bp, 28 predicted proteins | sample RifOxyD3_FD_184040 | JGI IMG/M metagenome (GOLD analysis project Ga0208863, IMG submission 184040) | Soil microbial communities from Rifle, Colorado - Rifle Oxygen_injection D3 (SPAdes) | ecosystem: Environmental > Terrestrial > Deep subsurface > Rock core/Sediment | place: Rifle, Colorado...
AAGCTCCCGCGCCGTCGCCGTCCTAAAAAACCTCCCCCGTTCCCTGGACGGGCAGGTCTTCCCCAAGTCGGCGGAAAGCGTGAAGCAAGCGTTCGAGCGGGCGCGGGAGAAGGCGGAGATGCGGGATTTCCACTTCCACGATCTGCGGCATGAGGCTACGTCCCGGCTGTTCGAGCGGGGCTGGAATATCATGGAAGTGGCGGCGGTGACGGGGCATAAGGACTTGCAGAGCCTGAAGCGGTATACGAACTTGAAAGCCGAGGATTTGGCTAAGAAGATGGGGTGAGAAAGAGCAACTTCCCACTGACGTTGTGGAGCTTGTTTTCAGATTATTGAAGCCGACTTAACAGCGTGAGTTGGCAACTGCACTCCCCAGGGATATGCTGGCGTAGCTGTGCGCTCATACTGATATACAATGCATGCAGGCATGTTGCGACTGTCGTAAGTAGCGCCAAGGCGGATCACAAGGCTATTTGCCCCCGCAAGAAACAGGTGAATAAGGCCGATTTTCTTGTCAGCAAGAACTCTTACAGTCTCTCTAAATTGTGATGACAGGCGTCTCTGCTTTTCTTCGGACCAGTGGCAAGAGGTGCTTCTATCATTTAACTCAAGCGCTACCATTGGAGTGCCAAATTTAAAGGTTCTCACCTCGTCAGTATTGATGCTGTAGGACGCAGAAATTGCCACAATAACTTCAGGCGCTCTTTCGGGAACGTTCTCAAGACCGGAAACGTCAAAACTGTTGCCGTCATCAATTCCCTCTAAGGGCCGCCATACTCTTGCGTCTCTGTCCCAATCTAAAAATCCTTCAAGCCTGTGCTCATCGTCTATCAACATCCCGGCCAGAAATGAAAATGGAACCGGCATGAGCCCTCCGATGAAGGCCTTTGTGTCCGAAGGGTCAAATCTACGTTTCCACTCATTAAAGTCGTGGGAAATTAAGGCCACCCTGGAAAGCGCCGCAGCTGGATCAGTTACAAACCCACGGTCAACATACTTTCTTATGTCAACGAGGATAGTGTCTCGTTGACCCTTGACGGTTTTGGGGAGGAAGTCTGCTAAGGGGGTGTCGCCGGTGTCCTGCAGGCCCCTCAACTCGATGGCGGCAATGTGATTTCGATTGTTTCTACGTTCTTCTTGAATGCCCTTGAAGGCCCCAAGGAAGAAGCCCCCGACGACGAGCAGCAGCCCAAATGCGCAGACGAAAAATGAGGTCTCTCCATCTGGTAAATACGAAAGCTCTACTTCGGCTCCGCTTGTTCGAACCACAGCCGATATAGTGGCTGTAGAAAACGATAGGACAAATATCGCAAGCCCAGCATTTATTGTTAGGCCTTCAATCGACTTTCGCACCTTCAATATCTCAAAGATGTTCGAAAACACCCAAACGATAATAGCTTTCCCTGACTTCATTTCTTCGCCTACTGAATATTAACGACAAATGGGCCTGACTGCGCAACGCAGTAGCCGCCCTTTACAATGAAACACTCAATTGTGTGTGTTCCGGAATACAGAGTGCTCTCCTTCTTTTTTAGCTTCCCTTTCTCAATTACGCCTTTATCAAAACCCCCACGCAGGCTGTTGGCTCGTTCGGCTTCGTCCCCTGTGTTCACCACCTGCCAATGCACATCAAAAGGAGGCGGTACATTGGTCGTTGCTCGAAAACATAGTGAGTGGTGTTTTGGCAATGGGAAGTCGTTGCTCCTTAATGCCTGGGTTCTGAATCCGCTGCGGCTCACGGTGGCGTTTGAAATATGTACGTTATAACGTTCATTGACTGGCCAGGCAGGCCTCGACTTGTGTTCTGCCTTAAAAACTCTTTGCTTTAGCGCTTCAGGTAGTGATTTGGCCCTTAGCACCCCTGGAAACAAAGACTTTGCCGCCCCCTCAACTGAATCATGACCAAGCTTCCCGCCAAAGTGCTCAACAATTTCACTCACATCAGTCATGGGGGCTAAGGTTGCGAGATCCTGTTTGACTGCGTCTGTCCATTCGTAAAAAGCATCCTTGCGCTCTGGGTGCTCCGCCCACTTGTCGGCGAAATTTTCTCGCGGATCGACAGGATTTGGAATCCAGTAGGCCCCACCTCTAATTTCAATATGGCGCTCCATTGAATCTATAATGTTGCGAAGGGCGTCAAACACGTCCCGTTGTTGCCCGTAAGCCTTACCTGCTAGGGTCGTAATGATGATAGAGATTGGCTTCTTACCGGTCTCATCATCAGCAAACATGATATCTCGGTGTCTTTTTAGCAATTGGACCGATAGCTGAAGCGGCGTCTTGATTCTGTAGCTAGGTACTTTATCAACGTGGACCCGTTCATTCATGGCGATGGCCGCTCGACGCTCTTCAAATAGCGCCCTAGTTTGGTCAACAAACCATTTTCTGTAGCCAAGAGGGTTGCTGCCGAGCCAATCAGCAGTGGGGTATTGATATGACCTATGTTTTTCGTCGGTTATTGAGATCGCATCCTCAAGATACCCAACGATGCCACTGATGTCGTAGCCAGAGGTTTCCATCAAAGACCTCTGTCCTTGTGCATCTGGAACAGCGGGCAGTATATCCATATGAAATTGAGCTTCGTCGGAGTAATTCAACGTCCAGCACCGCCTTCCCGGCTCCGGTTCCTCCATTTTTTTGTACTCAACATAGCCCTGAATTTCAGAGCCTACGATTTCTTTCAATTGCTGCTGAGAAAACCGTCTCTTGTCCCAGTTTACCTGACACACGGCGTCCAGGTCATAGTGGTCATCCCCACCTATGGGGCGCACGGCAGTTCCAAGTGCGAATGATCCTTGAACGAAAACTTTAGGAGACAACGGTTTGAGTTTTGAGTTCTCCCTTCCTAACCAGCTGCCTACTGATTGATACGCTCTCTCCGCTGCGGCGTGACGGGCTTTTGGGACATCCAACTGTTCGGCAATTTCTGATAGAAAGTCGGATAGTGTGGGTTGCCGTCTGCTGGGGAGCATGTCTATGTGCCTCGCGCACCAAGTATCGCTGTATGATACACACAAACCGCAAATTTTCTACCATATATTGTGTCTCTGATTTGTGCTTATTATCCAGTTAGTTACCTTGTAAAAGTAGGATGCCTAGTCAGTCTTTAACCCCTACCCCCTCACCAAAACCTCAATCTGAATCACATGCATTGACCCCTGGGCGGGCGCGGCCTTTTCGGCCTTGGGGGTGAACTCCTGGGGGAGGTTGGTTTGCAGGAGTCCGTGTTCGGGGTCGACCCAATAAAGCTTTCATCCCTGTCTCAATACCCCCCCCGTCATCAAAAAAACCGTTGAGCACACCGTGCGAATAAGTTCTGGCCGTCGGGCAGCAGGGGGAAAGTGGGCCACTTTCCATATCCTGCCATCCTACGACAGGGAAAAATCCGTTGTGTTTTGATCTTTATCGATGATCTTCGGTTAATATCGTTGGTCATCGTTGTTCTTTATTCTTTTCGGAGAATTTAGGCGGCTGACCCACCTTTAGGACGGGTCTTTTCCGTTTTTTTCTGTTAATCTCAGTTCAGCGAAATTTTGAGTTGGGAAACATGGTCTCATGACACCTTGGGGACTGGCGCGGATCGAAGTTATTGCTTCAAAGGAGCACATCACCCGTGAGTTACAGCGCGGCGTGCCGATGAAGCAAATTCATGAGGCCCTGGTGGGCTCCGGTCGGGTCAGCGTGACTTACAACAGCTTCCGCCGCCAAATCCAGCCCCTCCGTGACCGGATCAAAACATTGTCCGTGGACACACCGCCCGGTCCCGTCGAACCCGCCCCGGCCTCGCCACCCAAGCCGGTGAAGACACAAGGCCCACCTCGGAAATCGGACCGCGAACCGCCAAGCGGCTTTCGCTTTGACCCGTCATGCAAAGCGGATGATTTCTTTTAGGGTTTCATCGATATAGGAAAAAGTCTTCTCAACGGCGCTCACCATCAGGGACAGCGCTAGCGTCGGCTTGGAATCTTCGACTGTGCGAAATTCGATCATCGCGGATTTCTCGCCCCCCTCCCCAAGCCCATGTCTCTAAATCCAAGCTAGCAAAGCTGCAAACATAGGTGGCGGGTCCATCCGTCAACGGTGTTGTCGGCGCAGGTGGAGGGGGCATGTGTCACCCCACGCCAAGAGCCTGGACAAAAAGAACCAGCAGAATGAACGGTGAAACGGCGATAGCTGCGGCGGCCATGATCATCCAGACGATCACGGTGCCAAGCGTGTGCCAAAACGGCAGATTGAACGCCCAGCTGACGATCGCCAGCAAAAACAGGAATGGCAGGCTTTTAATGGCGTCACCCATCGCTTCCTCCTTTGCTAACTATTTTCCCAACCCACCCCAGCCACGACCAGATATTCCATCTCTCCCCCCCCTCGGGTTTCGCATTCTTTCAGTCTGGGGGTGGTGGGTGCCCAAAATGGTCATGTGTGGTGAGCAAACTGAAGGTGTGGCGTGAAAAGAAGGGCTGAAACGCGGAGATGGATGGATCGCCGCATTGATGTTTTTGCGAATCTCGGCCATTTTCCTGGTATGGACATTTTGGTGACTAAGGGTTTTGGCGTCGGGGTTTGGTTGGGATGAATAGTTGAACGCGGTAGAGATCGAAGAAGCCATATCCAATCTGGCCTCGGAACCGTTCGATCCGGGCGCTTTCCCCTATGCCTTCTTGGAAGCCTTCGGCAACAAGAAGGCCACTATCGACAAACTGATAAAAGGCAACAGCAACGCCTCGGATATCAAAGGCGGTGTGCTTCAACGCAACCACATTCACATGGTGGCCTCCGATGAAGGCTCCGTATCCAAAACCCTAGCCGATCTCAAAGCCAGCCCCGCAACCAATACCGCCCGCAACAGGGTGAAATTCATTCTCGCCACGGATGGTATTCAGTTTGAGGCCGAAGACCTCACCTCCGGCGAAACCGTCGCTTGCGCGTATAAGGACTTCCCAGACCATTTCGGCTTTTTCCTGCCGCTGGCGGGGATCAGCACGGTTAAGCAGATCAGCGAGAACGCCTTTGACATTCGCGCCACCAGCCGCTTGAACCGGCTGTATGTCGAGCTACTCAAGGACAACCCCGATTGGGGCGCGTCAAGCCGCCGCACCGACATGAACCACTTCATGGCGCGGTTGATTTTCTGTTTCTTTGCCGAAGACACCGACATTTTCAACGGCACCGGCCTGTTCACCGCCACCGTTGACCAGATGAGCGCGAAGGACTCATCCAACACGCACGAGGTGATCAGCGAAATCTTCCGCGCCATGAATACCAAGATTGCCGATCGCGCGGCGGCCAAGCTGCCGCGCTGGGCGGATACGTTCCCCTATGTCAACGGTGGCCTGTTTTCGGGCAGCACAGAAACCCCGCGCTTTAGCAAGATCGCCCGCAGCTATCTGCTCCATGTCGGCAATTTGGATTGGCAGAAAATCAACCCCGATATTTTCGGGTCAATGATCCAGGCCGTGGCCGATGATGATGAACGCGGTGCGCTGGGCATGCACTACACCAGCGTGCCGAACATCCTGAAGGTCTTGAACCCGCTGTTTCTCGACGATCTGCGTGACAAACTGGAAGAGGCTGGTGACAGCCCGCAAAAGCTGCTGAACCTGCGCAAACGTATGGCGCGCATTCGCGTGTTTGATCCCGCCTGCGGATCGGGCAACTTCCTTGTGATTGCCTATAAAGAAATGCGGAAGATCGAGGCGGAAATCAACAAACGCCGTGGCGAAGATGACCGCCGCACCGACATCCCGCTCACGAACTTCCGTGGCATTGAGTTGCGCGATTTTCCGGCGGAGATCGCACGGCTTGCCCTCATTATTGCGGAATACCAATGCGACATTCTCTATCGCGGTGAAAAGCTCGCGCTGGCCGAATTTCTGCCGCTGGACGCGCAGAACTGGATCACCTGCGGCAATGCTCTGCGCCTCGATTGGCTTTCCGTCTGCCCGCCAACCGGCACAGCTGTGAAATTCCAAGGCGATGATTTGTTCAATACGCCTTTTGATCAAGCGCAAATTGATTTTGAAAATGAGGGAGGAGAGACATATGTCTGCGGCAACCCACCCTATCGAGGGAGTTCATGGCAAACTCGTGAACAAAAAGACGACTTAAGCAATCTCGCTAAGAACAGCATAAAGGCATGGAAGAGTCTCGATTATGTTGCTGGATGGCTTCTTAAAGGAACCGATTATCTGAGGCATGTTGATGCGAAGTTTGCATTCGTGACCACAAAAACTATTTGTGAAGGCGAGCAAGCTCCTATTTTGTGGGCATACATTTTTGAACTTGGATTTCATATCGAATTTGCACATACACCGTTTAATTGGTCAAATCTGGCGTCAAACAAAGCTGGCGTGACTGTCGTAGTAGTAGGCGTAGGCAGGACGGCTTCGAAACGGCGAATATATACTGATGATCAATGTCGTTTTGTTGATGTGATAGGGCCATATTTGGCGCCTGGATCTGATGCAGTGGTAATTAAGACCATGGCTCCTTTAGGGCAACAAGCGAAGATGTTGCGCGGAAACATGCCGACAGATGGTGGAAACCTTCTTTTGTCGCGGGATGAAGTTCTTTTGCTTCTAAAAAGCAGGGCTCTACCTGAAGACTTGGTCAGGCCTTACATGGGTGGCAGCGAAGTAGTGAATGGGCAGTCCCGTTACTGCATATGGATTGACGATGAAAATTTAGAAAGAGCGATGGCTTCAGATTTTGTTCGGGGCCGTATTAATGCTGTCAAACAAATGCGCTCAAACAGTAGCGCTCCAACAACCCGTTCAACAAAAGTTCCGCCACACAGATTTATGCAAATTGAAGGCACTGCAGATAACTATACGATAGCGGTGCCCGCAATTACCTCAGAAAATCGAGAATATCTCCCAGTCGCTTTGCTTAATGGCAAAGTCATCTTGTCCAATAAATGCTACACTCTTTACGATGCAGAAATTTGGAACTTTTCTATAGCGGCATCAAAAATACATCAAGTATGGATTGGAACGGTATGTGCTCGCATGCGTTCTGACTTTTCTTACTCAAACACTCTCGGCTGGAATACGTTTCCTCTCCCGCCGCTCACCGAGAAAAATAAAGCTGACCTGACCCGCTGTGCCGAAGACATTCTTCTGGCACGGGAGGCGCATTTCCCCGCCACCATCGCCGACCTCTACGAAGTCAAAGATGGCGAGAGCAAGATGCCCGAAAACCTCCGCCATGCGCATGATCGCAACGACGAAGTGCTGGAGCGCATCTACATTGGCCGCCGGTTCAAAAACGACACCGAACGGCTGGAAAAGTTGTTTGAGATGTATACTAAGATGACGGCGGGTAGCGCAGATATAAAACGCAAGGCGGGGGCGGCAACGTGAACAGTGCAATCACGACAGATCAGCAATTACAGGCCGTAATGCTGGCCGATGAAGCAGAGCATCTTGAGTTCAAGAAGGCCGAACAAAATTTCGCAAGCGAGGATTTGTTCGGATATTGCGTTGCCCTCTCAAACGAGGGGGGAGGCAATCTCATCCTCGGCATAACCGACAAAAAGCCCCGGAACGTTGTCGGCACGACTTGCTTTCCTAACATCGCAAAAATCAAAAACCGCATTCTGGATACACTCAATTTCCGCGTGGATGTTTTTGAGATCACATCCGGCGACAAGCGCGTACTTGTATTCAACTGCCCAGCCCGTCCGGTTGGGATGCCCCGCGCATATAATGGCAAATATTTGATGCGGTCCGGGGAAGCCCTTATTTCCATGACGCCAGAGGTGCTCGGACGGATATTATCTGAATCCCGACCGGATTATTCATGTCAAGTCTGCGCGGGCGCGACGATTGAACACCTCTCGCCCGAAGCGATCACTGAATTCCGCACCCGCTGGATTCGCAAGAGCGGCAATCCTGCCCTGGAAAAGGCGAGCGAAAGCCAGCTTCTGGCTGATGCGCATCTGCTGGACAATGGTGGCGTTACGTTTGCGGCCCTCATCCTACTCGGCAAGCCGGAGAGCCTGACGCGGTTTTTGCCTCAGGCGGAATTGATCTTCGAATATCGCCAAAACGACGCGTCCATCGAGTATCAGGACCGGGTTGAATATCGGGCTGGCTTCTTCCTGTGGGCCAACGCCATTTGGGAGAAAATCAACGCCCGTAACGAGAAGCATTCCTACCGGGAGGGTTTATTCCGCTACGAAATCCCGGCCTTCAACGAGGATGTCGTGCGCGAAGCATTGCTCAACGCAGTGGCACATCGCGAATATCGCGACGGGCGCTCAATCTTCGTCCGCCAGTATCCGAATCGCCTTGAGATCACAAGCCCCGGTGGTTTCCCCGATGGCGTCACGGCGGAAAATATCATCTATCGACAGCATCCCCGTAACCGACGGATTTCTGAGGCGCTTCAGTTTTGTGGCCTTGTTGAGCGTTCGGGGCAGGGAGCTGACCGCATGTTCCGCGAATGCATTCAGGAGGGCAAGAACAGACCGAGCTTTGCAGGATCAGATGAATTCTCCGTCATCCTTACCCTTGATGGACAGATTCGCGATCCCCGCTTCATTCAATATCTCGAACGCCTTGCCGGAGAGCGTGGCATCAGCCTGAGCATCAATGACTTCCTTGTCCTCGATCTCGTGCGAAAAGGCCAAACGACGCCCGATCAACTGAAGGATCGCCTTGCTTATCTCGTCGAACAAGGTGTGGTCGAGAGGTCAGGGCGCGGCCGTGGTGTGAGCTACGTTCTGTCGCATGCCCTATACCAGCAAGTCGGCCAGTCAGGCGCATACACGCGTCGCAAGGGGCTCGACGATGGGCATAACCAGCAACTGATCCTCCAGCACATCGGGCATTGCGGAGAGAAAGGTGCCCTTATGACCGAGTTCGAACAGGTGCTTCCCAGCAAAACTCGGCCGCAGATCAGTGCGCTCCTCAAGCGCCTTAAGGAGGCGGGAAAAATCAGGGTCGCAGGTAAAACCAAGGGTGCCAGATGGTTTCTTGAAGAATCAGAACACCCATTGAACAATTGAAGCGAATTATATCTATGGAACTTATTCAAGATGTAAAAAAGTCATTATATATCAGTATGATGCACGGAATTGAACCACAATGAGGAAGGCGTTCAAGCGCGATCAAATGTAAAAAAGTTTTGATCGGGTTTTGATTTCTAAGGGGGAAAATATGGCAGGTTTTTTTAAAAGTATCGAGAAATCAATAGGTTATTGTGTCACATCACACAGTATTGTTGTTGATCGGGTTTTGATTGGGGGCATCATAAACGTTGGCAGCGCCCAGAAGGAGGGGGCGCGATGACCAAGTCAATTCCCTCCGTTTCCGTCACTTGCCCCTGCATTGGAACGGCCAAGGGGGCGGCCAAGGGGGTTGCATGAGCGAGATCATCCTCTATACGACCGAAGACGGGCGCACGCATATCAACCTGCGCGTGGATGCCGATACAGTGTGGTTGACCCAACTCGAAATCGCCGAATTGTTCCAGACCACCAAACAGAATGTTTCGCTTCACGCCAAAAACATTTTCGAAGATGGGGAGTTGAGCCAGGTGGCAACTGTCAAGGAATCCTTGACAGTTCAAAGTGAGGGCGAACGGCAGGTCAAGCGCCGGATCACCTATTACAATCTCGACCTCATTCTCGCCATTGGGTACCGCGTCCGCTCCCCCCATGGCAGCCAATTCCGCCAATGGGCCAGCGCAAACCTAAAAGAGTTTTTGATCAAAGGCTTCGTGATGGACGACGAACGCCTGAAAAATCCCGGCGGTTGGGATTATTTCGATGAATTGCTGGAGCGCATCCGCGACATTCGCGCCTCGGAAAAGCGCTTCTATCAAAAGGTAAGAGACCTTTTTGCCCTCAGTTCGGACTACCGCGTGCGGGAAGAGGAAACGAGCGTTTTCTTTGCTGAAGCGCAAAACAAATTGCTCTACGCCACCACGGGGCACACCGCCGCCGAACTGGTTGTCGATCGGGCCGATCCGAACAAGCCGAACATGGCATTGACCAGTTGGAAAGGCGCAAGAGTCCGTAAGCAGGATGTGATTGTCGCTAAGAATTATTTGAACGCCGAGGAAATCGACACCCTCAACCGCTTGGTGGTGATTTTTCTGGAGCAGGCGGAATTGCGGGTTAAGCAACGTCAGGACCTGACGCTGGATTTCTGGCGCAGTAATGTGGACAAGATGCTGGAATTCAATGATCAGCCGGTGTTGGAGGGCACGGGGTCCGTCAGCCGTAAGCGCATGGAGCGCATCGTCCAGGATCGCTATGAGGCCTTCGATCAGGAACGACGCATGGTCGAAGCGTGTGACGCGGATTCCGAAGATCTCAAAGAAATCGAACAGCTGGAACACCGGCTCAAAGAGAAGGGCAAAGATACATGAGCCACTCAGTCCCCTCCGTTTCCGTAAACTATGCCTGTAACGGCAGTTCCAAGAAATCCAACGAACTGGGCATGCGGGTCATGCAGGAGCGGGCTTACGAGAAGCGCGGCGAGCAATACCTGCTGATCAAATCGCCCCCGGCCTCGGGCAAGAGCCGGGCGCTGATGTTCATCGCGCTCGACAAACTGCACAATCAGGGCCTGAAACAGGCCATCATCGTGGTGCCGGAGAAGTCCATTGGGGCGAGCTTCAACGATGAACCCCTGACCAAATTCGGGTTCTATTGGGACTGGTCGGTCGCGCCCAAATGGAACCTGTGCAATGCGTTGGGCGAGGACGGCGGTAAGGTCAATTCCGTCAAAGCCTTTCTGGAAAGCAACGATAAAGCCCTCGTCTGCACCCACTCCACCTTCCGCTTTGCCGTTGATCGCTTTGGTGTGGAGGTCTTTGATGATTGCCTGATCGCCGTCGATGAATTCCACCATGTCGCCGATCACGAAGACAACAAGCTGGGCGCACACCTGAAAGCGTTTATTGCCCGCGATAAGGTTCATATCGTGGCGATGACGGGATCGTATTTCCGGGGGGATGCGGAAGCCGTTCTTGCCCCCGAGGATGAAGCCCGGTTTGAAACCGTCACCTACACCTACTATGAGCAACTGAACGGGTATGAGTATCTGAAGACCTTGGATATCGGGTACTACTTCTATGCCGGTTCATATGCCGACAGCATTCTGGAAGTCCTCGATCCATCCGAAAAAACCATCATTCACATCCCCAGTGTGAACTCTCGGGAAAGCACCAAGGATAAGCACAAGGAAGTCGATCACATCATCCAGGAACTCGGCGCTTGGCAGGGTGTGGATGAGGATACGGGCTTCCATCTTATCCAGACTGCCGACGGGAAAACCCTTCGCATTGCCGATCTTGTCGATGACGAACCTGCTCGGCGGGATAAGGTTTCCGCATCCCTGAAACGGCCCCAAGAAAAGGACAACCGGGATCACGTCGATATCATCATCGCGCTGGGCATGGCGAAAGAAGGTTTCGACTGGATTTGGTGCGAACACGCCCTGACCATCGGCTATCGCGCCAGCCTAACCGAAATCATCCAGATCATTGGTCGGGCAACACGGGACGCAAAGGGCAAGACGCACGCACGCTTCACCAACCTGATCGCCGAACCGGATGCTTCGGAAGAAGCCGTCACGGACGCCGTAAACGACACCCTGAAAGCCATTGCCGCCAGCTTGCTGATGGAGCAGGTCTTGGCCCCACGGTTCAATTTCAAGCCCAAGAAAGCCGATTCAGGCCCGACGGAAGGGTTTGACTACGGTGAAGGCGGGTATGACCCGAATAAGACCAATATCGGCTTCAGTGAAAAACAGGGCATGTTTGAAATCGAGATCAATGGCCTCGCCGAACCCAAAAGCCCAGAAGCTCAGCGGATATGCAGAGAGGATTTGAACGAAGTCATTACCTCCTTTGTTCAGGACACGCCTGCTTTGGAGCGGGGATTGTTTGACAACGCCGACAAAGGCGGTGAAACCCTACCCGAAGAGCTCACGCAAGTTCGCATGGGCAAGATCGTCAAAGAAAAGTTCCCAGAGCTTGACGCGGAAGATCAGGAAGCCGTTCGCCAGCATGCCATCGCCGCGCTTAACTTGACCCAGAAGGCCAAGGAAATCGTGAACAATGGCGGCGGCAGGGATGTTGACAGCGGTGCGAATACAGCCCTGATTGACGGTGTGCGGAAGTTCGCGATGGATGTCCGCGAGCTCGATATCGATCTGATTGACCGCATCAATCCGTTTGGTGAGGCCTATGCCATCCTGGCCAAGTCCATGAGCGAAGGCAGACTGAGGCAGGTCGCCGCCGTTATCGCGTCCAAGCGGATCAACCTGACACCGGATGAGGCGCGAGACTTGGCGAAACGTGCGGTGAAATTCAAGCAAGAGCGGGGCCGGTTGCCGGAGATCAACGCCCAAGACCCGTGGGAAAAACGCATGGCCGAAGGCGTTGCCTTCCTCGCCCGAATGAAGGCAGAGGCAGCAAATGGCTAAATCCGCTTTTACGGATGAAGATGACGCTCTATTGGCCGAACTTGGCGTTGAGGTTGAGGTTAAGACGGCTGCGACCAGAACGCCACGGGAAGAGCGTATCATTGCCGGATTTGAAGAAATTCAACGCTTTGTCGAACAGAATGGGTGCCTGCCCTCGATGTCCGAGGGTAACGATATTTTTGAGCGGATTTACGCTACCCGTCTGGAGCAAATACGTCGTCAACAGGAATGCCGTGACGTGCTGGCCGGTCTTGATCCTCAAGGTCTTTTGGATGGCTCTGTTATAGAGCAAGAGCATTCTGCTGAGGATATGAGCGATGACGAATTGCTTGCGGAATTGGGGGCAACGGCTCCTGCCGTTGACGACGTAACCAACCTCCGCCATGTCAGATCGAGCGCCGAAAAGAAAGCTGCGGAAGAAATTGCAAACCGCACCCGGTGTGAGGATTTTGATAACTTCAGGCGTCTATTCGCTGCCGTTCAAAAGGAGCTTGATTCAGGAGCACGCGAAACCAAGAAGTTTCGAAAAGATGCGGGTTTCTTAAAAACGGATATCAGGAAGGGACAGTTCTTCATTCTAGGTGGACAGACAGCCTATATTGCCGAAGTCGGAGAGTTCTTCGCCGCGCCGAACGGATCGACCGATGCAAGGATGCGGGTGATCTATGCCAACGGCACGGAAAGCGATCTGCTTTTGCGTTCCATGCAACGCGCTCTCTACAAGGATGAAACGAGTAGGGTCATTTCTGACCCAGTTGCAGGCCCGTTGTTCTCCGGAATAGTCGAGGACGAAGATGCATCCAGCGGGACGATCTACGTGCTCCGAAGCAAGTCTGAAAACCCCAAGATCAAGAAACATCGCGACGTTTTGCACAAGATCGGGGTGACCGGCGGCGATGTTCAAAGGCGCATCGCTAACGCCGCCCACGACGCGACGTTCTTGCTAGCGGATGTCGAAGTCGTAGCCACTTATGAGCTCTTTAATATAAATCGGGCCAAGCTGGAAAATTTGATTCACAGATTCTTCGACGTGGCGCGCCTCAATATCGAAATCAAAGACCGCTTTGGCAACCCCGTTGTTCCCCGTGAGTGGTTTCTCGTCCCCCTCTTTGCGATCGATGAAGTCGTCGAAAGGATCAAGGATGGGACGATTGGAGAGTATTTCTATGATGTGTCCAGCGCCGCGTTGAAAGCTAGGTCAGTGGTAGGGGGCGGCGAAAATGACTGATGGGCAGCCCATTACCTTTTCGAGAGAGCGCGGATTTGGTCAAGCAGGAATTGGCGGGCACCTTCGAACTCTTTGATCAACTTCTGAATTTGGTCTGGGCCAACACCTGAGCCCCGAAAGCTGTCTTCGTTCAGCGCCATCTTGAACAGGTTGCCCAGACGCGCCAAATCCGCGTTGATGCGGAGAAATTCAAGTCTGGCTTCGGCGTCAACAACGCTTTGCGGAATTTTAAATTCCATCATCACCCGGCGGACATAATCCGACATGGTAAAATTAAACCGCCCGGCATCATATTTGAGCCGGGCGAATTCTTCCTCGGTCACATGGGCCTTTATGGTGCGCACGCGCTTTGGGAACCTTTTTCTAGGCATGGCCTGGTTCCGCCTTTTCCGCCGCCCAAAGCTGTTGGGCGCGTCTTAAGTTGTCGATCCTGGCCTGTAGAATCTCGCGCTTCATCTCGTCGCGCTCCTCCGCCTTGAAGGCGGTCAAGCGAGCGATATGGCTCGTGAGGAACCGGTCCATATCGTCTGGTTCCTCCTGGCGTTTCTCATCTTCGTGCATATCGGAAACTCACAAACACGCTTGCTTAATTTCTTGATTTATGGCGCGGCGGATCATCACCAAACGTTGCCGACACATGACCGTAAAACTCGGTGAGGCCAGGGCTTCGCCGAAGGTCTTTCGCTCTTTCAACATGCGCGCAAAGTTCCGACCGAAGGTCTCCTTATGGAGTTCCGTGAGTCGAATGAAGGCATGGACGTTTTTGGCTTTTCCGATCACCTTGGAGTCTTCCACGGGGACGCCGTTCATCTCGGTTTTTCCAAAATACTCGTTCAGCCAAACAACAACGGGAGCATCGGGGAAGTTCACGATCAAGGCCTTAAGACCGTTCATCGTGTCCAAAATTCCCTGCCCTCCAGTCACGACGGCGTGCAGCAAAATCTTATGACCATTGTCGCGCAGGAAAGGGAATATCTCGTTGTCTTTTAGGTAGGCGCACATAGGCAAAAATGTGGATGCGCCGTTGTCGACGATGATGATCGTCTCGTCCGGGACTTGAAGAATTTGTTCGATAAAGCCATCAAAGGCCGACTCGATGACGCGCCCGTTGTCGAGAATATCAACAGCTTGGACATTCAGCGCTTCGAAAGATGCAAAGGTGTGATTGACAGGATCGGTGTCGAAACACATCGTCGCCACGCCTTGGTCTTGATAGTGCTGCGCCAACAGCGTCGCGATCAGGGATTTTCCGACGCCGCCCTTGCCTTGCAAAACGAAGTTGATGGTAGCCATGAGCGTGATTCCTTTTCAAATGGTGTTAGGGGTGATTGGTGTGAGAATTGAGGAAGGAGGCGGCCCACCATGCCGCCGTTCCAGAAATACGTTACGTTGGTCTCTTCGGTGACTTCCGTGGCCGCCCCCGTTTTTTTTGGGCATTGGGCGGGAGTGGTTCGATGACCTTGCTTTCCAGCCAAGCCTCGACATCATCCACATGGTAGACCGCGCATCTACCGACGATCCGATAGCGCATGCCCCGGCCGTCGCAGGCCATATGCGCCAGATGGGAAAAGCTTATCGGGTAACGTCCCGCTACCTGTTTTCGTGTGAGATATTTGGTCACAACGATTCTCCTGCACTGTGTGGAAGAGAACCTTTGCAAACTGCTGCTAGGTATTTCAAGAATACATTATCTATTTTGAAACAATAGACCGTTCTGGCCATAACATGTTGATTTTAATAAATAAATATATTGGCTATTTTTTTAAAGTTTCCCTTTTGCAACCTGATACCGCCTTTATCAAAGTTGAATACTTATAACCGGCACCAGACAGGTCATCATCCGGACACCCAAAGAATTGAAACATGGCGTCCGCTATCAGAGTATTGTCCCTATGCCTCAGAGGGCGACCACAAATTACCTCCACGTTTCTCAGTAGGTAAAGGATATGCTCATCGCGAACTCTCTGATTGATCTGCTTTCCAGAGCCACCCTCTCTAGAAATTCTTTTTTCTAGGGCCTTGATAAACTTGCTTCTGATTATGTCTTTGTCGTCTTGATGAGACGACTCGCCCATAATGTTCCTCAATGCAATCAGACACCGCAGGGCCTCATCTTCATCTGGAAACGCAATGCTAATTTTTGGTAAGTCGTACAACTTTGTTAGAATCGTCAATTGATGATTGCCATTAAGGATGGAATGAATCGACGGTAAGAAGAAACCTTTCGGTCTTGTATCTTTAAGTTCGTACGTAAGCTTTCCGTCAATTTCAATATCTTCTGGTTTTATGATAATCGCCGTTCTCGAAAATACTTTTGAGTAAGCAATAATTCTGGACTGAGGATCGATAGCGATTGCTGATCTTGGCCCAACACCAATATGCGACCGTGAAATCGTTAAATTTGGGATGCTGTGAAGCGTCTTTTCCATCCAGACACGCGACACGGCAACCACGCTCACATAGATTACGAGGATCGAAACAATGGGAGTCGAAGGGTCCATCTCTGGCAGCATTTTTCTAGTTCCCCTTTGGTCTTAGAGCGTTACTCCGCATCCTTGATCTTGAGCCAATACCGCGTGTGCTTGCGCTCGCCAGTACGGTTTAGAGCATTATTATGAACCAAATCGGCGAGGTCCCTCGTCGCTGTGGCTCGGGACGCGCCGGTGATAGCGATATATTTTTCGGCGCTCATGCCGCCTTTAAATCCATCCGGCCCTTCTCGGAACATGCGCGACAAGACTTTGTCCTGACGCGGATTCAACTGTCCGCGCAGAAGATCGAATAGACGCGTCTTGGCGATAAGAAAATCGATCAACCGCAGCGTTGCGTTCTGCGCCTCAAGAACCGTCTCGGCGAAATACGTCAGCCATTCGGTGATTTCCATATCCTTGTTGTTCCGCTCCAACATCCGGTAATACGCTTTACGGTCGGCTTGAATGGTCTGCGATAAAGCCAGCAAGGTCGGCTGCCCCAGCCCTTGTGATAAGGCCTTTTCCGATAGGGCGCGCCCAATTCGTCCGTTTCCATCTTCAAACGGATGAATGCTGACAAAGTACAAATGCGCGATTCCGGCACGGGTCAAAGGCGAAAGAGGCTCCGCCCCATGCGGCGCTGTTGCGTTAAACCACTCAACAAACCGCGCCATTTCCGCCGTCATTTGGCTCGAAGGTGGGGCTTCAAAATGGATTGTGGGATTGTGAGCATAGCCCGAGACGACCTGCATGGCGTCTGTATGGGTGCGATAACGCCCGATGTCATTCAGGTCCCGCCGCCCGCTGGTGAGCATCTTGTGCCAAGTAAACATTTTCGCGTGAGTAAGGGACCCATCAAAGGTGCGGTAGAGATCGACCATCATCTCGGCTATACCCCGTTCGGCGGGGGGCACGCGGCGGGCATCCGCGTCCAAGCCGAAGTTGCGCCGAACGGAAGATTGAACCGAATCCCGGTCCAAAATATCGCCCTCAATTTCTGAGGTCTTGACGGCTTCCGTGCTGATAAGCTCCACGGTCAATCCAGATTGCTCATCCTCGCTCAGGTGCTTCAGGCAACCGGACACCATTCCGGCTTGGCGCAGGAATTGCCGTTCGTAACGCTCCATTTCCGCCACCTTCCAGCGAAAATGGGGCCAATCTTTCTGTTGCCAGTTCCATGTCATGAGCGATAGCCACCTTTTTTATAACTCACAATATGCACGTTTTTTGAGCCATAGAAAGCCCTTTTATCGATCGTCGGCTTGGGACAATTTTGGGACAAATTTGGGACAATGAAGGTGAATTTAGCTGCATTTTAGGCCATTGCACCGCATCGCACCACATAACGATCTCAATGTGTTAGGTGAAATAACTTTATATTTCAAATGGATAAAATGGCCCTCCGAAGGCAGAGGTCATGAGTTCGAATCTCGTCGGGTGCGCCAATCTTTTAGCCCTATGCCACCCCGCTCCAAAAACGGGCTCTGTTCGCGCCGCGTGATTTTTTAACCGTGATGCGCTAAACTGCCCGTTATGAACAAACTGAGCCCCCTATTCCTCGCCCTTGCCCTGACCACGGCGTCTGTCGTCCAGGCGGAAGAGCCCGTGCCTTCGCCCGCCCCAGCGCAGACGGCGAAAGTCACCGCGACGCGGGCGGATTGCGAACGGGTGATGATCGACGCCCCGCCCGCCGCCGGGGTGGAGTATCAGCCGGGGGTGGACGCTTACGGCAACCCTGTGGCCGGTGCGGACGCGACCGATTATTCCGCCCTGCTGGCGGCGATCCCCAAGACCTTTGAGTTCGATCTGACCTTCAAGCCGGTCAAGACCGTGGATGCCCTTAAGGACAGCAGCATGTCCACCGGCAAAATCGCCTACGACATGAACACGGGCCGGATGAGCTACAACGGGGTTGGCTTCACCGACAGCCAGACCGAGGCCCTGATCCAAGCCTGCCGCGAGATGGCCGCAAAGCCCTAAGCGATTTTCTTCAAGGTCATGCCGATGCGCTTAAGCAGATCGGACTGGGAAAAAGGTTTGGCCAGAATGTTGTTGGCCCCGGCGTCGATGGCTTCCTTGATCCGCCCAGCGCTGGCCCCGGCAACGGTGAGCATCAGCGGGGTCGTCCGATTGATCTCCAAACCTGGCCCCCGCAGAGCATGGGTGAAAGCCACCCCGTCCAGAGGCTCGGTGTCCATGTCGGCGATCACCAGATCCACCGAAATGCCTTTAAGGTGACTCAAGGCGTCGGTGGATTTGACGAAAGCTGTCACCTCCCCCGCGCCCGATTGCTTGAGCAGCTTGTAGATCAGAGTCTTGTTGGCGATGTCGTTCTGCACCAGCACGATCTTCAACTCGGAGAAACGATCCGACATGCTGCGTTGCCCTCCAGGTGAGTGACCGAGATTAACCGGAGCACTTTGGGCTTCCGTTTAAACAGATCACACTCTAGAGTCCAGCCCTCACGCCCATCACACGAGGACATTCATGCGGTTATCCCGTTTCTTTTTGCCCACCTTGAAGGAAAACCCTAGCGAGGCGCAAATCGTCTCCCACCGCTTGATGCTGCGGGCCGGGCTGATCCGCCAGCACGCGGCGGGCATCTACAACTGGCTGCCGCTGGGCTATCGGGTGCTGCGCAAGATTGAGCAGATCGTGCGCGAAGAGCAGGACGCCGCCGGGGCCAATGAGATTCTTATGCCCACCATCCAATCGGCCGAGCTGTGGCGCGAATCCGGGCGCTATGACGACTACGGGGCGGAGATGCTGCGCATCACCGACCGCCATGGCCGGGACATGCTCTATGGCCCCACCCATGAAGAGGTGGTGACCGATATTTTCCGCCAAAACGTCAAGAGCTATAAAGACCTGCCGGTCATGCTCTATCAGATCCACTGGAAGTTCCGGGACGAGATTCGCCCCCGCTTCGGGGTCATGCGCGGGCGCGAGTTCGAGATGAAGGACAATTACTCCTTCGATCTGGATTACGCGGGTGCGGTGCGCTCCTATCACAAGATGTTCGTGGCCTATTTGCGCACCTTCGCCCGGCTGGGCCTGAAAGCCATTCCCATGCAGGCGGACTCAGGCCCCATCGGCGGCGACATGAGTCATGAGTTCATCGTCTTGGCCGAAACCGGGGAAAGTGCCGTCTACTGCGACAAGGCCTTGCTCGACAAGCCGATCCCGGAAGGCCGCTACGACGACGATCTCGCCCCAGTGGTCAAAGACTGGACCTCGCTCTACGCCGCCACCGACGAAAAGCACGACCCGGCTAAAGCAGCAGAGTTGGGGGATCGGCTGGTCGCCGCGCGCGGCATCGAGGTGGGGCACATCTTCCATTTCGGCCAGAAGTACTCCAAAGCCATGGGCGCGGTGGTCAGCGGCCCCAACGGAGAGGACGTGACGGTGGAGATGGGCTCCTACGGCATCGGCGTCTCCCGTTTGGTGGGCGCGATCATCGAGGCCTCCCACGACGACGCTGGCATCATCTGGCCGGAGGCGGTAGCCCCCTTCAAAGTGGGGCTGATCAATCTGCGATACGGCGATGAGGCCACCACGGCGGCGTGCGACGATCTTTACACCAAGCTAACCAAAGCCGGGGTGGATGTGCTCTTGGACGACCGCGACGAGCGGGCCGGGGCCAAGTTCGCCACCATGGACCTGATCGGCCTGCCCTGGCAGGTGGTGATCGGCCCCAAGGGGGTTGCGGCGGGTACCGTGGAAATGAAAAATCGCGCTACGGGCGAGAAAGTGGAAATCACACCCGAAGCCGCCTTGAACGCGTTGGTGGGTTAGCATGGCGTTTTCCCCCTTCGAGCGGTTGGTGGCGTTGCGGTACCTGCGGGCGCGGCGCAAAGAAGGCTTCGTCTCGGTGATCGCCGGGTTCTCTCTCGCGGGCATCGCCCTGGGGGTGGCGACCTTGATCATCGTCATGTCGGTGATGAACGGCTTTCGTCAGGAACTCTTAGGCCGTATCCTAGGGCTCAACGGCCATATCGGGGTCTACGGTTACGGCGGCTCCCTGGTCGATTACGACATGCTGGCCGAGGCCGTGCGCACCATGCCCGGCGTCACCATAGTCACCCCCACCATCGAAGGCCAAGTGATGGCAACGGCCAACAACGTGGCCTCTGGCGCGGTGGTACGCGGGGTCAAGCCGGAGGATATCCGCGCCCGGCCAGTCATTGCCGAAGCACTCACGGCGGGCAGTCTGGACGACTTCACCGGCCTGGACACGGTACTGATCGGGGCGCGCATGGCCGAGCGCTTCGCTCTGGTTCCCGGCGCGAAGATCAAGCTGATCAGTCCTAAGGGCAACGCCACCGCGTTTGGCACGGTGCCCCGGGTCCAGGCCTTCACCGTGGCGGCAATCTTTGATGTCGGCATGTACGAGTACGACAACAGCTTCATCTACATGCCGATGGAGGCCGCCCAGGTCTATTTCAAGCTGCCCAACCAGGTTACACACCTGGAAATCCTCACCCGCAATCCAGATGATATGGGCGAGCTGCGTCAGGCCTTGCTCGCCTACTTCCAGCAAGGGGCGCGGATTCTTGCCTGGCAGCAGACCAATTCCAGCTTTTTCAATGCGCTTCAGGTGGAGCGCAACGTGATGTTCCTGATCCTCATGCTGATCATCCTGGTGGCCGCGCTCAACATGATTTCCGGCTTGATTATGATGGTCAAGGACAAGGGCCGCGACATTGCCATTCTGCGCACCATGGGGGCGACCAAGGGCATGATCCTGCGCATCTTCTTCCTGTCCGGGGCGAGCGTCGGGGTGGTCGGCACCACCGCCGGAGTGCTTCTGGGCCTTGTGTTCTGCGACAACATCGAAGCCATCCGCCAGTTCATCCAAGCCCTGTCGGGGACCGATCTGTTTAGCGCGGAGATTTACTTCCTCTCCCGCATCCCGGCTGAGGTTGATCCCGCCGAGGTATGGACGGTGGTGATCATGGCCTTGGGCCTGTCCTTCGGGGCCACCATCTATCCGGCGTGGCGGGCGTCTAAGCTCGATCCGGTGGAGGCGCTGCGCTATGAGTGAGCCCATCGAAGCCGCTCTGCGCCTTGACCACGTCACCCGTGACTTCAAGCAAGGAAACAGCCTGTTGCATGTGCTGAAAGGGGCCGAGTTGACCCTGCGCCAGGGCGAAATTTCCGCCCTGGTGGGGCCGTCCGGGGCGGGCAAGTCCACCTTGTTGCAAATCGCGGGTCTTTTGGAGCCGCCCTCCGGCGGGGAGGTGTTCATCGCCGGGCAACCCGCCAGCCGCTTATCCGATGATCAGCGCACGCGCCTTCGCCGCCATCACTTGGGCTTTGTTTATCAGCACCATCATCTACTGCCCGAGTTCTCCGCCTTAGAAAACGTCGTCCTACCCCAGATGATCGCCGGGGTGAAACGCTCTAACGCCGAGACCCGCGCCGCCGACCTGCTCGGCCGCATGGGGCTGGGGGCGCGTCTTGACCACCGCCCAGGTCAGCTTTCCGGCGGGGAGCAGCAACGCACCGCCATTTGCCGTGCTTTGGCCAATAAACCCAAGGTGCTCCTTGCCGATGAGCCCACCGGTAACTTGGACCCAGAAACCTCCGCCGGGGTGTTTGTCGAGTTGCTTCGGCTGGTGCGGGAAGAAGGCCTCTCGGCTCTTATCGCCACCCACAACCCCGACCTGGCGCGGAGCATGGACCGGGTGGTCCGGCTTCAAGATGGGAAGCTGGTGTAAGGGTGAATGGTATCCAATTTTGTTTTCAGTCTCCAACGTTGCATTTCTTGCGGATTGACCCATTGCGTGGTACATTGACGCAGAATGGAGATGATGAATGATCATCGGGTTTCGGGATGATTGGTTGCGGGCCTTTTTCGTGGACGATGTCCGCTCTCGCAATATCCCGTCCGATCTCGAAAGCCGCCTGTTCCGCAAACTCCCGATCATCGACGACGCGACGACCGGCAATAGCGGTTGATTTTCCGCTGGGACGGGTGTCGGGGCGAGGCGGCGGAGCTTTATCTCGACGACCATGGTTACAAATGAGGTGACGCCATGCTGACGACCAAACGCAAGCCGTCCTCTGTCGGCGAAATTCTCGTGGAGGAGTTCATGCGCCCCCTAGGCCTGACCCAAGGGGTGCTGGCCGAGGCCATGGGCGTGCCGCGTAAGCACGTCAACGAGTTGTGCAACGACCGCCGAACCGTGACCGCGCCGACCGCTTTGATTCTCGCGCGTGTGTTTGGCAATAGCCCAGATTTCTGGCTTAACGTCCAGCGGCGCACCGACCTGTGGGAGGCGACGCACTCTCCCCGCGAGTTGGCGCGGATCGAACGGGCCAAACCGTTGTCGAGCGCGGCATGACAAAGAACCCCCCGCCGCTTCCCGACCGGGGCCGCACGAACCTCACCGCGCCCACCTCAGCTTTCGGACTCCGCCCGTTCCAGGGATCACGTCCCCGACCATCGGGTTACCTGCCAAAAAATCCACCAGGGTCGTCCGCTCCGCATCGCTCAACAACTTGCGCGCGGCAGCGAGAAACTCGGGGGTCTCAACGACCGTGAGCGAAACCGTCCGAACCATAGCGAATGGTAGCTCATTGGATCAGTTATAGAAAGAAAGAGACTCGATGAGAGGGCGAATTCACGCCGCTCGCGGATTAACTTCGTACTCAATCTTTTTGCGCAAGCCCTGCTCGGCTTCTTCGAGATCATAGCGGGTTTGCAGATTGATCCAGAACCCCGCCGAGGTTCCAAAATACCGGGCAAGCCGGAGGGCCGAGTCGGTGGTGACCGCCCGCCGTCCCCGCACGATATCGTTCATACGGGAGCGCGGCGTCTTAAGGGCGTTGGCGAGTTCATAGACGCTCAGACCCAGGGGAGCCAAAAACTCATCCCGCAGAATTTCACCCGGATGCACCGGCGGCAGCCGCTTGCCGGTGGCGACATCGGAAAAATCCACCCGACCGAGATCAATGTCTTCGCGCTTTATGGTCATCAGTCCGCTCCTCAGTGGTAATCAACAAGCTCAACATCCTCAGCAACCCCGTCTCCCCACGCAAAACAAATGCGCCATTGATCGTTGACGCGGATACTGTTCTGGCCTTTCCGCTCGCCCCACAGAGCCTCTAACAAAAGAGGAATAAACCAATTTCGTCCACGGGAAAAGACGCATACTATCGTGGCAAAATAGTCCAAAGGCAACTGCCGCCTTGTGTGTTCGCCTAAGGGGACATGCCGTTTTAAATGTAATTCAAGAGGACATGATGTACATAGAAATCTGCGACACCAAAGAAATTGCAACCGCTCAAGCATTCTTATCAAAGCAACTAATAAACAAACTTCGACACCAAAGGACACGAAGCATTGGGTACCCAAGCGGGAGCTTCAAAGCAGAAGTGTGTTTTCAACGTGCATCAGGTAAAGATGTTTTCTGGTGGCATGGAAGCCACGACGAAGATAGAAAGGTTTGGCACAATTTTGCAGGCCATGGCGACCCAAATAGCGATTCAATGCTAATGATTGATCTGCAATTTAACCAACCAAGCATGAAATTCAGCCGCAAATACGGCGGCATGTTTATAAAAAATATAATAACTGGAGATATAATTCTTGGCCATAGGGGCATTGTAACTCGAGGAAACTCAAGAGTTAACAAAGAAGCAATATTTGAGGTGGCAAATGTAACAAAAAAACGCATACAATCACAACTTGGCTCGAATCTCATTGACTCTTTGCTTGTTGCAACAATTACAGACTCCAGAATAGTAAAAAGAATTCAGGAGTTTTCTCGTGAGATCAGAGATGCAGCAAACAAGATTTATGATGGTGTAAATATAAACCCATCAGTTGCAGATACATGTGATATAAAATTGTACGGAGATTTACGTGATTACTTTGATGAGTTTTGCGGCAAAATATCGTACGATAGGCATCCACGTGTTGTTGCAGATTGCAGGCATGGCGCAATCGTCAAGTCGTTAAAGGAACAAGTTAATAATTTTGGTATAGCAAAGAAGTCAAAAGAGATCGATTTGCTTGTTATTAGAGATAGTAGTGTTTTGCTGTTTGAAGTTAAAACAAATACCTCTTCTCAGTCTATTTACACGGGCATTGGTCAGCTGCTACTACACGGGCAGGCATTGAAAGGTTTATACAAAAACACCAAGATAGTTCCATATTTGGTGATCCCAAACGAGTTGTCTTTCGAGAGAATAGCTAAAATTATTTCTGGTCTTGGCATTACGCTATTATCATACAAAGACAACGGGGATAATATTCACTTAGATAAAATAAAAATATAAACTGCGCGCTCGAAGCTCTGTAGATTAGTGACTCGATGATGAAAAGGGTGCTCCCGCCCTCCCCCTAATCACCCCAGCCACCGGGCAATCCTCCCGATGCGCGCCGGGCAGATAGCCGATGCTCATCAGGAACTCGCTCACGATCTCCCCGCCGGTGAATTTGAAGGTGTGCTTGAACAGCTTCACCCACTCGGTCTTGCTGCGCGGGTGGTGAGCCTTGAGCCATTCGGCGAAGCCGCCGTAGCTGTGTCGGAGCACCTGAATGCGGCGGGCGTTTTCGATGATGGCGGTGATCTTGCGGCGGTTGCGGATGATCCCGGCGTCGGCCAACAGACGGGCCGTCTCCGCGTCCCCATAAGCCGCCACATTGTCCACCTCGATCCCGTCAAAGGCGCGGAACAAGGACGCCCGCATTTTCACCAGGACGGATCGGCCTGCATAATCTCCAGACTCAGGCGCTCGAACACGACGGCCTCATTGCTGACCAGAAAGCCATATTCCCGGTCATGGTAGGGGCCATGAACGGGAGCCCCGGTGCGATAGCGCTCTCCCCATTCATTCAATGCGGATGAGGTGGGCCGCCACTACCGGCTTGCGATGGACCTGGGCGAAGAGGGCGCGGCGCACAGCCACCCGGGCGGCTTCCCGCACCTCCTCATCCTCGCGGCGCTGCTTGGGTTTGAGGCGCATGATGGCCTCAGCCACCTCCTCGCTGATGACCTCCAAGAGGGCGCGGTCGTCTCGATCATCCAAAATGCCGGGCGCGGAGACCAGGGGAGGGCCGTCAATCCGATCCTTGTCGTCCAGCACCACGGTGACCATGGCCGCGCCCTGATAGACCGTGCGCTTGCGGTCGCGCATGAGCTGGGAGTCAAGACGCACCAGCCTCTCCCCGTCCTTGGCCAGTCGTCCAGTAGGGATGCGGTCCACGATCTCGGCCGGGCCGGGAGCCAGGCGCACCAGCCCCCCGTTCTCGTTGACCACCACCTCGGGCACCCCACACATTTCAGCAATATGAGCATGTTCCAGAAGGTGCATGGACTCGCCGTGGATGGGTACGGCGATGCGCGGGCGGATCAGGCTATACATGCGCTCCACCTCTTTGCGCCCCGGATGGCCGGAGACATGGACAAGGTGATGGGCGGCGGTGACGGCATCCACCCCCAGGCGGGCCAGTTGGTTTTCCACCTTAATGATGGCTTTCTCGTTACCGGGAATCACGCGGGAGGAAAAGATCACCACGTCCCCCCGCCCAAAGGCGACGTGGGGATGGTTGTCGTAAGCAATTCGGGCAAGAGCTGCGTTGGGCTCCCCTTGAGAACCGGTGCAAATGAACACCACCTTGCCGACCGGCAGATGGGCCCCTTCTTCCTCGGTGAGGAAGGCAGGAACGCTTTTGAGATAGCCACACTCCCGCGCCACGTCGTTCATCCGCCACAACGAACGTCCGACTAAGGCGGTGCGCCGCCCGTTGGCCGCTGCGGCCTTGGCGATGCTTTCCAAGCGAGCGATGTTGGAGGCAAAACAGGTCACGGCGATGCGCCGGTCGTACTTTCCGATCACCTCGGTCAGGCCCTGGCGGCACTCGGCCTCGGAGCCGGAGCAGTCGGGGTTGAAGACGTTGGTGGAATCCCCCACCATGGCCAACACGCCCGCATCGCCCACCGCCTTCAAGGCCGCTTCGTCCGCCACATCCTCGATCAACGGGGTGGGATCGAACTTGTAATCGCCGGTATGCAGGATGGTTCCCAAGGGCGTCTTGATAACCAGAGCGTTGGGCTCGGGAATGGAATGGGTCAGGTGGATGTAATCCACGGAAAATGGCCCAGCCTTGATGGACTTGCCGCCGGGGATCACCTCACGCACTTTGACCCGACCGTACTCCACCCCATCGTCGAGCAGCTTGCGGCGCAAGAATGCGGCGGTGAAGGGCGTGGCATACACCGGGCAGTCGAAGCGGTCCCACAAATAGGGAATGGCCCCTAAGTGATCCTCATGTCCGTGGGTGAGGAAGATGGCCTCCAGATTTTCCACCTGCTCGGAGATAAATGCTGGGTCGGCCATCACCACCTCCACGGTGGGATTGCTTTCGTCGCGGAAGGTGATGCCCAGGTCCACCATGATCCACTTCCCCCCGTAGCCATAGAGGTAGAGATTCATGCCGATCTCTCCGGCCCCACCGAGGGGAAGGAAGAGAAGCTCGGAACCGGATTTCTTCATGTCCGCTTATCCTTTTTGTTTGTTGCGGCGATAGACTTCGAGAAGTCCGCGTTGGGTAAGATCAGGGTCCAGGTGGTCAATCACCTCGGTCCCTTGGGTGAACAAAGGGGCGAGGCCGCCGGTAGCGAGCACCGTCATGGGTTGGCCGAACTCGGTCTTGATGCGGGCGACAAGCCCTTCCACCAGCCCGATATAGCCCCAAAAAACGCCGGACTTCATAGCCGGGACCGTGCTCTTGCCGATCACCGGGCCGGGATTGTCCACGGCCACGCGAGGCAGTTGGGCGGCGGCCATGTGCAGGGCTTCTAAGGACAGATTGACACCCGGCGCGATGGCCCCGCCCAGATAGTTGCCCTGCCCATCCACCACGTCGAAGGTGGTGGCGGTGCCAAAGTCGATGACGATCACCGGCTCCTTGAATCGCAGGTGAGCGGCCAGCGCGTTGACCAAGCGATCCGCGCCCACTTCTTCCGGGTGATCGACCAGGGCGTTGACCCCCAACTCCACCCCTTTTTCTCCCACCACCAGGGGCGAGCACCCGAACGCCTTGCGGCACAGGGTCTTGAGCGCGAACAGACCGGCAGGAACCACCGAGGCGATTACCGCATGATGAATATCCTCGCGCTTGAGGCCCTCGATCCCGAACAGTTGGGTCAGCCACACGCTGTATTCGTCGGCGGTGCGCTCCTTTGTGGTGGAGGCGCGCCACTCCCCGCGCTTGTAGCCTTGCGCGTCGAACACGGCGAACACGGTGTTGGTGTTGCCCGCATCTATGGTCAGCAGCATGGCCGCTCTTTCCTCACTCTTTCCCATCGGCGCATAAGCGCCGAC
>Ga0208863_1000701_pt1 | contig 27448 bp, 24 predicted proteins | sample RifOxyD3_FD_184040 | JGI IMG/M metagenome (GOLD analysis project Ga0208863, IMG submission 184040) | Soil microbial communities from Rifle, Colorado - Rifle Oxygen_injection D3 (SPAdes) | ecosystem: Environmental > Terrestrial > Deep subsurface > Rock core/Sediment | place: Rifle, Colorado...
TAGGAAAATAAACTTTGGTAATAATCTTTTCATTATTTACAAAAATATTACTAGCATTAGTAAGACCAGTACTAAACAATGTCCAAAAAAGCAAACCAATATAAACAAAAATTGGATAAGGAATTCCATCCGAAGGCATCTGCACCAATTTTCCAAAAAATACAGTAAACACAACCATAGTAATAAATGGTTGAAATACGGCCCACAAAACTCCGATAAGCGTTTGTTTATATTTTACTTTCAAATCACGCCAAGTAAAAAAATAAAACAAATCACGAAATTGCCAAATTTCTTTTAGATCCAGTTGCCACCATTTGTTTTTTGGTTTGATTATTATTTCCATATTACCAGTTTTTATTCTTCAATAGTTTATTTAAGACTCTCTTTAAATGAATTTACATAGTCTTCCAAATTTATTTTAGCTTCCCAACCCAATTCTTTAGTTTTTTGACTTATTACTTCAGCATCCATTCTATTTCCTTTTCTTTCTGGCAACATTTCTATTTTACCACCAAACATTTTTGCAACTTCTAATATAGAATATGAGATATCACTACCTATTCCATAATCATCTCCTATACCTTTATCTCCAACCAATACTAAAGCATCAATTATATCATCTACATGTGTAAAACTTCTTCTCTGAGTGCCTGGTGACACTACTGTCAGAGGTTTCTTATCCAAAATTTTCTTTTTGAAAAGTGCAATCAAAGTAGCATATTTACCTTCTGCTATTTCTCTTGGACCATAAACGTTATAAAAATAAGTAATAGCATAGTTGAGATCAAACCAATTACCATAATTTCTAACTAGTTCTGTATTACTGGCCTTAGTCCAAGCATATGGGCTTTGTTCTCTACCTAGACCACCATCACCAAACTTAGTACTTGAACCAGCATAAACCAATTTGACATTGTTTTTTCTACAAAATTCCAATACAGCAAAAGTACCATCTTTATTATACTTCCAAACTTTTTCAATATCTTCAAAGCTTTGTTCTACACGTGAATATTCCCCAAGATGAAAAATAATTTCAGGTGTGAAATCAATCAATTCTTCTATATCTTTGGTGTCCCCTTTTATATAGGTCACATTTTCTACATGATTTTTTTCACTACCAGTAAAATAATTATCCAATGAATAAACTCTATTATTTTTATCCTTAGATAATCTTTCACACAAATGTGAGCCAATAAACCCTGCCCCACCTGTTACTAAAATGTTTTTCATATATTATGACTTATATTTTTGTTATAAAATTCAATATAACTATAACATTACCACTCCTTCGTCTTTTCAATCGTCTTCATTTTTACTTTTTGATAAACGTTTGTTACCTTTTCATCAACTTCCGGCGACAACAATTTCAAAAGATCATGACCTAAAAAACGGTACTGCTTACCAATCTTATTAGCACGAATAAGACCTTGTTTCAAAAGTCTTTTCATAGTACTACTACTAATCTTTAGCAAGTCTTGAGCTTCAGTAGTGGTGTAGACTGAGTTTGGTTTGATTTCCATAGTTTAGTCAAAAGTTCATAAAGCCAAAAGTCTGTAAAGTCCATAATGTCTAATGTCATCACTTTTGACTTTCGACTTTAAAAACTTTAAGGACTTTATAGACTATAGTCTAACATTAAGTGTCATTAGGTGTCAATAGAGTTCAAATACCCCTCACAAGTCATCTTTATCCCTTCATCTAGATCTATCGTATGTTTCCAGCCCATTTCATGCATTTTGGTCATATCAAGTAGTTTTTGAGGCGTACCATCAGGCTTAGTACTATCCCATTCAATTTCACCCTGATAGTCCAGAACTTGCTTAAAATGCTCTACCAGCTCTTTTACTGACAGATCGACGCCTGTGCCCAAATTAACAAAAATTTCACCTGTTTCATTTTGTTCTTTGGTAGGATTGAAATTATTTAGTAAAAATAGACAGCCAGAAGCCATATCGTCCACATGCAGAAATTCACGTTTAGCAACGCCTGTACCCCAGACATTTACTTTTGGCAAATTATTCTTTTTAGCCTCCGAAAATTTACGAACAAAAGCGGCAAAAAGATGCGAGGTTTCCAAATCAAAATTATCATTCTCCCCATAAAGATTGGTCGGCATGACAGCAATGAAATTGGTGCCATATTGTCTATTGTAACTCTGACACATCTTGATGCCTGCAATCTTGGCAATTGCATAAGGTTCGTTGGTTGCTTCTAGTAGTCCAGTCAACAAATATTCTTCTTTCATTGGCTGTGGACATTCACGAGGATAAATACAAGACGAACCCAAAAATAACAACTTTTTGACACCACTCAAATAAGCATTATGAATTACATTGTTTTGAATCTGTAAATTCTGATAGAGGAAATCTGCTGGATAAGTATTGTTGGCCATAATTCCACCCACTTTGGCAGCTGCCAAAATCACATACTCAGGTTTTTCACTAACAAAAAAATCCGCCACAGCTTTGGCGTCTAGTAAATCTAATTGTTCTTTTGTTCTCAAAAGCAAATTGGTATATCCTTCAGCCTGCAATTTACGTACAACAGCTGAGCCCACCATACCACGGTGACCAGCAACAAAAATTTTTGTATCAAAATTCATAATAATTTAAATTAAAATTATTAAGAAAATCCCTCCCCTATTAGGGGAGGTTAGGTGGGGTCTTTAGCAAAACAAAACGTTTTGCTCAAAGATGGACCCCCTCTAACTCCCCCTACTAGGGGGAGAACCTACTTTATAAACTTTATAGACTAAAGGCACCCCCTCCTCTACTCCTATTTGCAAAAAAATTATAACATAATTTGAAAAAACAGACAAATTTATTCTTCAGTTTCACACATAATCCTCACCAACTCCTTGAACTTCGTCTTCGCTTCCCATCCCAATTTTTCTTTGGCCTTACTAGCATCACCCAAAAGTAAATCTACTTCAGCCGGACGAAAATATTTTTCATCAATTTCAATAATTGTTTTGCCTGTTTTTTTGTCAATTCCTTTTTCTTTCATCCCTTCGCCCTTCCATTCTATTTCAAAATCAAAATACTGTGAAGCTTCTTCTACAAATTCACGCACACTATGTGTTTCACCAGTTGCTACCACATAATCATCTGGTTCTTTTTGATTAAGCATAAGCCACATTACTTCGACGTAGTCTTTGGCATAACCCCAGTCACGCTTGGCTTCCAAATTTCCCAAATAAAGTTTTTCTTGTTTTCCTGTCTTTATATTTCGAAAAGCATCGACAATTTTCTTGGTCACAAAAGTACCACCACGACGAGGAGATTCGTGATTGAATAATATTCCGTTGCAAACAAACATGTTGTAACTCTCACGATAATTGACAGCAATATTATGAGCAAAAACTTTGGCGCAAGCATAAGGACTACGAGGATAAAAACCTGTTGTCTCTTTTTGTGGAGTTTCAAGTACTTTGCCAAACATTTCAGAACTACCAGCTTGGTAAAATTTCACATTCATACCCTTGTCGCGAATAGCATCGAGCAGACGAAGAGTCCCAAGCCCATCAGCATCAGCTGTATATTCAGGCAAATCAAAACTTACTCTCACGTGACTCTGAGCACCAAGATTATATATTTCATCAGGGCTTACCTTATCCAAAATACGACTAATATTGCTACTATCAGTCAAGTCTCCATAATGCAAAAACAATTTGACACCCTTCTCATGTCTATCACGATACAGATGATCTATTCTTTCGGTATTGAAACTACTAGAACGACGAATAATACCGTGAACTTCATAACCTTTTTCTAATAACAACTCGGCAAGATAAGAACCGTCTTGACCGGTGATGCCGGTAATAAGTGCTTTACGCATATAAGTATAATTTTAAATTTAGTAATCCTTTTAGATTCTCCCCCTATTAGGGGGAGTTAGAGGGGGTCTATCTTTGAGATAGTCATTTCTCTAATTTTTATGTATTTGATTATAAATATCTTGCAACACATTTTTTAATTCATATTTTATTTGTTCATTTTTATATCTTATTATTTTAAAACCAAGTTTTTCTAAAATATTTTGTCTTATTATATCTTTCTTTTTATTTTCTTCTTCCCCATGTATCCAGCCATCTAATTCTATAATAAGTTTTAATTCATGGCAATAAAAATCTACTATAAAACTTTCTATACTATATTGCCTTCTAAATCTTACTCCCATTTTTCTTGATCTCAAATGACTCCACAAAATACTTTCTGCTTTAGTCTGATCTTGACGTAATATTTTTCTCCTTAATTTTAGAGAACTCTTATTGCCGTACATAATTCCCCTCTTATTTTTGTTTTATCTTTCTCTAGACCTCCCCTTCAGCCAAAGGACTGATCCGCCTTGGGTGGAAACCCCTCCTAATAGGAGGGGAATCAAACAAAATCCATCTTTCAAATTTAAAAACTTTTTTTCCATAAAAAATATTGTTAAAAATGTCAATAGAACAATGGGGCAGTGGGACAATAATTCATTTCAAAAAATAGACTACAACTTAAAACTTTATTCCCTTCTCCAAAGCTTGCTTATGCAAGGCAGCGGCTTTGGCCGTCTCCCCCATCGACTGATACAAACTCTCCAATTGTTTCCAACCATTGGCAATTTTTGGATCATTATCAATACTATCTTGCAATACTTTTTCCGCACCTTCGTAATCATGTAAATTTTCTTGTACACCAGCCAACATATATTGTATTTGCTGTCTTCTTGGTGACAAGAGCAGACTTTCTTGCAAAAATTTTTCAGCTTCCTGCAAAAAAGCAGCATCTTGTTTGGCCATAGCCACATAGATATTCAATTGCGCTAATTGTAAACTAACACGAATATCATCTGGATGCAACTCCAAATTTTTCTGCAAATTTTCATTTGCTTTGATATAAAAAGGTTCTATTATTTTCCATTTATCAATTTTTTTTTTGTCTTGCAAAACTTGTGAAATAATATCAATGAAAATACGAGAAGTATCATTTCTAATATCATCCACATGCGGACTAGGTATGGATAATGCTTGATTATAATTGACGTCATAATTCAAACCACTACTCAAATTTCTAATAGCTTTTAGAGTAGATTGATTGGCATGCGCAGAATTTATATTTGTACTATAAATAAGCAACAAAACAACCAAAGCAACTACAGAAGCCACAGGCCAAGATATATCATTATTATTTTTTGCCAAATTTCCTTCACTATTTTTTTCACTATAAAAAGAAACCATGCCCAAAAAAAAGAAAAAATAAAGATAAGAAGTAGGATTATCAAAAACAGTTGCGACACTGACAAGATGTACCCAAATAAAAGCCAAAGAAAAAGCAAAAATGTGAATACTCAAATGTCCTTCTTTGTAACGTCTAATAAGACAAACACTGGCTAAGACAAACATACTAAGATAAAGAATCAAACCAACAATACCTTGTACTGCAAAAGTATTCATGATGACACTATGCGCATTGTCAAACCAAGTTTCCGAAAAACCATGCTCCAAAAATTCTGGCCTATAATATTTGTTGAAAGCATAATAATAATTGTTTGGTCCCCAACCAAAAATAGGTTTTTCTTGCCAAGCATCCAAAGCTACTCCCCAAGCCATAACTCTAGTATCCGTCTGCGATATTTGCGTACCAAACAGACGACCAACTGCCGGAATATTGGCGACAAAAGCAGTATTCCTTTTTACAAACAAAATACTAAAAAAACTAAACAAAACTAAGATAGACAACAAGACAATTTGTTTCAATCTTTTTTGTTCTTTCAAACTAAAGAAATAAATCAATCCCAAAATAAATATACCAACAAGCAACGCTACCAAAGCGCCACGTGTTCCTCCCAAAAACACGCCCCCAAGTCCAAGCAAAGCTAACAAAATTTCATACCAAAACCAACCTGATTCCATCGCAAAAAATCCTATTTTCTTTTCTAACAATTGTTCCTTTACCGCTAAAAAGCTACCAATAAAAAACAAAAACAAACCATAATCACTAAAATAAATAGCATTACCAAGTGTCGATGATACTCTAGTATTACCTTTGTTCAAAAGTAACTCTGGATCAGCATAACGTTGTAAAACTCCAATAAACATCACAATAGATCCCGCCAACAAAAAAGTACGAAGCAACCATTTCCAATCGTCCCAAGTACGCACGACAGAAGTAACAATAAAATAATAAACAATATAATGTGTAATCGTAAAAAGTCCCAGCATTCTCTCGTGATTGTCCCAAAAACTCTTGTACCAATCAACACCTACAAAAGTAGAAATAGCAAAACTAAGATAAAAACCTAATACCGCTATATTTACCCAAGAAAATTTTGGACGATATTTCTGAAAATTACTAAACAAAAGTATTAGATAAAGTCCCAGCATCACGAGGACAAGAGATCTAAAATAAATAATTTTTGGGACGATAAAAGGAAATATATATGAATTTGGCAAGACCAAAAGTGGCACAAAAAAAGTGCTCCCAATCACAATTTTTAGTATTTTTTCTATTGTTTTTTGCATAGTTTTTTGTTAGGTTCTAGGTTTTGGCTTATTTAAAATAATATCTGTTTAATATCTGTCTGATATTAGTGATTATTAGTGTCAAAATTCGTGTTTATATATTGTTTAAATTTCAAAATACGTTCTCCATCTTTTGGATCAAACAAAAATGGTTTAACATCATTGTACATATCTTCAAAATCTACATTTTCACAAAATTCTAAAATCTTTTTTTTCAAATCTTGCAAATTATCAATGCCAGCTTTTACTTTTAAATATTCCAAATTGGGACCAGTCTGCCCCATCAAATAAGTAATATCAAAAAAATCACGGCCTTTTGATCTATTTCTACCGAGCACTGTCAAAAATTTTTGACTAAGTAAAATATCTACAGGATTATGCCTTACTTCGGTAAATACTCCAAAGTTATTAACTATAGTCACATCAGGTTTGAATTCAAAATCTTGTTTGACAGTATCTAATCTGACCAATATTTTTTCATCTTCATTTGGGGACAACCCATATTTATGTAAAATATCAGCAAATCTGAAATAACAATGATAAGCACCTTTGTAAACATTTCTAAATTCTATATCAAAACCCAATAATTCTAAATCTTTTTTTATTTTAATTATCAACTCTTCAAAATTTTTTTCTGACAAACCAAAATTATCAAAATCCAAATCTTCCGAAAATCTAGGAAATTTATAAATTATTCTAAGACAAGTACCCCCAATAAAACTAACTTTGTCAGTATGACTAAACAAAGATTTCAATATTTCATGTTGCAAATATTCTACATAAATACCCTTTTTATTATTACTCGGGTAATTATTTTTTTGGGCGTAATCTAAAACCGTTAAAAAATCTTGCATATTATATTTTGGTTATTAAACTAGCTACAATATTGTTAAGTGATTCACTCTCAAACAAAAAACCATAATCCCTCAATTTTTTCTTACTTATTTTATGTGACATTTCTTCATAATTAAAACGTAATTCTTCTATTTGTTTTTCATCACCAAACTTCTGGATATTAAAATAAAAAAAATCCAATAAAGCTTTCTCAGGTTCTGCTATTAAAATACTATACTCACCATAATTAACTGGTTTGTAACCAATAAATAAGTTAGTCTTTATTTTACGATAAAAAAAATTATTATTTGAAAAAGCAAAAGAATAGGTTTTCTTACTACTAATACTAGTTATAGAATGTGGTATATCCGGGATAAATCCATACTCATAAAGGGCTGACTCAAGACTTACATAAGATGGTTCGTGAGATAAATTTGCTATCAAAAATAAAGGAATCTCCTTCAAAGAATCTGATAAAGCATACAAGCCCCTCTTTATTTTGGTAATATAACCTTGTTTTTGCCAACGATTGAGCTGAACAGAAGTTACTGTTTTTTGTCCAAAAATTTGCCTTATGTCTACTAAACTAAAGATTTTCCTATTCTTTTTTACTTCTTGCAAAAATTGCTTAAATTGCATATTTTTAGTTTATTTTATTCCAAAAAGTTATCAAAAATGATAATTTTCAGAAACACAAATCTATTATACCCCTTTCTCCCAAAAATGTTAATAAATGGCTGTGTATAACCAAATTTTTTCAACCTCAGACATTATTTCTATCCCTATTCCATAATATTGGATTCATTTGGACATACTTGTATATTTTATTGTATTCTTTTTCATTTCTAATGATATGGTCGTGAAATGATCTTTGCCAAACGAATCTTGGCAAACATTCTTGATGAATTATTTTGGATGAGGTGGTTTTGAAGGCGCCGATTAATTCGGAAATTGATTTTATTTTGGTTTTGTTATTGTTTGTATTATTTTGATTTTGAATATTTGAATTTTCTGCAACGTCCGTAGGGACAGGTCGCGACCTGTCCCTACCGTGGTTGTCTAACATGTCGTCCAATCCACCGATAATATTTTTATCTGATTCATCTTCCACCATCTCCCTATCAATCTCCACAATCCCATGTACATGATTTGGCATAACAATAAATCCATGATTTTTTATATATTTATATTGCTCAAACAACCATTGCCATTGTCTATAAACAATCGAACCAACTTTATTGACACACATAAAATCATTATACACACCACCAAATAAACATTCACGTTTATCTATACAAATTGTTACAAAATACAAACCATTATTACTATAATCAAAATTTATCAGACGATTACGTTTACGTTTGTGTTTGACAGGCATATTTTAATTTATAAAATATCTTTCAAAAACGTAGGGACAGGTCGCGACCTGTCCCTACCATGACCGGCTAAATAATCTTTCAAATAATTAATATTCCCCTTTTACTAATTGGCACAATCCGTTACATATTTTTTTCATCAAAAGCTACAAATTTCAGTTATACGATTTTTTCGTACACCTCACTTCCTTCATTTCTAATCTTAATTTTTAAATTAGTCCAATATCTTTTTTAATGAACATATTTCAAATATTTACTATTTGCTTATATCATATCTTCAACCAGACAATTTATTATTATCTCTATTTTTCAACAAATAATTTTTCTTACTAACTACTTTTTTACCAGTTTCTTCTTCCATTTTTTTCCTAGCTATACCAGCCACACCACCACCCCGCTTGGCGACTTTTTTGTTTTCTTTGAGACCTATAGGATCTTCTTCTCTGGTAATTTCTGTAGTAGCTGCTTCTCCAAGCATAGAAAATATTAATTCCAAATCTACCATGTGATCACGCAAATTTTCCCGTTTTAAACCTTTTACTTTTTTATATTCTGAAGGAGTCAAACCAAAAGTAGCCTTGCTTATTTCTGCGGTTAAAATTTCATATTCTCTCCCCTTTTTTATACCATGTTTTTGCCATTCATCGGTGAGTGTTTCCCGAATTTCTATACCTCGCATTCTCTTCTCAATCCAAGAATCAGGGTATCCTTTTAATTTATACAACATCCTAGTCCTTTTTGTCGCCAATTCAGGGTCTTCTATTTCTTTTACTCTTTCATAACCAACTTTGGCAAGCCACCTTTTGAAAGGTTCAGCCTTGGGAGAAGGTATAGATTGTATAATACGAAAAATACCTTCTGTGTTAGCGCAGAGTATTTTTTGTTTGCCACCTGCAGTATCAATTTCAAGGGTATGTACAATTTGTACCCACCCTTTTGATAATTCAGGATCACGTGATTTCATCTTCTGTATATACTGTTTTGGATCTTTAGACTCTATGAGTGCCAAAACAATATCTTCAACAACAAACCACCACTCCCCCTTATAAATAATTTTCCTAATTTCTTTACCCTTAAACAAAGCCATTTTTGTTTCCTCCATATGTTTTTATTTAGTTAATAACTAAATTTATTATAACACAAAACATAATAGAAAAACAAAAACCACTCCTACAAAAGGAGTGGAGAATATAATAGACATCTAATCAAACAAATCAGCATGAGTACCAGTGCTAACCAAAGTAATCACCAAACAATCTTTATCTTTAAAATATATAAGTAACCAATCAGAGAGAATGTGACACTCATAAAATTCACTCAATTTCCCTTGTAATTTATGATCCCGATATTTTCTAGGCAGATTATCACCAGATTGTAATACCGATACAACATACAAAATTTCTTCAAGCAATTTTTTATTTGTCTTACCAATTTTTTTATACTGCTTTTTGAATTTATTGGAATATATTATTTTATATTTCATACCCCCACAGTTTATTCTTCCAAACTATCCTTCAAATCTTTTATAGAAGAATAGGCTATCAAATTACCTTCATCGTATAATTTTTTTGTCTTTTTGAATTCTTTCAAAATCTGGTTTTCTTGACTGCTTGTGAAACCATTTTCAGTAACCACAGAAAATGGTATGCCTTTATGCAAAATTACTTGACTTAGATATATCCTCACACCGGTACTGACGTCAATACCAAGAGAAGAAAATATTTTATTTACTTGTTTTTTTACCTTAGGGTCAACCCTAACCTGAAGTAGTTCTTTTTTCATAAAAAATAAATTACTGTATTACAATGTAATTATATTACAATTACATATCTTTGTCAAGTTCAATCCGTACTCCACCCCCCTCAAACAAGGATAGTCTGTCTGTCCGGTAGGCAGGACTGGAGGGGGGGTGATAGCAGTTAGTGCTTTATTTTTTATTTTAGTTAATAACAAACTTATTATAACACAAAAAATACCTAATCAAAATAATATTTGAATTATTTACCACGTCCGTAAGGACAAGGTCGCGCCTTGCCCGCCATAGCTTTAGCGAAGGTGGAGACCTGCCTGCCCGCCTAGGGTAGATCTCTACCACAAACAACCAACATTTTTTCAAGCAAAACAAAACCCACCCCCGAAGGGGTGGGTAATGTTATTATTAATTACTTAATAATATTAATGATTAAACAAAATCATTAATTAGACCATGTTTCTCCATCTAAGTCTAGATTTAATACTTTGTAACTGTTCATCCAATCACCTGTAGAAGTTGCGTTCTCATCGGCAACGTGAGATGTAGAGTTAGCATCTGACCAAATGAAGTTGTATAAAGTACCACTACCTGTAACAGCTGCAGCAGTATGTAAACCCCAGATAGTAACAGCAGTAGCTGTACCATTTAGGTATACTTTAGTACTGTTATGAGCTGAATCACCAGGGAAGTAAAGACTAAATGAGTCTGTTGGGTTAGCATCAGAATCTGTAGTATTAAAGCCAGCCAAAGTACCTCTAATTGTATAAGTCTTTGTTGCACCAGCAGTTATACTACCTTCATAACCAGCAGCCCAAGATATTACTAAGTGATCATCAGCCTCAAGTAAACCTGAAGTAGATTCAACACTATTTCCAGCTTGATCTTGTAAAACAACATATGAACTGATATCAACACCATTTTCATATAGTTTCAAAGATTCTACCTCAAGTGTATCAGTACCAGTACCACCATCAGTCAATGTAGCAGGTAAAACAAATTGTTTTAATCTAACATCATTTGTTCCAGCAGTAACAGTAAATTTGTAAAGATCCATTGGTTGACCATTTACAATATTACTTGAGTTATCAAGATTTACAGAAGCAACAGTAGGAACTGATTTGTAAACATACATTTCATTTCCTGCTCTATCTGTAGCAGATGTATCTTGTACACCTTGTGTATCTTCAAACAATACACTATCAAGTGTCAAAGCAGCATTAACTTGAGAAGTACCCATACCAGTACCTACATTGTTCAATACTAATTTTACAGTAATTACTTTACTACTATTTGCAGGTACTTCAAGTGACATACCTGTTAATTTAGCAGCTGTATTACTTGATAATGAAAATGAAGCAGAACCAAGTAAAGTTGTACCTGAATAAAATTTAGCTTCAGAAACAGCTGTAGCAACAGCTGCACTAGCTAATTTTACTTGTACTTCTTTTACAGTATAAGTTTCATTTGTAGCTGTAAATTTGTAATTAGCAGCTTCTACTTCTTGGTTAGCAGCCACAATTCTGTTTAGAGGTGAAGAACCATCCAAAGCAGTTACAAATGAGCCTGTACCCCAAGTAGTAGTTTGTCCATCAGCATTTTGATCAATTGATGAACTTGATGTTACACCAGTACCAACAATTTGTAGGTTTGTATATAGTGTATCAGCAGCACCAGCAGCGTCTGTAACTGTTGTAGCTACATCAGCATATACATCTACAGTTACAGTTTCACCAGCTTTAACAGTATAATTTACTGACCAAGTGTTGTTTGTATCAGTTACAGTAGATTTGATAGAACTTGTTTTATCACCAAAAGTGAAATACAAATTTGTCAAATCAGAAGAAGCATCAGCTGCATCAGTTGCTGTAAAATCTACAACAACAGATGTAACACTTACATCTTCAGTTGTGTTTCCAACAACTTTGAAAGAACCAACTTTGTAAGCTGTTTTTGCAGCTACAGCAGTGTGATTATTCAAAGATGTATTTTTAGCAACAGTCAAACTACCTTCTGCAACTGTAAGTGTATTAGCACCTAAATCAGCAGTTGGAGCATTGAAATAGTTCAAAGAAACCATTCTTTGAGCATTACTTGAACCAGTATCAAGATAAACACGTAAAGTGTCACCAACAGCTACTTCATTTGCACCATCATTATCATATATATCAGCATATACTTCAAGAACTACTGGAGTACCAGGTTCTACTACTAGAGCAGAGCCAAGATTATACTCAGTGTATCCTAATGTTGCATCATCCAATGCTGCTAAAGAAGCAGTATTACCGATTTGAACACCATTAGCATAAATCATACCATTTCTTAATGTCAAAGCAGTATCAGAATCACTTTCATCTACATATACACGTAGATTTTCTACTTTTACTTTTTCACCATTGGCTTTTACTTGAAATTTAGCTAATTTTACATTTGTAGCACCATTGATAACATTACCAGATGGTGAATCTGACATCTTAGTGATTGTCAAAGTACCAGAAGCAATTGTTTGTGTACCAGTTGTAAGAGCTGAAAAACTTGTACTATTAGCTCTAGCTAATACATTAACACCATATTGACTATCTGTTACTTCTACATCAGAAGCTTGTCTAATAGAGAAACTAAAAGTTCTTGAAGAACCATCTACTACATCACCAAGAAGTTTGATAATACGAGTACCAGTCTTCATTAATACAGGTGAAGAAGATAAATCAAATACTAAATAGTTATTTTCATCAACAGATGAAACAATACTACCAACTTGAACACCTTCTACATATAATCTGAAATTAGAAAGATCTGATTTTGACATTGAACCAATTTGTCTAAATCTTACAGAACGTAGATATACATCTCTTTCTGTGATTGATACAGAATTTTGGAACATTACATAATCAGATTGTGAATCTACATCAGTAGTAGCAGGAGTAACAGTAGAACTCATATTGAAATCAGCCAATGTAGCAGTAGCTATTGAGTGTAGATTACCTGAAACAGGGAAACTACCACCAATAGAAGCATTTGTTGCTTTTACATCAGATGATGATTCAATACTAACACCAACTGTTTGTCCAGAAGTAGCAGAAGTAATATTAGATTTAACGTCTACAGTAACTGTAGAATAAGCAGGAACAGTTACGATACCTGTTGAATCATTAAAAGAAATAAAACCACTTGATACTGTAGAATTGTCTGTTAGACGTTTCATACCTTGGTATAGATATACTGATGACAAAGTTGTATCAGCAGATACACCAATTCTCTTCAATTTGATAGAAGTTACTTTCATTTCTGATGAACTTTCATTTTTCAAATTGAATGAAGTTAAGTGGGCGATAGCTTGACCAGCAACCAAAGTTTTTGATGATGGTGTACTAGCACTTAAACTTACAGTTAAGTTACCTAACACAACAGGAGTTGTTGTTACAGCACCTTGTGTCAAAATGTTTGCTTCAGTTACTGAACTAACACCTAATCCTAAAGTTGAAATTACAGCTTCAGAAACAGTGCGTACAGCACCAGAAGTTACTTTACTCAAAGCACCTTCTACATTAACAAGTTTACCACCTGTTACATAGAAAATTTGAGTATTTTCAGCTCTCTTCAACAACATACCATCATGTGGCATTGCTGAAGAAACTTTTTTACCATTGTCTGGATATGAAGCTAATTTTGTATCTGGAACTACAGCTAATACAGCTGATTTGAACCAGTTAGCACCATATAGAGCTGCTGCAACTTGTTCGTTGGCAATGTGAGCAAGCTCACCACCAGGAAGAACAGCGTATACAGAAGCAGCCTCTGCACTCTTTACAAGCATACTACCTGGACGGAAAGTAAGATAGTAAGGAGTCAAAGGAAATTGTGATAGACAAGTTTCTGCGATAATTTTTACACTTGAGAAATCTTTATACCAAGTATAGAAAACTTTTTCATCAGGGATTACTTGTCTTTTTAGATCAGAACTGATCACGTATACAGTTGCTTTACCAGCGACTTTTACCAAGTCACCAGCTTCAACTGCTGGACATTCACCTTCAGCGTTAGCAACTAGAGGAGCTACCATGGATAAACCAAGACTCCAAGCTAGTGTCATAGCTACTACTGAAAAGGTGAACAATTTTTTTCCGAATTTTAATACATCTTTCATAAATACCTTTTTGGCTCATTGCGATGCGCCTCCGTATTGATAAATAAATATCACGGTGTCATCACAATAAGTCTGAATAAATAACCACCCAACTCCGTCTTGCGACAGATCGACCTTTTGGTCAAGTGGGGTCCCCCGAAGTAGTCCGCCTAGGGCGGAAAATTTTTCGGGGTAGAGTCTCGTCGGCCAAGACGAGTGCCCATTCCCAACCACAGAAAGCTGCGGTGGTTACTGTATGGCTTGCAATCTGCAATTTACAGACTATAAGCCATATAGTAAGGGGCTTTATTAAGAAACAATTTCTTAATTGGCGATAATTTTAATTTTCAATTTTGGAATTTTCAATTTTCAAACAATTTTTAAATTATTTAATTTATTATTGTTTTATTTCTTCTGGAAATTCTTCTGTTGGTTTTTTATTTTTAGAATTATAATATATTTTGTTAAATATAAGTGTTAGTTCTTTTGCTTCTTGCCAAATATCTCTCAAATCTTTCTTCTCATTTTCAGGTAAAATCTCTGCCAATAGCTCTATCCAATACTTGGTCTCATTTATTTCTTTTTTAGATATAGATATTTTATTAGTAAAATCTTTTTTGGAACTGGCATTATTGGCTTCTCTATAATTAGCTCCAACGCTTGTAGCAGACCTAACCAATTGCAATATTAAAGGTTTGTTTATTGTTGTCTTCCCTATTTTTGACAAATAATTAACAACACTTTTACTAAATTTCAATGTTCTTTTTTCTAAGTCATACTCCATAATCCCCCTTGTTAAATTATAAAATTATTTTAAAATTGAAAATTGAAAATTCCAAAATTATTTTAGGGTACTACTCACACTAGTCTTTATTGTACTTGTAGTAGTGATAATAGTTGTCGGTACGATTACTTTCGTGGTCGCTTGTGTTACCAGCGTATTACTGACTTCTCTACTTACATTGTTTACTGTTGTTTTCAATTCTATAGTTTTTTTCACGGCTTCCAAGATATTGTCATCAGCCAATTTTGTAACATCATTATTTTCTTCACTCACCGTCTTTACTACTTGATCTACTTTGCTTACTAGATCCAAGTTACTAATTGGTTCTGTCAGATTACTAGAGGTAGACGAGACAATTTCATTTATCGTGTTGGCAGTCAAACTATTTTTGGCAGTACTACTGGTAGCTACTAGACTTTTGACTACATCTTTTGATACATCTATATCTTTGGAATCAATTACATCTTGATCTTTCAGTTGAGTTGATTGTTCTTTTACTTTTTCAGCGTCTTCTTTTATTTCAGTTACCACATCACTGATATGTTCTTTGATAATCAATTTTTCTTCATCAGATACTTCTGAATTAGCTTCTACTTTTTTTTCAAGAACCACTTCTACCATTTGCAAACTTTGTTTGGAAGTATCTACTGCTTGTTGTGACAAATCTTTTGATAAATTTTTGTCATCTGTTTGAGTAGCGACATCTTTCAACGTGTTTGAAATTCCTTTTGTTTTTAGTGATACTTCTTTTACTAGATTTACAGCATCTTTGGGATCTACATTTTGCAAACTTTCGCTCACGACATTCAATTTATTTTGCAAATCTGCCGAAGTCTCTTTCAATAATTTATTTTTTGTATCTTTGTTTTGGATATTACTGTCAGACACTTGCTTCAAGATATGAGCTCTCTTGGTCGCGAAGTCCAATTTTATGGAAGTCTTCTTTTCTTCGGGAGTAAGAGCTAGTTGTCCTTGCTCTACCACAGAATTCAAAGCTACTTTGGTGGACCACATGAAATCTCCAGGTTCAGCATAAGCACTCGCTATCCAACCACCACTCGTAATGACCAGAGCCATGACTGCTGTCAAAATAGGACGAAAAGCTTTGTTTATATTAGTAGGTACAAACATTTGGTATATATGAGAAAATCTTTTCCAAGATTCAGCAATATTCCAATTTTCTTTTTTGGCACTAGCTTCCAAAGTTGTTTTCGCGATTTGTGACATCAGTAAGTGTTTGTTTTCCAAAACCCAAGCTGGACGCGCTTGTAACACATCTTCATTTTTCAAACGCTTCAATTGTTCTTGGATCTTTTTCATATTAATAATTTTTTTTGAATAGTTCCCTTCCCTCGTAGGGAAGCCTGCCCGCCGAATGGGAGGGGGGCAGGGTAGGGTCTCAACGGGACATTGCATTAAGAATAGTTTTTCTTTTTAACATAGGTTAAGACCCCCTCCTAACCTCCCCCTACAAAGGGGAGGAAACTATTATATAGATATTTTGTTTTTATCAAATTTTTTATCTCTCCAACATCTTCTTCAGAATCTTAATCGCTCTATACAAAGTGACTCTGACATTCGTGGTATTTTTTTGTAAAATTTCGGATATTTCGCGAGTACTCAATTCTTCTATATATTTGAGCAAAATCACTTCTTGATATTCTCTTTTCATTTTTTGTAAATTTTTGACAACTCTTTGCATTTCTTGTTTATCACCCAGCTCTTTTAATATCTTATTATCTACTCTTATATCATCCAAATCTTCTAGAGATATTTCAGTATGAGTATTTTGTCTATAAAAATCTATCAAAGTATTACGCGCTATCCTATAGATAAGTCCGCTGAAACTCTTCACCACCTGATCCCGATTGGAAATGAGGTAGTTCCAAGTCTTCAAAAAGACTTCACTAGTGATATCTTCAGCTTCTTCTCTACTACCCAACTTCAAATAAGTAAAGCGGTAGATCTTCTGTATATAGAGATCATAAAGTACAGCGAAGCTATCAGTATCTCCATCCTGTTGAATTTTGTGTACAAGAAGTTTTTCCTGATACTTAGCTGTCATATATAGAAGTCGTTAAAAACAAAAAAGTGTTACACCTAAATTATAACACCAACTAAAAAAGCTTAATAGAGTCTAAATAATATGTATTTATAGATATTCTTATCATAAAATGCGTAGCCAACTATAGCACATACTACGCGAAAAAGCAATGAATTGTATACTAAATGTGTTCAAAAGTCTGTAAAGTCGAAAGTCCATAAAGTTGTTATGTTAATTTTTATAAAAATGTTTTAGAGAGTTCCCTTCCCTCGTAGGGAAGGGGCAGGGTAGGGTCTCAACGGGACATTGCATTAAAAATAGTTTTTCTTTTTAATACAGGTTGAGACCCCCTCCTAACCTCCCCCTACCAAGGGGAGGAACTTACTTTAAATATTTTAATATCCCTAAAAACTTTATAGACTTTATGGACTTTATAAACTCTCGACTTTATAACTTATTTGTATACACTATTGTAAACAAAAAAACCACCCAAAAACAAGCACATCTTGACAAAATGCTCAAAGTTTGTTAATATTAGTCTATACAAACGTAATATATTTATGTCTGATATAAAAAACAACCCAAAAGAAATCATTAGAGTCTCTATTTCTGAAGCAGCTAGACTATTTGGAGTTAATCCACAGACCATACGCAGAGCTATAAAAGCTCAAGAAATCACCTATGTTGTGGTAGCTGGTAGATATAAGATAAACTTCGAAAGCCTAGTCCATTGGTCCCAAAAAAAAATTACAGTCAAAAATAAAGCTGAAAAATTTGGTATTGGACAGTATGTGGATAAATGGAAAATAAAAAACACACTCTACTCCCCTAGCAAGAAAAGTATCAAGAAAAAAGATGAAACAAACAACAATTTAGAAAACCAAACACCAGTCTAAAAAACTGGCGTTTTTATTTAATTAAATCAGGATTAAAAAAAATTCCCTCTCCTTGTAGGGAAGGGAACATTTTAAAAAAATTTATAATAATGAGACAATAACTAAAAGTAACTACAAGTAACTAGTCTAAACTTTGTCAGTTACTTTTAATTACAGTTATTGTTAGTTATTGCTAGTTATTGTATAATAAACTAAATAAAAAAGATAAAAAAATAATTATGAAATTTGTCGAAGAATATCTAAAACTACATCATCTAAAAAAGCATCCTCACAAATGGTTTTTGGCTTTTTTGGCTTCCCCAATTCACTTTGCGGAAATGCACTACAAAAAAAGATACCACATGCAATTTGCACATGCTCGCAAACTTTTTATTTTTGACATGCTCCTTTTATTGACTAGTATTGTTATTTTGGCATCAGGACTTTTTTGGATGTTATACAATCCTACTGTGACTGACCTAGTATATCTTTCTATCCAAAAACAACCAGCCAGAATATTGAGTGGTGACAGAATGGACTTTGATATTTTGTACAAAAATGAAAGTCAAACAAAATTAGTGTCCCCTACTTTGACTATTCAGCTACCAGCTGGTTATACTTTAGAAAAAACAGAACCTAGCGACAACTTCGACAAAACTAATACCACATTCCATCTAGCAGATTTGGAACCTGGTAGCGAAGGTATTGTCCATATTTTTGGTAGAGTCTACGAAACACCACATTTAGAAACCAACATCTCAGCTTCACTTACTTACAAACAAGCCCACAAGAATTTTGAAGAAAAAAAAATCACACCTTACATCGCCATTTTTCACGGTTCTGTCCTAAAAACAGATCTTGTGTTAGCCAACAAAGTCTTAGCTCATTCTACTGAACCTATTGAATTGAAAATCAAAAATGAAGGTGACGTCAATATTACAAACATAAATATCTCACTAGCTCTCCCAGCAGGCATTAATCTAATTAATCCTACTATCAAAAAAGGAGAAATAAACAACAACTTTTGGAAAATAAAAGAATTGGAACCAAATGAAGAAACTACTTTGCAAGCTTACCTCAACTTCAATTTGAAAGAACAAGAAAAAACAATTGATTTACGAATGACACCAGAAATTTTTGTAAATGAAAAAAGTATTCCTCAAGAAACTTTGAAATACTCGCTACAAATTATCCATCCTAATTTGTCTATAAATAATTACTGGGAAAATGATACTACACACCTCAAACCAGGTGAAATAGTCAATCTATACCTTGACCTAAAAAATAATGGCGATACCGAATTGAAAAATATCAACTTAAATTTTTCTCTTCCAACCAACATCATAGACATTACAAAATTCAAACAAAACAATGACCTAAAGATACAAGACCAAACAGCCAATTTTGTCTATGCTCAAATATTGAAACCAGGACAAAGCACCCAAATCAAATTATCTGTGCCTGTAAAAAATTATCCAAATGGAGGCACAGATCTAAACTTAAGTTTGAACGCAAAAGTAGAAGCTTCTCTTAATGACATAACCACTAACTACAAAACTAATTTTGAAACTTCCAAAATAAAAATAGGAACTAGTCTAATAGCTAATGCAGAAATTAGATACTATACCAACGAAGGCGACCAAATAGGTCGTGGTCCTCTACCTGCCAAAGTTGGTGAAGAAACAAAATATGGGGCTATCATCCAAATAACCAACGGGACTAGTCGTGTTAACAATATAAATCTTAGTGCCACACTCCCAAGTTATATAAAGTGGACAGGAAAAAGTAGTGTCAGTCTTGGCAATGATATAAGTTTTGATCCAACTACTAGAAAAATATCTTGGAGCTTGAGTAGCTTGTCCGCCAACGATACTGCCGGCATTTATTTTGAACTTAGTCTTACTCCTGATGCTAGTATGATAGACACTAATCCTGTTATATTGAAAAATATTAATATCAATGTTCACGATACTTTCATTGACAACGACCTAAACAAAAGCTTTGCTAGCCTTGACAATTCTCTAAAAACAGATAGTATAGGACAACTCAAAGGAACTAAGATTACACAATAAAATAGTATTTATCCCTGCCTACAGGCAAGCAGGAGGGTTAAGATTAGTGTATCTTTGCCAAAATCACCTTTTTGTAGTATAATTAGGCTCGCTATTAACTACACATATCCAAACTTTAGAATAGTAAACAGGATATTTTTATTGTAGTTTACAGTTTAATAAATATTCTTGGACACAGTCGAATTATAGTTATGGATAACGTCAACTTCTTACACAAACAAAATCCTGAAGAAAAGCCTAAATCTAACCTAAAAAAATGGTTATTTTTGTTATTGATACCAATTCTGATAGCTGGAACAGTCTACGGATATAGCTACTCAAAAAAATGGGTAGCCACCCAAAACCCTTTGGATTACAATGAAAATACTCTAGAACCAAAAGAACCTCAAGGCTTACTCCAAAAAATAGCTTACCTACTCTTCAAACCTGAAGCCAAACTAGAAGGACAAAAAGATGACAGAATAAATGTCTTACTTCTTGGCATGGGCGGTTTGGGACATGATGGACCTTATCTTACAGATACTATTATGTTGGTAAGTATCAAACCATCGACCAATGATCTTGCTTTTATCTCTATACCACGTGATTTGGGAGTTGAAATTGGTAATTATGGTACCAAAAAAGTAAATATTGCAAATTCTATAGGAGAAACCAATCAATCAGGTTGGGGCGGAGCTTATGCTACACAAATTATTTCCCAAACACTTGATCTAGATATTCCTTATTATATAAGAGTAGATTTTCAAGCTTTTGCTGATATAATAGATGAAGTCGGTGGCATAAGAATCGATATTGAAAAATCTTTTACTGATTACCTCTATCCTACAGAAAACAATGGCTACCAAACAGTTTCTTTCAAAAAAGGTCCACAAACTATGGATGGTGACACTGCTCTAAAGTTTGCTCGTTCCAGACATGGCAACAATGGTGAAGGTTCTGATTTTGCTAGATCAGCTAGACAACAAAAAATAATCCAATCTCTAAAAGAAAAAATTCTTTCTTTTAGTACCCTTACCAATCCTATCAAAATAAAAAACATCATGGATGTTTTGGAAAAACACTTGACCACCAACATGGCCTTTGACGAAATACTAAGTTTCATTCGTATGGCCAAAGAAATCCAAGGTGACAATGTCAAAAATTTAGTTTTGGATACAAGCGTTGGTGGCTATTTATACAATTACATCAACCAAGACGGAGCCTTTTTACTAGGACCTGTCACTGGTAATTTTGATAATATAAACAATGATATAAAAAATATTTTTACAGAAAATAGTGTCGTAGCCGAAACTACTACTACCGAGATACCAGAACAAGAAGCTCCAAAATTTGATTGGGCAACTATAGAAATTCAAAATGGTACTTGGCAAGCAGGCTTAGCTGCCAAAGTAAAACAAAGATTGTTGGACGAAAATTTTTATGTAAATGAAGTTGGCAATGTTCTGACAGAATTAAAACCAGTAAATAAAAGTGCTATTTATTCATTTGCTCCAAAAGAAAAAGATATTACTCCAGTACTAACAGCCTTGAATAAAGAACTAAACATGCCTATAATAGTTGATATACCAGAAGGTATAGCTCCAAGCAACAAATCTACTGACATAGTCATTGTTCTAGGAGATAATTTTGTAGAATAAAAATAAGTTTATAAAGTTGTAAAGTTATAAAATTAAAAGTAATAAATAATAAATATTTGTAAAAAATATATTGACTAAATTACATAACAAATAAAAAACTTTTTACCAAGATAAACTTCAAATAAAAAATACTTCCAACATTATAAACTTTATAACTTTAAGAACTATTAATCATATGATCGAAAAAACAATACTCAAGAACAATTTACCAACAGTAGCTCTTATCGGTCGCGCCAATGTCGGCAAGTCAACTTTTTTTAATACTCTAATAGACGAAAAAAAAGCTTTGGTTTCTACTATTGCAGGTACTACTAGAAATAATAATGAAGGAATAATTGTCTGGCGTGGCAAAGAAATAAATATTATTGATACTGGTGGCGTAGACAATGATCAAAATGAATTTTTTGCAAATGAAATATTAGCACAAGCAGAAAAAGCCTTGGACGAAGCTGACATCTTAATAATGCTAGTTGACGCCAAGTCTACTCTACTCCCTCAAGAAAAAGACTTAGCCAAAAAACTAAAATCACAATACAAAAATAAAAAAATATTTCTTGTTGCCAACAAAGCTGATAGTAAAAGAGAAGTACAAAACTTTGATCAAAATTATTATAAGCTTGGTCTTGGTGAACCATTTTTGATTTCTGCTACCAATGGCAAAGGTGTTGGTGATTTGCTTGACCTTATTTACAAAGAATTAGGCAAAGCTTCTGTCCGACCAAAAGTAGTCAAAGAAAAAAGTAAAACCATAAAAGTCAGTCTGATTGGCAAACCAAATGTTGGCAAATCTTCTCTTTTCAACAAAATTATTGGCGAAGAAAAAGTGATTGTTAGTGATATTGCTCACACTACACGTGAACCTTTTGATACAGATCTTGAATATGAAATGAATGGCAAAAAACAAAAAGTTACTTTTATAGATACAGCTGGTATCAGACGCAAAGCAAAGGTAGATGGCTTCCTCGAAAAAGAAGGTATCAAAAAAAGTATTGAAACTATTGCCAACTCTGACATTATTTTGCTTGTTCTTGATGGCAGTGAACCTATCTCCTCACAAGACATGCAACTTGGTGGCCTTATTGAACGTAAAAGTAAAAGTGTTATAATACTAGTAAACAAATGGGACTTAGCCGAAGACAACAGTGATAGTGCTAGAAATGATGTCAAACAAATGGTCTACAGTCATTTCCCTCATCTTGATTTTTCACCTATACTATTTTTAAGTGGTAAGACTGGTTACAAAACAGGACAAATTTTCCCAAGTATCATGCAAGTCATTGAAGCTAGACACACTATTATTAGTGACAATGCTGCTAGCAAATTCATGGATCACATCACAAAAACACACAAACCTTCTCGTGGCAAAGGTACCCGCCAACCAAAAGTATTTGGCTTCAGACAGATAAATGCAGATCCTCCTGTTTTCAAACTATATATCAAACAAGGTACATCTTTACATCGTTCTTACTTGAACTTTATTGAAAACAAACTTCGTGAAAAATTCAATTTCTTCGGAACACCGATTGTTATCAAAATGGAAAAAAGTAAAATTTCGGATGATAAACTCAAATAAGAACACGAATCTTAACACGAATATACACGAATTATCAAAACGTAGGTTACATCCGTAAATCTGGATTATCCGGATATCAGGATTATTACTTCTAAAAACGTTATGTATGAAACTCATCGTAGGATTAGGTAATCCCGGCAAAAAATACGAGAAGACTCGTCACAACGTTGGTTTCATTGTCTTAGAAGAATTGCACAAACAACTCTTATCTTTTGGTATCAATGATTGGGAACTAAGCAAAAAATTCAATGCTTATATTTGTGGTTGTAGTATCAATGGTGAAAAAATAATTTTGGCCAAACCCATGACTTTTATGAATAAGTCTGGCGAAGCTGTCCAAAACATTGGACACTACTACAAAATGCACCAAAAAGATATTATAGTCGTACACGATGACAAAGATATTTTACTAGGCGAACTAAAAATTCAAGAAAACCGTGGACCAGCTGGACACAATGGTATTAAATCTATTATAGAATTTATTGGCACCCAAGACTTCACTCGTGTGCGTATTGGAATTGCCAGCGAAAATAAAAACAAAATGAAAGACATTCCAAAATTTGTTTTGAACAAGTTTGGTATTTTGGAAAAAAAGAAACTAAACGCAAGTATTAGTGAAGCGATTGAGAAGATAATGGGAATTATCAGCTAGACAGCAAAACAGCTTGTCAGCAGATACAGCAGAGCCAGCAAATTAAGCAGGCCTGCAGGCAGGATAGTTATTGTCTCAATTTATTTTAAAACAATCCGTTCAAATTCGTTTGATTAGTTTAATTCGCGTTCTATTTTATATAAAAACAAATCTGTTTTTCGTACTTTCGTAAATTTTCGTATTTCGTATCCCTTTTATTAAACCAACATGATCAAAGAAGTTCTTCTCGCCCACTTCCCAAAGATAACCGTCAACCGCTACCAGCAACTACTGGCAGCTTTTTCATCTCTAGAAGAAGTCTGGGAAGCTGAGTTCGATGAACTTTTGAAAAGTAAAATAGATGAAAAAATAATCAATGAATTTCTTGTTTGGCGTGAAAAGCTTGACGAAGAAAAAATTGCCAAAATTCTAGCACAAGAACAAATCACTTGTATAACTCTTGCCGATGAAAATTATCCCAAACTTCTCAAAGAAATTTACGATCCACCATTTTGTCTTTTTGTGCGAGGTCAACTGACACAAGATGATTTCACTCTCGCTGTTGTCGGCACAAGAAAATATAGTACTTATGGCAAACAAGTTACCGAAAATCTGGTAGCCGATTTGGCCACTCAAGGTGTGACAATTGTCAGTGGTCTAGCTTTTGGAATTGATATTATCGCTCACACAACTACTCTAAAAAATCATGGCAAAACAATTGCAGTCTTAGGCACTGGTATAAACAGACGACATGTCTATCCAGCTGAACACCAAAAAATTTCCGAAGAAATTATCGCTAATAATGGCGCTCTAATTTCAGAATATCCACCAGGAACTTTGCCAAACAAATATACTTTTCCACGCCGAAATAGAATAATAGCCGGCATGTCTCTAGCAACTCTAGTCATCGAAGCGGCTGAAAAATCTGGAGCACTAATAACAGCTGAATGCGCCATGGAAGCTGGACGCGAAGTCTTCGCTGTCCCTCAAAACATTACCTCACCAACATCACAAGGTCCAAACAATCTACTAAAAAATGGCGCCAAGCTAATTACTAGTAGTCAAGATATTCTCGAAGGCCTAGACTTGCAAGATATTCAAGTTTATGTTAAAAATAAACAAATATTAGGAGATTCGCCACAAGAAGAAGCAATTTTGGATGTACTTAGCCAAGAGCCAAAACATATTGATGAAATCACCAAAGCTAGCAACTTAGCCAGTACTCAAATCAGTGCTACCTTGACAATTATGGAAATGAAGGGTAAAGTGCGAAATCTAGGTAATATGATGTATGTGACGAGAAGTTAATTTTGTCTAAAATATAAAAATTTATTTTGAAAATAATATTAAATTAAGACGTTTCTTTCAAACTGTCCCATTGTTCCATTGCCCCACTGGCAAATAGAAAACCACAATGGGACAATGAATCAGTGGGACAATATTTGTACCCATATTTTGAAAAACTTCAATATTCTATGAACTTCACAGAAGCATACAACTACATCCTCTCCCTCTCCAACATGCCACGCATGGAATATATGAAAGAGGGCAACATGTGCGATTGGTATCTGAAAAGAATGCAATTTTTTTTGGATTTGATTGGCAATCCTGAAAAGAAAATCAAACACTATATACACGTCACAGGCACTAGTGGCAAAGGCTCAACTGTTTCTTTTTTGCACAACATCTTGCAAGCTGACAAAAGAAAAGTTGGTTCGACTTACTCCCCTCACCCAACCATTATCACTGAACGCTGGAAAGTCGGTAATAGTTATATGACAAAAAAAGAATTTGTCGAAATAGTAAAATATTTGAAACCAAAGCTCGATGAATATTTGGAAAAAACTCCTTATGACATGCTTTCTTTTTTTGAATTGACTGAAGCTATTGGCTTTATCTTTTTTGCTCAGAAAAAAGTGGATTGGTTAGTACTAGAAGTGGCTTGTGGTGGACGCTATGATTCTAGCAATATCATTCCTTACAAAGATGTCGCAGCAATTACCAACATCGGATTAGACCATGTAGGAATTATTGGAAATAATAAAGAAGAAATTGCTTACGAAAAAGCTGGAATTATCAAACAGAATTGTACAGCTTTTACTACAGAACAAGACAAAAAAATCTTAAATGTTATTGAAACAGAAGCTGACTTACAAAAAGTAAATTTGGAAAAATTAAAAATAAATGATTACAAAATAATAAAAGAAAATATAAATAAAATTATTTTTTCTTACCAAGATGAAGAATACGAACTACAAGCTCTTGGACAACACCAAATCAAAAATGCTATTCTTTGTATCAACATTGCAAAATTTTTGAAAATAAAAAATACTAGTATCAAACAAGGACTGAAAAATACTTTGCAACCTTTGCGTTTTGAAATAGTACAAGAAAAACCATATATCATCCTTGATGGCGCCCACAACGAAGACAAAATAAAAAGTACAGTAGAAGCCATGAAAAAAATTACAAAAAATAAATTGTATATTATTGCAGGTTTTAGTGGCGACAAAAAAGTAAGCAACATGATAAAAAGTCTGAGTACTTTGAATCCAACATTTGTTTGTGCTACCAAAAATACTAGCAACCATTTTCGCAAAGTAGCTGATCCAAAAGTTATTGCCAAAGAATTTGCAAAAAATAAAAACACTAAGACAAAAATTTTTCTAGACCCAACCGATGCGTTAGAATTTGTGATGAAAAAAATAAAGAAAAATGACGCCCTACTTATTACTGGTTCGATTTTCTTGAGTGGACAGTTGCGTGAAAAATTTAAAAAAATATAAAACTGTGCTAAAATAAAACACATAACACGTAACGCATAACGCATATCAAATCGATACGCGATATGCGTTATACGATATGAAAATTAAACCATTAGAGCCTTTTAAGCCTTTTCGGCATTTCAGGCCTTTCAAGCATTTAGATTATGAAATTAGTAATTGTAGAGTCCCCTACCAAAGCCAAAACAATTTCCAAATTTTTGGGAGCTGCTTACAAAGTTGAATCTTCTTATGGTCACACTCGTGATTTGCCAAAAAGTAAAATGGGAATTGACATTGCTGGTGGTACTTTTGAACCAACTTATGAAGTCCCAAAAGACAAAAGTGCTCATGTAAACAAACTAAAAAAACTTGCCAAAGAAGCTACTGAAGTCATATTCGCATCCGATGAGGACCGCGAAGGAGAAGCTATTTCTTGGCACTTGGCCGAAATTTTCAAAATCAATCCCAAAAAAGCC
>Ga0208863_1000703_pt1 | contig 27398 bp, 32 predicted proteins | sample RifOxyD3_FD_184040 | JGI IMG/M metagenome (GOLD analysis project Ga0208863, IMG submission 184040) | Soil microbial communities from Rifle, Colorado - Rifle Oxygen_injection D3 (SPAdes) | ecosystem: Environmental > Terrestrial > Deep subsurface > Rock core/Sediment | place: Rifle, Colorado...
ACGTCGCTTGGCCAGTGTCGAGCCGCGGCAGCGACGTATCAATTTCGCCATTGACGAGCTCAGGCCAGCTATTGCCGATACCTGAGGAAATCCTGGAAAGCCGTAGCCAAACAGCGAATATCGAATATCGAACAAGAAACCGCAGAATGATGAAGTTGTCAAACTTCGACATTCGACATTCCTTGACGTCCAGGGATGGGCTAATGCTGCGGGAGCCAGGGACGGCGGGAGCGGCGTTCGATATTCTGCGGTTAAAAAAAACAAAACTCGCTCAAGTCAACAGCATTGCGGCTCATGCCATTCCATTATCCTCCTCTAGACGCCAAGCCAAAAAAAATGCCCGCCCCATCTGTCCTGCCAGCACCGGAAACGCTCCTGGCCAATGTCGCCATCGTTCTGAAAGAACCAAAATATCCCGAGAATATCGGGGCTGCGGCCCGGATCGCCATGAACATGGGGATCCCGAACATTGTTCTGGTCAGAGCAGAGGAACCGGACCGGGAAAAGATGCTGAAACTGGCCACGCATAATGGCGAAGAGATGATCGACCGGATGACGCGCTATCCAAGCCTGGTCGAGGCCCTGGCGCCCTTCTCCCATGTGGTTGGCACCTCGGCCCGCCAGGGCCGCAAACGCCGCCTCGAAAACACGCCGCGGGACATCGTGCCCTCCCTGGTACCGCTGTTGAAAAACAACAAGGTCGCCTTGCTCTTTGGCCCGGAGGATCGGGGCCTGACCAATGACGATCTCAAGTTCTGCCAGCAGACCGTCACCATCCCAACCGCTGATTTCTCATCCCTGAATCTGGCCCAGGCCGTGACGGTACTCTGCTACGAACTCTTCACCGGCATCCTGCAGAGCAACCTGCCAAAAGCCCGCCCCGCGCCAAAACTGGCCGACTCCCACGAGTTGGAAGGCATGTACGCCCATGTGGAAGAGTTGCTTGTCCGGATTGGCTTTCTCAAGACGGCCGACACCACCTACTGGATGCGCAATATCCGGCAATTTCTCGGCCGGGTCGGACTCCGCAGCAAGGAGGCCCGCATCATCCGCGGCTTCTGCCGACAGTTTCTATGGCATGAGAAGCAGGATCGTTGATCTGATTCGCCGACATTTTTTTTCGGCCGTGCATCTTTGGGGCTTGCGCGCCTATATCCAAGCCAGTATATTTGAACCATGAAGCTACTGCGATTCCTTGGAGACTCGCTCACATGCTTGCGGGAGTTTCCCGAGGACGCCAAGCACGATGCGGGCTACCAACTGGATAAGGTACAACGCGGCGAGCAGCCGGACGATTTCAAGCCGATGCCTTCCATCGGCAAGGGCGTCGAGGAAATCCGGGTGCGGGACGACTCTGGTACGTTCCGAGTGATCTACACGGCCAGACTGGCCAATGCGGTTTATGTGCTGCACGCTTTCCAGAAAAAAACGCAGGCCACGGCCAAGCGCGATATCGAGCTTGCAAAGAAAAGATTCATCGAACTGGCGAGAGGTGCCCAATGACCAAGACCGAGACTTTCAGCAGCGTGTGGGACGCGATTGCCGACACGCCCGAACAGGCAGCCAACCTTCAGGCGCGGGCCGAACTGATGCGGCAGATCGCCGCCATCATCAAGGCCAACGACTGGAAGCAAACCGACGCGGCAACCCATTGCGGCGTCACGCAACCGCGCATCAACGACCTGTTGCGCGGACGCGTGTCGCGGTTCTCCCTGGATGCCCTGGTGAACATCGCCACGGCCCTGGGCCGTCGCGTGCATGTGAGGCTGGAAGCGGCGTAACGCCACCCGGCATGCGGGACCGTCTATTCCGATGGCAATCAATAACACCAGAGAACAAAAGCCAACGGCAGACTTGTCCCCCTTGCCATCCGACAGTGTCGATGATTTTCAACGTCTGAATACAAGAAACTTATAATCCGAGGCACGCCCCCTATTGCCCTATTAAAATCAAGTGGTTAAATCATAATTTGCAATATTTTTTTACTTCAATTTGTCAACTTTTGTCCACGCTTTTTCAGCGAAACGGCAGATAGAAGCCTTGCGGAAGTCAACAACCAGAGAAAATCCCCACGGGAAGAGAGGACAGTATAAATGGCTAAGATTACTGGTGTTGGAGCGGCCATAGCTGGGTCAGCAAAAATCGGACCACCCGGTCCTCCCCATTCATATTTCGGTGCGGCTCGGGCGCTTATACCCGGGGCAAAGGTTCTCGCTACTGCTTCCCCTTGCCCATCGCATGCGCTATGCCTAGTTGTCGGTTTTGCCCTTGAGGGTTTACTAAAAGCCTACCTTTCGAGAAATGGGCCAGATAAAACCCTCAAAAACAGTAAAATCCAACACGACCTGGTTGGTCTATGGGAAAAAGCCTTCTGCCAAGGACTCCCCATTTCAAAAATACCGCCCAGTTGGGTCTCGGGGCTAAACGAATTACATAGCGGCCCCAACTATCATCTGCGTTACCCAGACAAAGTCCACGGCATTGTCATGCCGCCAACCGAACCAATGACAACCGATCTGGCGGCTCTTCTTGAGGTCGTCCGGAAACAGCTTAATTTGTAGTAACGCCAAAGGGCCACCACCAAGAGGGAGGGAAAGGAAATGAGCGAAAAACGTTCTATTGAAGATATTCTCTCGTTGGTTGAGCAGAACTTTGAGTTCTTACACGTTGGCAAGTTCTTGTCTTATTGCATAAAACAACACGACCTTTCTCTGGAAGCCAAAGACCTTGACTTGCAGCTAGGGGGGGTGGATATACCCTTTGTGGCGATATTACAAGAGAAGTCATGCGCCATGCCTTTGCAAACCAGGAGAAACAAACCTTCTTTGTGTTGGGCTATTTCGTTGAATGGAATGCGGTCCGAGGCATTGCCATGGCAATGGCTGAGGGAATAAAACATAGCCCTGCTTTTGTAACATTTCTTAATAAAATACTGGGGGGGTATAAATACAAGAATTTCGAATATATTGTTAATTTTATACGGAATGTCCTATCGCATAATATTAGCAATAAAATTAGACTGATAGAAAATGACTACAAGCGCACTGCGGAAAGCTTTATCAAACGTGTTGATCCATTAGGCGTTGCCAAATTTGAGGTTATATACAGTAGAGATTGGCCCGAAAAAAACTATCTCTCTAAAAATGATTACGGTTTTGCTATTGAAATAGACTTTAGCAAACTAAAAGAAGGGGATGAGTTTCTTGGTATAGTTACTGAGTGGCAGCTATTTATGATTATGGAGTTGTGCCGTAACCTGGTTTGGCTTTATCGCAAAAAATGAAAATGGCAAATAGTCATGACCACCGGCAGAGCCGGTGGCTTGATTAACGCCCTAAAAGGGCTCCCATACTAATTGCCCCTTAAGGGGCTTTGCTGAGTCAGAAAAAAGGCTGTTTCCTTAACCCAAAAGGAGCTATTTCTTAAATACTACAGCATAGCTTTTGCTATTCTCCCCAGCATAGCTGGGGGCTTAGCATTGTAGTTAACCAATTTCTGTTCCCCATCTCCAGGGTCGTGAAGCAATGGAAGGGCATCATAACAGGCTTGCTTTCAGATCGGCCAGGGTAATCATCAGGGTCATTGGATCAAGAGGGGAGCGGCCGAAGCCAACCGCTTCATAAAATGTCCTGGCTTCGGCGGAGATAGCATGTACGATCAGGCCACGGATACCGATAGCATCGGCAGCCTGGATAACCCGATACCCTGCGTCACGGACCAAAGCCCGTCCCAATCCCCTGCCCTGAAAATCCTTGCCCACTGCCAGTCGTCCGAGCACGACAACCGGGATGGGGTCGGGCATGTTGCGGCGAAACCGGCCCGGCGCTTCAGTTACAGCAACAACACTCGACGCCAAAGCGTAATAGGCTACGACGCGCTGCCCCTCGCAGGCAACGAAGGTCCGAGACGCCCCAGTGGCCTGGTTCTTCAATGCGCGTCGCTTGAGCCAGGTGTCCAGACTTTCCACCCCGGACGTGAACGTCTCGATGTCGTGATGATCAGCCAGCGGCTCCGGCGGCGAAAGCGTCATGCCTTTTCCCAGGGCGCCGGGGTCTGCATCGTTTTGATCAAACGTGCATTAGGTCGGGGCGCCATGTCGAGCTGTGCGAGAAATTTCGCATAGGCTTCCGGATTGGCCATAATAATGGCCTGATCAAGCAGTGCTTCTTCCGCCGCCAGTCGCACGGCGTCCAGGATAAAATCGGTGCGATTCTTCCCCCGCATTCTGGCGGCATGGTCGATAAGGCTCCGCTCCTCGGGCTTGATCCGAATATTCAGCGTCTCGCGCTTACTTGCAGCTTCACGCAATGTGGGCATAAAAGACCTCCTCTGTTTTGCCTGATTATAACAAACCGCGCTGACAATGTCATTACGTTTCCCGCGGCTCACAGGGAAAAGGACGAGGCAATGGGCAGATGGGAGTGCCCATTTATTGCGTAATACCTCAGGGCAGCAGTGCCACCCTGGAAACCGCCATGGCCACCAGGCAGGCCACAATGGGGGTCAGAACCGCGCTGATGCCAATACGCCTTAATAGTTCCATTTTCAAGGTGCGAGCTCCCTTGAACAGGCCGACCCCGGCAATGCCGCCAATCACGCAATAGGTTGTGGAGACGGGCATGCCCAACGCGGTAAAAAAAAGCACGCAGCCGCCAGCGCCGAACTGGGCGGCAAAGCCGGAATACGGATCAAGCGCGGTGATGCCATGGCCGATGGTCTCGATTACCCGCCGGCTCAAGAACCAGGCCCCAAGCGACAGCAAAACCGCGCCGGCAGGCAAGGCCTGGGACTCGGAAAGCATGCCGGCATAGATGACCGGCCCCAGGATGGTGGCCAACTCGTTGGCGCCGGTGGTATATGCCACCACTAGGCCGCTCATCAGCAACAGCCCTGATAATAGCTTGCCGATCTGGAAGACGGGCAGTCTCGAAATGGTCTTCTCCATCAGCCAGTATATAGCCAGGGAGGCCAAAAGCGCGCTGAGCGGCGAAATAAACCAGGAGACCACGATCTTGGCGAGTGAGTCGTAGTTGAGGTCCGCGCCGAACGCCAGGCCAGAGCCGCTGAGGCTGCCGATGATTACCTGGTGGGTTGAGATCGGCAGGCGCCGCCAGTTGGCTGCCAGGATAAAAACCGCGGATGTGAGCAAGGCGACTGTCAGTATCCGGTGGTCAAGGGCCAGGAGGTCCTTGCCCACGGTGCTCATGACCCTGCGTCCCTGGATCAGGATGCCCAGGGTGGCAAACAGCGAGAAAAGCGCCATGGCCCGCCGGAAGGAGATGATCCCGCAGCCGATGCAGATACCCAGGGAATTTGAGGTATCGTTCGAGCCGATACTCAAGGTGATCAGGACTGCGGCTATAAGCGGTATGCCCAGGGCGTCCGACAAGATCATCGCAGGCTGAGGTTCATGATTTGCAGATAATCGCTCGCATCTTCAATAAAATCGCTGATGCTGGTAAGATGCGCGATAAAATCGGCAAGGAGTTTCCCCTCCCAGAAGTCTCGCACCTCTGTCTCCCGCAATTTTCTGACCAGATCGTCCTTGATGTCATCGATTTGTTTTTCATAGATCCGGATGGCGAGATTTTTCTCCCGGAGATTCTCCCCCTTGCACAGGGCCGCAAGCGTAATGGCGAGCATCTCGGCCATGTGCTGGTTCAGATGCGCCACCTGCACAACGTAGTCCACACAGCCGAAATCGGCGACGCGGCCGGCGGGCAGATCCTGAAGCTCCAGGGCCACGTCTTCGGTCAGATCGAGGGCCTTGTCAACGGTCTCCACAAAGTTGCAGATGCTCGGCCGCAGCAGGGGCAGAAAGGCGCCATCATAGATGGCCGTAAAAATTTCCCTGCGAATCACATCCCCTTCACGTTCCAGATCCGTAATGCCGGCGAGCAGCTGCCGCTTATCCTGGTCCAAGGCGGCGCAAAAGGCCTCGCAGGCAGCGCAGAGCAAGGCAACATGCTGGCCGATCATGGCAAGCACGGCCTGCTCGGCCTTGCCAAGGGAAAAAAGGTGCTTAAGATCCATGGCCCTGCCTCGCCCTTTCGATCAATGCTCCGCCCACCACATCCATAATCGAAATCACCCCACACGGTTTTTGTTCGTTGCAGACAAAAACCCTGGAGACGTTGGACTGCTGCATCAGGCCCAGAACCAGGTCAAGGGTTGCGTCCGGCTGCACGCATATAAGGGGCTTGGAGGTAATCTCGGCGACAGTGATTTTCTGGGGATCGCCGCCCGTGCCGATCACCCTGAAGGCAATGTCGCGTACGGTAATTACACCCATACCTCCCGCTTCTTCCTTCGACCTCACGAGCAGGGAGCGGATCCGCTTGTCCACCATTTTCTCGATGGCATCGTAAACGCTTGCCTCAGCATCAATGTATTCGATCTTCTTGGTCATGATATCCCTGATGTCCATAACTATGCCCCCTCGCGTTGAAAACAGCCGGGCTCTTCGCGGGCCGAGCCCGATACAACTCTCCATGTACGTTCGAAAAAACGTGCCTTTGAATATGGAATGGACCGCATCTTTTTGTCAAACATTATTTTGCAGGGTCAATGTAATGGTCTTGGCGTGGCAGGAAACGAGAAGGTGGATTGTGGAAGCTGGATCTCCGGGGTTTTATGCCATAATTTCATTGCCAATCAGGTCCAAACAGAAAAGGCCAAACGCAACCGCGCCGGCCTTTTCTGTTAACCGACAGCCGACGGCCATCTATTTGAGATGACAGTCAATGCACTTGGTCGGGCCCTTCTTGCCGCCGACTCCGGCCGTATGGCATTCCTTGCAGCGGGCATGAAAAATATCCTTGCGCTGCCGGAGGGTCTCCTTGGCGAACCCTTCATTATGGCAGGAAACACAGAGGATACTCCGGGCCTTCGGCAATGCAGCAATGGCCTCGGCGCTCAGCGGCTGATATGCCGCATCGTGATGGCACTGCCCGCAACTCACGCCGGCCACGGCCATATGTTTCTGATGGTCGAACCGGGCCGGTTTTTTTCCATCGATGGTAATCTCCTTGGCTGGTGCCTGCGGGCCGCCCACTTCACCGGCCATGACCGCCACGCTTAAGCCGATGACAAATACCGCGGAAAGGGCTACAATTCCTGTGCGCATAACAAAACCTCCATTTTCCAATTTTGCATGAAAACCATGACCCATACAGACCATGATCCTGTTCGGCTATACCCTAGCGCCAGTCCGCCGCCTTTTCCAGCGGACATCGGCCGACATGATCGCGGATGTCCCCTGATGTCCACCGGACATCAATCTCTTTTTGAATTATTCAGGCATGTTGGATATTGACGGCGACGAGAGGACGCACCAGACTACAGGACGAAATTTCGAGCAAATCGAGTGGGGAATGCATAAAAGGACTTTGGAACCGGACGCAATTTTGTTAGGTTGCACCTGAGGGATACCGTTTGTACCAGAAACCAACATCCGGACATTGTTATTCGATATGAGTGATCCTTTCGTCGGCGCCATCCCCATGGTGAAAATCAATGGCGACAAGATAAGACGCCTCCGTGAGACCAAGGGGCTGACCCAACTCTATCTGGCCACCGCCGTCGGCGTGACCATCGAGACCATCTCCCGCTGGGAAAACCGCCGCTACCCAACGATAAAACGGGACAACGCGCTCAAACTGGCCGAAGCGCTCGAGGTGGTGCTCGATGATATACTTGAACAGCCGCATGACGAGCAGAAACCGGAACCAGCCGCTGCCGGAGAGGCCACGCCCGAGAAAGCCGCACCGCTCCCACCACCGCCGCCGCCCGACAACAAACGCCGGAACCTGCGACGCTGGCTTGTCGCCTTGCTGCTGGTCGGACTTGCCGCGCTTGCCGTCTGGTGGTGGTATCCAAAACCCGAACCGACCGGCATCACGGCCACGCGTCTGCTGCCGCCCCATACCCCTGCCGGCCAGGCCTTTCCAGTGATCATCCACGTCCGATCGGAGCTTGAAGATTCCTCGTCCATTCTGCTCAAGGAAACCCTGCCGCCGGACTGCATCATGCTGCAGAGCGCGCCGCCCGCCACCTGGCTTGACAAGGACAAAGGGGCGGTCAAGTGGATCGGCCGTACCCATGAGTACGAAGCCACCTTTGTCTACCTGGCCTCCGCCTCCCGGTCCGTCGCCCAGAATACCGGCCTTGATTTTTCCGGAAATGTCACCCGAGGGAATTCAGAAAATGCCAGCACCGACACCGCTGGCGATTCCTTGATAAAAATATCCGGGTTTCATTGGGCGGACGTGGATAGGGACAACAAAATCAGCGATGAAGAAATCCTGGATGCCTACAGTCGGTTCAGCGCCTTGGATGAACTGCATTTCAACTGGAACCAGCTTGATGAAATCTGGTCCAGTTCAGGCTACCGCTGGGACGAGACATCCAGAAAATTCATCGTCGTGCCATGAGCCTTCCAGTCTTCGGGAAACAACCTCGATGCCGACTGGTGACCTGGCACTTGAAATTGGGCTGGACAGCCCCGGCCGGATCGTTCAGGCCGCCACCATCACATGCTGGGCCAACAACTCAACATGACCGATAACTCGAGGAATATCGGTAAAATAGAGCCCTCCGAATACATTGGTGCAGTCAGGGCAGCCCCGTAGCCAGAGGATATGATGACGGTATGCATTCCGGGCCAGTTTGCGATTAACCCAGCGACTGCCGCCGCACTCGAAACAGTAAAGAAGGGTCCATTCGTCCTGCAGTAAAGCCTGCGCGCACTCAAAACAGACCGGCACCACGAGTTCCCGCGCCGACACCTCTCGCACCCTGTCTTCCTGGTAGCCGAACGGCAGGACAATATAGTCGGACGCCAGGTACTCTTCAGGTTTGGTCCCGGGTCCATGATTGAGTTCACAGTGTGATTCGTCAAGTTCCGCCAGTAGTCGAAGTCTGTCAAGTTCGTCCATGATCTTTCCTCGTTCGTTTTTTCCGGGCTGCTCCCTGCCCTTCGATGACTCCCGCTTGTCTTTAGCTGCCGCGTGCGACAATGAGCGTGCCAGTCCTCCGCACGCAACGGGTTCCCTTTACAATTCTCTTATCGGCCGGCCGAAGAAAAATCTTAACTGCTTGAGATAATTTGCAAAACATGAATACGCATTCACCTGCTCCGCCAGAAGGCACACGGAGCCGGCAAGACACAGAAAAAGTACTGCGCAGACTGATGATCAGAGTTCAAACAGAAGGAAGTCGAACGAAAAACATAAAATAGGCAGGCTACAGCCCGTCAAGGGGACACGAGGCGCACAGGGGCTTGCTCTTCCGGCAGAAATCCTTGCCGAGTTTAACCAGCAGGGCGTGGTATTCGTTGTACAGCCGGACGTCTTCAGGCAACGCCCCGACAAAAAGTTCCTGAATTTCGTCATAGCCGGCATCTTCGACGATCAGGCTGTGGCGGGAAAGGATGCGGTAGGTGTAGGCGTCCACCACAAAGGCGGGCTTGTGTGCCGCATACAGGACAATGCTGTCGGCGGTTTCCGGGCCAACCCCCTTTACGGCCAGCAGCTTCTGCCGGAGAACAGCCGTCTCCTCGGCAAAAAAATCGGACAGCCGGCCCTGATATTCCGCCGCAATCAGGTTAAGAAGATTTTTCAGGCGGGCCGCCTTCAGGTTGTAATAGCCGGCCGGCCGTATTTTCTCGGCCAACAGCGAGGGGGGCATGGCATGCAGTGCTTGAAAGGAAAGAAGATCCCCCTGTTGCAGATTGGCAATGGCCCGGCTGACGTTGGTCCAGTTGGTGTTCTGGGTGAGTACCGCGCCGACCATGACCTCAAAGGGCGTTTCGCCGGGCCACCAGTGCTGGGGGCCGAAACGGTCGAACAGCATCTGATAAATTTCTTGTATTTTATTGGACATGGCTGGTCGGGCGGCATCTGGCTTCTAACGACCCCGGCTTCCTCCAACTCCTCTCCTCGCCAGGCATCAATCGCCCAGACAGATGCCAATCTCCCGGGCGGTCAACACCTTGTCGCAATGCAGCGGCACCCGTTTTCTGGATTTTATGGCCACTTCCAAAGGCACGGCTGTCATCTCCGGAGAGGCCAGAGCCACCATATGGTCAAAGGTACCGGCCTCGGCCAAGCGCACGGCCGCCGCGCCAAAACGCAGGGCCAGCAGCCGGTCAAAGGTGGTCGGTGAGCCGCCGCGCTGCAGATGGCCAAGTACCAGAGAACGGGTGTCCTTGCCGGTTATCTTTCTGATCTGCCCGGCAACCCACTCCCCGATGCCACCGAGGAGAACCTCCTGGCGCCCCACCTCGCCCTCCTTGCAGATGACGCCGCCTTCGCCGGTCTGCGCCCCTTCCGCCACCACGACAATGGCATAGTGTTTATCATGCAGTTCGTTATCGTTGATCTTTTCGCAGACCTTTTCAATATTAAAAGTGATCTCGGGGATCAGAATGACATCCGCGCCGCCGGATATTCCGGAACACAAGGCAATCCAGCCGGATTCGCGGCCCATGACCTCGACCACCATGACCCGATCGTGAGATTTAGCCGTGGAATGCAGCTTGTCCAGGGCTTCGGTGGCGGTTGACACCGCGGTGTCAAATCCAAAGGTCATCACCGTGGCCTCCAGGTCGTTGTCAATGGTCTTGGGGATCCCAATCACCGGCATACCTTTCAGGGCAAAACGGTGGGCGATTTCCAGGCTGCCATCGCCGCCCACCGCGATATGGCAATGAAAGCCCATCCGCTTGAAATTGCTCAGAACCCGGTCCGAGACGTCACGAATCTGCACATCGCCCGCCAGGTTTTCCACCGGCATGGCAAAGGGATTGCCCTTGTTGGTGGAGCCGAGGATCGTGCCGCCGGTGGGCGTAATGTCCGCCACCTTCTCCGGCGACAGCCGCACCAGCTCATCAAGGTCGAGCAGGCCTTTATACCCGCTGCGGCTGCCGTAAACCTCCCAGCCGCGCAGATTGGCGGCCTTGGTCACCGCATAGATAACCGCATTCAACCCCGGTGCGTCACCGCCGCCTGTCGAAATCACAATCTTCTTCATGCATCCCCCACTGATTGTTTGTCTCCATGTTCACAGCGGCCGTTACCCCACCGCTGCTGTCACCATGCGGGAAACTATACTGTTTTGTTTTTCGCACTGCAAAGCTCTTCTCCCGTCGCAGAAAAAAAGCACCATGCCGACACCGATCGTTTGCAATTGAATACTCATTGAATAATCATATAAAATATGCGATCTTAGGAAGAACTTCTCGCATGTCGTACAGAATATTTCTTATGCCTGCCTTGGCAGGCATATTCTCGGTGAAAAAATGGAGTCGAATAAACGCAAGATCAGAAAATTGCTTGGTGATTGCCTGCTTGCCGACGGGTTTATCGATAAAAAAACCCTTGAAAAAGCCTTAACCATCCAGCGCCGCAAAAAACGTCTGGGGCAGATCTTTCTGGAACTGGGAGTGGTGGACGATGTCATGCTCGCCCAGACGTTGGCGCGGCAGATGAACATCTCATTTATCACACTTGACAAAATCTCCATTCTCCCTGAAGTCATTCAACTGCTGCCCATAGAAACCGCCCAGAAATATCAAGTGCTGCCACTCAGTGCCACCGACAAACGATTATTGATCGCCATGGCCGACCCCCTGGACGACGACGCCATTGCCGATCTCCAGTTTCTGACCAACATGCGGATCGATGTAAGCGTTGCGCCGCGCAAGGCCATTATGGCGGCCATCCAGCATTTTTACGATCCCATGCTGAATGAAGAAGGGGAAACCAGGGAATTCGTGGCCAATGCCGCGCCCAGCACCATGACCCTCTCAGACGAGATGCTCCAGCATGAAGCGGTTGACCAGCAACAAGACAGCGACACCCATGACCTGCTGAGCAAAACCGAACAGGTGCCGATCATCAAGGGCACCAACACCATCCTTCTGGAGGCGATCAAGCGGGGTGCCAGCGATGTCCATATTCAGCCGGAGCAGGAGGCTACCGTCATCCGCTATCGCATTGACGGGATCATGAATGAGATGATGCGGATCCCGAAGACCATGCACCCACCGGTGGTCGCCCGGATCAAGGTCATTTCCAACATGGATATCTCGGTGCGGGCCAGGCCGCAGGACGGCCGCTGCCGGCTGCGCTACAACGATAAAAAATACGATTTCCGGATTTCCAGCCTGCCCACGGTTTACGGCGAAAAGGTGACCATGCGTATTCTGGATTCCCAGGCCGCCGCCCTGCCTGTCGAAAAACTTGGCTTAAGTCCTAAAAACGAAGAAAATGTCCTGGTTTCACTCAGCCGGCCGAACGGCATCATCCTGGTGACGGGGCCGACCGGCAGCGGCAAGAGCACCACCCTCTATTCCTTTCTCTACAGGCTCAACACCAAGGAGGTCAACATCATCACGGTTGAAGATCCGGTCGAGTACAACATGGCCGGCATCAACCAGGTACAGGTCCACAACAAGGCCGGCATCTCCTTTGCCACCGGGCTCCGCTCCATCCTCCGCCAGGACCCGGATATCGTCATGATCGGCGAGATCCGCGATGCGGAAACCGCAAAAACCGCGATGCGGGCCGGCCAGACCGGCCACCTGGTTCTATCGACCCTCCACACGAACGACGCGCCCTCAGCCGTGACCCGGTTGATCGACATGGGAATCGAGCCCTTTGTGGTGGCCGGCGGCGTCAACTGCGTGCTGGCCCAGCGGCTGGCGCGAAGACTCTGCCCGAAGTGCAGAGAGAAAGGCACCATATCCGAGACCGCCTTGTTTCTGCTCAAGCCGCTCCTGAAAGGCCAGGAAAAGAATCCGTCGTACCAGCGGGGAAAAGGCTGCACCGCCTGCAACGGCCATGGATTCAAAGGGCGGCTCGGCCTCCATGAGGTGCTGTTAATCACCTCGGACCTGCGGGAAGAAATCAGCAAGGCGGTCCCGACGATTGTCTTGCGGGACATGGCCAGAAAAACCGGTTTCAAGGAGCTCATTGAAGACGGCATTGACAAAGTATCGCAGGGGCTGACCTCTTTTGAAGAAATCCTGCGGGTTGCGCAACCGCCCGAATTACAGTAATCACCCATGCACATCCAGATACCGACTCGACCACGTTCCGCCGGTACCGGCTTTGCCGACGCCAGCACGGACGGGGAAGTCTCTCCCTTGAGCCAACGGGCAGGCCGCCGACAGGCAAGCGAGTTCCACGCAACCCCGAAGCAGATGTGCCGCTGCCGAACGCTTTACCACTTCCGGTATTGACTTCTGTCGGTCGGAAACTTACATTGAGCGATAATGAGAATCAATTTGGAGGTCAGTCCACAGCTTCTTTTCCTTATCATAAGGATATTTCGGCCGCTCGACACGGCAGAGCGGATCTTTGGGGAATAAGAAATCGGGCATGACTGGAAAAACAACAATGACGAGGAGAATGACATGTTTGAAGTAACCGCACAGGCAACCAAAACCTTGAAGGCATACATGCAGGAGAACAACATCGACTCTTCCCTGCGGGTAGCCCTCATGCAAGGCGGCTGAGCAGGCCCCTCTCTGGGGCTGGCTCTGGATGAGTCAAAAGAAAACGATACGACTTTTAACCAGGATGGCCTGACCTTCCTGATTGACAATAACCTGTTCCAGACCTGCGGCAGCATCAAGATCGATTATCTCGATGCCGGCTACCGTTCCGGTTTCTCGATCACCTCGAAAAACCCGATCGCGGGAGGCAAAGGCTGCGGTTCCTCATGCAGTAGTTCATCCTGCGGGTAAGCTCACGGAAAGTGCTGCGATGCACCAAACAAAAAACCCTGGCGGTATCCCCGCCAGGGTTTTTTGTTTGGTCAGTCCGAAACTACCGAATTTGTAACGTCCGACAATTAAATCAAGATGCATGCGGTCCGCCCATATTGTCCGCATCGGCAACATGGTTCATCAGCCAAGCCGGAAGGCCGGCGGCCGCAGATGGGATTTACGGCAGGCCGGACAGCGTCCCGGCCGGCTGGGCCGCCGGCGGTCCCTAAAAACATAACCGCAGGCAAGACACTCACTTGGCCATATCCTGATTTTGTCGCCGGAACCCGAGGTCGAGCGCATCACATGTTCAAGGTGGGCATAAACCTCCTTTTCCGGAATGCCCAGTTCCCGGGAGAGTTCCATGGCGGTCAGCTCCTCGCGGCGCAACAGGTCCCGCAGGCGTTGCCGTACGGTCCGGTCCAATTCCGGCAGACGGGAGACGGGCATAGCCTGTGGCGTTAGATGGCGTCCTGCCCGGTTTCGCCGGTTCGGACCCGAAGGACGCTCTCCACCGGGATAACGAAAATTTTGCCGTCGCCGATGGTGCCGGTATTGGCCGCCTGACGGATGGTGTTCACAACCTCATTCACCCGGCCCGCCTCGATGACGATCTCGATCTTGATCTTCGGCACGAAATCCACCACATATTCGGCGCCGCGGTAGATCTCCTTGTGGCCTTTCTGCCGGCCGTATCCCTTGACCTCGCTGATGGTCATACCCTTGAGGCCGATGGTATTCAGCGCCTCCTTGACCTCGTCGAGCTTGAACGGCTTGATGATTGCCTCGATTTTTTTCATGTTCGCTCCTTGCGGCGAGTTTAATCATGCCGACTACAGTACTATCCTTCATGATGAATAAGACCATATCCACGCTCACCGTGCAATGAATAGTCCAGACCGGTTATTTCGCCCTGCTCGTCAATTCGGAAACCAACCGTTTTTTCGACAAAAACACAGATCAGCAGGGTGCCGGTGGCCGCCAGAGCAATGGTGGCGGCCATGCCGGTAAGTTGCACCACGAACTGATTCATGGCGCTCCAGCCGCCCGGGCCGGCGGCCGCCGCCGCCTTGGCCATCCAGCTATCGCGGATAAAAAAGGATAAAAGCAGAACGCCAGCACCGCTGCCGACCCCATGGATGCCGAAACAGTCAAGGCTATCGTCGTACCCTAACCTGGCCTTGGCCATGAGGGCAAGATAGCAAACCAGCGAGGAGATGGCACCGAGCAACATGGCGGCGCCGGGCCTGACCACTCCGGCGGCCGGGGTGATCACCACCAGCCCGGCCAGGACCCCGGAAACAAAGCCAAGCGATGTGGCCTTCCGAAAAACAAAGACCTCGATGAGCAACCAGGTCAGGGCGCCACTCGCCGCCGACACCTGGGTCATGGTCAGAGCCCGGGCCGTATCAAGGCCGCTCTGCACGGTGGAGCCGGCATTGAAACCGAACCAGCCCACCCAGAGAAGGCCCGCCCCCATCATGGTCATCACCAGGTTATTGGGATGCATGGCCACCCGTGGATAGCCGCGGCGCTTGCCCAGAAAAAGGGCCACCACCAAGGCGCTGACCCCGGCCGAGACATGGATGACCAGGCCGCCGGCCAGATCGATGACCCCGGCAGCACCATAGTTGAAAAGCCAGCCGTCCGAAGCCCAGATCCAGTGGCAAAGCGGGCTGTAGACCATCAAAAACCAGAGGGTGATGAACAGGCAGTAACCCCGAAAATAGACACGCTCGGCCAGGGCGCCGCTGATCAGCGCCGGGGTGATGATGGCGAATTTCCCCTGGAACATTGCCAGGATATACTCCGGGATGCCGTTCACTACGGCATCGTCGATGCCACGCAGGAGGAAATAATCGCTGTTCCAGCCGACGATGCCGCCAAGCACGCTTTTGCCAAAGGTGAGGGAGTAGCCGCACACCACCCACAGAACGCCGATAATGGCCATGGACACAAAACTGTGCATCATGGTACCCAGCACGTTCTTGGTCCTAACCAGCCCACCGTAGAACATGGCCAGGCCCGGCACCATCAGCAGGACCAAAGCGGTGGAAACCAGCATCCAGGCGGTGGTGCCGGTGTCGATGCCGACCTCGGCGGCCCGGGCCAGGTCGGGAAGCACCATGGCGGCCATAAGGCTGCCGATAACTGTTGCTTTGCGCAGCTGCATATTTTTCTCCTTTTGCATGATCTGACTGGCTGTGTTTTTTGTCTGCCGGCCGCTGGCGGACAAAACCGCGGCAGTGCCAAAAGGCTAGCAGGTTCCATGCCAGATTTTCAACATGCTGATATCAAAGAAACAATTATTCTTTGCGACAGATGGAACAGCAGCAATGAATACATATTTGCAAAAACGCCAACGGCGAATTTACAAATATGTCGACTTTCCCTGGCCAGGGACAGACGAAGAGAAAAACTCAAGGACTGCCGGAGATGGCGGCCTGTTCCCGGCAGTAGCGCTCCAGAAGAACAAGGCCGTCCGGCGTGAAGGGTTCGGTGCGCGCCATGCTTCTGATCCGCGCCAGGGAGAGGAATTCGCCGCCTTCCACCTCCTCGGGCTGCAGAATCATGGCGCCGTCGTGGCAGCAGCTATAGGCCATGCCCCAGACCCGGTTGGCGGCATCCTCATAGTAGAAATAAAACAGTTCGCGCAGGGCAATATCCCGGATGCCCAACTCCTCGGCCAGTTCCCGCCTAGCCGCCTCAAGATAGGATTCGCCGGCCAGCACGACGCCGCCGGCCGCGATATCGTAGTACCCCGGATAGATGTCCTTGGTGCGGGTCCGTTGTTGCACAAAAAATTCTCCGGCGCTATTGAAGACCAGGACATAGGCGGCCCGATGGATAAGCCGACGGCGCCGCATCTCCTGCCGGGGAACGGCGCCGATTTCGACATCCCGGGCGTCAACCACGGTGACCACTTCGTTTTCAGAACCCATGTGCCCTCTCTACCCGCCGCCCGCTCAAGACTGCCCGAAGATCAGATAGAGAACCAGAGCAAGCAGAACCAGAAAAGGCCCGTTCGCTCCGTAGATCACATACACCAGGGGATAGCGCGGCCCCAGCATCTCTTTGAGCTTGGGCCTGTTCACCAGGCCAGGCAGCCAGAAGGCCACGGTCACCGCCCCGCCCACCAGCAGAAGCAGGCCGCACAGAGTGAGGATAAAAGCAGAAGGCATCGGCATATCTCCCGGGCCGGCAATCAGCCGGCGGTGGCGTTCAGGATGGTGACCTGATTGTTCAGGGTCCAGAAATCGTAGATATAACCGCAGCCCAGCAGACCACCGGTCAACAGATAGACGATGCCGGTCAGCCACTTGCCCATATACATGCGGTGCACGCCAAAGATGCCCAGAAAGGTAAGGAGCAGCCAGGCAACGTTGTAGTCGATGCCGCCCTCCCTAAACCGCAGGTCAGCCTCGCGGGCCATGCCCGGGATCAGAAAAAGGTCGATGAGCCAGCCGATTCCCAGCACCCCCAGGGTGAAAAAATAAATAGTCCCGGAGACGGGGCGGCCATAATAGAACCGGTGGGCGCCGGTAAAACCAAAAATCCAGAGGAGGTAACCGAGGATGGGACTATGGGTCTTGTCGGGTTCAAGCATTGTTTCTTCTCCTTTGTGACGGAAACCGTCAACTGTTACTCCCGTGGCCCAACATGAGTCAAGAGTAAAACAACCTGTTTATCTTGTTGTAGACAAAACCGAAACGAAAAGCGGGAAAAACCTACCGGCAAATCTCATCTTCCACCACGTCGGCTTACCCCCGTCCCTACCACAGGGGCAGGAGCCGGTCCACCCCTTCCCGAAACACAGAGGGTGGCGTGAGCAGACTGATGACGCAAAAGCCGGCCCGCGGGAAATCGTAGAAGTAGCCGGGATGGACATAGACCGCCGCCTTCTCAAGCAGGCGGCAGGCCCTTTCCTCATCGTCCGACTCGTCCCTTCCCTGCAGCACGGCATACCAGCCGGCCTCCCGCGGCAGCAGGCAGACATCAGGCCGCTTGGCAAGGGCCACGGCCAGATAGGCCTGGCTCTCCTCAAGCCTTTCCAGAACCTGCCGCTGCAGGGCTGGCCCCAGACCAAGCAGGGTTGCCGCTGCCTGCTGAACCGCGCCTCCCACCGATAGATAGGTATCGGCAATATGTTCAAGCCGATCGAGGGCCTGATCATAAAGCGGCGACGGACCGCTCACCTGCAGCCAGCCAAGCTTCATCTGCGGCAGACAGGCAATCTTGGAAAGGCCGCTCAACACAAAGGTTAATACCGCCTGATTGCCGGCGACCGATCCCCAATGATTGACGGCCGGAATTCGACCGTAATCAAGAAACACCTCGTCAACGATCAGCGCCAGCCCGAACAGAGCGCAGAGTTCGTTGAGCCCGGCCAGCTCCCCGGCCTTAAGAAACGAGCCGGTCGGGTTGTTGGGATTCACCACGACGATCGCCTTTGTCCGGGTGCTGACCTGATTGCGCAGATACTCCAGGTCGATCTCCCAGCCGCTGCCGGCCTGGTGGCGTAGAAGATAGGGGACCGGCCGCAGCGCTTCCAGGGCGAACAGACTTTCGAAAAGGGGATAGCTCGGCTGTGGAACCAGGATCTCATCGCCCGGATCGCCGAGGAGTTTACCGACGTAGCCGTAGGCCTCGCTGGTGCTGGCGACCAGAAAGACTGATTCAGGTGCCACCTGTCGGCCGTGCTGCCGGTAGTATTCGCAGACCGCCCGGCGGGCTGCCAGGTTGCCGCGCGGGTCCGGCTCATATTCCAGAAGGGCCGGCCGGCTCACGGCGCCGAGAATGGCGGCCTCGTCATAACAAAAACCCGACCGGGTGGGATTGGCCTCGGTGAGATCGAGAATGTCCCTACCGGCGGCCCGCATGGTTGCCAGCAAGTCGGCAAGTGGGGCAGTGTCCAGATGCGGCCGGAGGCGGCTTGAAAAAATGGTTGGTCCGGGTCGTTTGTTCATGGCTGTCCGGCAATATTCTACATAATTCGCTGGCGAACAGCCAGGTTTCCTTCGCAACTGGCTGACCGGAAGGCAATATCGGGAAGCCATAGTGACCTTTGCTTTGCAAAAAATCCGTAGTATCATCACTGCGGCCGGCTCAACACTTCCAATGACAACACAATAGCTCAAGAGCATGTGATGGAGTTTCAAGACAAAGACCTGCTGCAGGTAATCGGCGACTTTCTGGAAAAGGGGTATGCGGACAGCATCGCCGCCATGTTCCGGCAAGATAGCTCCCTCTACCGCCTGACTGGCGAATTGGTGCGCGATGAACGCTTCATGGTGCGGATGGGCGTGGCAGTGCTATTCGAGGAACTGGTGGCCACCCGACCCGATGAGGTGGAAGGGGCCATTGCGTTCCTGGTCCCGCTGCTGGCCGACACACGCCCCTGGGTTCGTGGCGAGGCCGCCAATATTCTCGGCATCATCGGCACCGGCAAGGCTCGGGCGCATATGGAGCAACTGCTCAAAGATCCGGACCCCCAGGTCAGGGAAATCGCCGCCGATTTTCTGACGGCTGACTGAGCAGCAATTCACCCTGAACGCTTCTCCTGGCGGTGATCCGGCAATGCTTGCTCGAATTCCCTTGCAAATTTTCAGGGTGCGCGGTATATCACCCATATTTATAGTAACAAGTGGTTGCCGACAGGCAAGAACATGGTCGCCTCTTATGGTGAGGGGCGGTTAACTCTCTCAAATATATGATGGAGGTTGCAGAATGAAAAAGATCGTATCCGCAGCATTTGTGGCCGCAATGTTCCTGACAGTGCCCCTGATGGCTTCAGCCGCTGACAATGGTCCGGCCACAATCGATTTGAAGGCGAAATTCGCCATTGAGGGCGCCAAATCAGCGGTAGTCTTCCAGCACGCCAAACATCATGAAAAAGGCGTTGCCTGTGTCAAGTGCCATAAGGAAGCCACCGGTGGCCCCCTGCTCGTGACCATCGCGGTCAAGACCGGCGCCAAGAATGACTTCCACGAGAAGATGTGCTTCCCCTGCCATGTGGAGATGAATGTGCCCAAGGGCAAGGCCTGCACGACCTGCCATCCCGCCGCCGCAAAATAAGCAATACGTAGCGATAGATAAAAAGGCCGGGAGTTTCTCCCGGCCTTTTTTTATTGTGTTGCGGGCCTGCGCTCCCTGATTTTCCTGAAGATTACTCCGCCCGATATTATATGACCGCAAAAAATGAGGTTCAATCCTTGTTGCCGGCATGCTATTATCATAGAGTACTGTCCGGCCCCCGGCATCCTGATGGAAAATTCACCGGCAAGGAGAAGACCATATGCGCAGCCTGTTCGACACGACCGCCATCAAAACAATGAGCCTGGCCAACCGCCTGGTCCGTTCGGCCACCTGGGAAGGGATGTGCGGCCCTGACGGCCGGCCCACCGCCAGACTGGCGGATTTTTACCGGACCTTGGCCCGAGGCCGGGTCGGGCTGATCATCACCGGCTACACCTTTGTCCGGCCGGAAGGCAGGCAGCTGCCCGGCAAAATGGGCATCCACACCGATGCGTTCGCCGCTGAGATGCGGGCGCTCACCGAGGCTGTTCACGCCGAGGGCGGCCGACTCTGTATGCAGCTTGTCCATGCCGGTGGTCAGACCGACAGCGCCCATGCCGGCCGCCAGCCCATGGCGCCATCCGCCGTGCAGGTAGCGCAGTTTCCCGAGCTGCCGACCGCCATGACCGGGCAGGACATCAAGGAAGTGGTGGCCGCCTTTGGCGCCGCGGCAGGACGCGCCAGGAAGTATGGCTTCGATGCTGTACAGTTGCACGGCGCCCACGGCTATCTACTCAACCAATTCCTGTCGCCCTTAACCAACCAACGAACCGATGGCTACGGCGGCAGCATTGAAAACCGTAGCCGCTTCCTCCTGGAGGTGTATGAAGCCATCCGGCAGGCGGTGGGCAACGACTATCCGGTCATGATCAAGTTGAACGGCGACGATTTCCTGGATGGCGGCTTGGCTACGGCCGACGCGGTCTTTGTTGCCCAGGCCCTTGAGCGGGCCGGCATTGACGCCATTGAGGTCAGCGGCGGCACCCCGGCCTCGGGCGAGCGTAGTCCAGCCCGGCTAAAAATCGACTCTCCCGCTCAGGAGGCGTACCATTTGCCGCTTGCCCGCCGACTGCGGGCGGCGATCAGCTGCCCGCTCATGGTGGTGGGCGGCTTCAGAAGCTTTGCCGTGGCAGAGGCTGCGATCCGGGAAGGAACAACCGACTACGTCGCCATGGCCCGGCCGCTCATCCGCGAACCGGATCTGGCCAGACGTTGGCAGGAGGGCGACCGCACCCCGGCCCGCTGCATCTCCTGCAACGGCTGTTTTGCGCCAGGCATCAAAGAGGGCGGCATCTACTGCGTGGCCGCCAGAAAGGAAAAGACAGGAGGCTGAAGCGGTCACGATTCATGTCTTGCTATCTCACCAATATTCTATTATAAGAAAATCCTCCGCAGATAATGCGTCCAGGAACTACTTTGCCCCTCTGACATTGAACACGTCGCGCATGGCAACGCCAGACCTCACCGAAAAACCGCTCTACAACAGCAGAATCCCGTTAAACTATATCCGGCTGCTCCAGCATAAATACCGGTATGTCGATATCGACGACCTGCTGAACTACGCGGGCATGGAGCGGCATCAAATCGAGGATGATTGCCACTGGTTCACCCAGACCCAGATCAACCGCTTTCATGAACGGCTACAGGAATCGGTCTGGAACCGAAACATCGCCCGGGAGGCCGGCATATTCACCTCCTCGCCCGAGTCGATCGGCGCGGTCCGCAATTTTTTTCTGAGCCTGGTTTCCCCATCCCACGCCTACGGCATGTTTGCGAAATACGCCTCCCGTTTTTCCCGGTCGTCGGTCTGCACCTCCCGAAAACTGGGACCGCGGAAAATGGAAATCACGGCCACCCCGAATCCGGGCGTGCAGGAGCAGCCCTTTCAGTGCGAAAACCGGCACGGCTATATAGATGCGCTTTCCCGGACCTTCAATGTCAGCTATCCGTACATCGAGCACCCGGAATGTGTTTTCCGCGGCGGGACCTGCTGCCGGTATGTCGTCAGTTGGTCGGCCTCGTTGCAGGAATTGCTGCACAAAGGCGTTGTTGGCACCGGCATTGCTCTGCCAATCACCTTTCTCCTGGCATTCTGGTTCCTGCCGGCCGCCCAGGTCTTCACCATCTTTCTACCGCTGGCGCTTGTCTTCACCCTGTTCCTGATCATCTGCGCCGACCGGCGAGCCATCCGCGACCTGCGGGCCAGCCTGGAAAACGCCCGCAGCCTTGCCGATGAACTCTACGGCCAGAGCGATGAAAGTTACAGTTTTGCCCTGCTGATCAAGGAAATCGGCGAGATCAGCGCCAGTCAAAAAAGAACTGTTGACAGTCTGCTAGAAAATATCAGCGCGGCGCTGGCCAAACATCTGCCGTATGACCGAGGCATGATCCTCCTGCCTGACCCAGACGGCAAACTGCTCTGCCCCAAGCACTGGTACGGCCTTACCGATGAACAGATCGAAAAGGCGGCCGGCTACGCCAGTTTCAGCCTCGAACGCGGCAACCGCAAGGGTCTGCTGGCCTCTTCCTTTTTTTCCCAGAAACCGATCCTGATTCAGAACACCGCCAGCATCCTTGAAAAATTATCGCCGACAAGCCGCGAGTTTGCCAAAATTCTCGACATCAAGTCTTTTATCTCCTGCCCCATCGTCTTTGCGGGTAAATCGCTCGGGGTGCTGGCCGTGGACAATGGCAACACCGGCAATTCGCTCCGGCAACGCGATGTCAATCTGTTGATGGGCGTCGCCTCCCAGATCGGCCTCGGCATTCATAGCGCCCTTCTTGAAGAACGTTTTCACTCCCTGCAGAAGTCCTCGCTCAGGATGGTCAAGGGGTAATTACCGTCCGTAAACGGCCATCTGCACTCTCTTCCATCTCTTTCTTCTCCATTGCCTCAGAAGAGAACCATTGCCGACAACCTCGCTTTTTTTGACCGCAGTGCTTAAGGTTAATGAGAACGATACTCAATACTCATTTCCTGAAAGGAGGCGGACATGCTTACAACAAGCAATATCATCGCAATGTTCTTCCTGGCGCTGACACTGCTCGTCGTCGACCAGCCGGGCTTTGCGGCTGACACTGGAGAAACATCCCCCCAGAAGGCCACTTTTGCCGGCGGTTGCTTCTGGTGTATGGAAAAACCCTTTGAGGGGCTTGATGGTGTCCTTACGGTGACCTCCGGCTATACAGGCGGCAGAACCGCTAATCCAACCTATGAGAATTATGGGGCAGCCGGCCATCTGGAGGCGGTGGAAATCCTCTATGATCCGGCCCGCATTTCCTACGCGACGCTACTCGATGTCTTCTGGCGCCAGATCGATCCCACCGACGCCGGCGGCCAGTTCGTTGACCGGGGCGCGGCCTATGCCTCAGCTATTTATTACCATGACGAAGAACAACGGCAATTGGCCGAGAAATCCCGTCAGGACCTGGAGGCGCGAAAAATCTTTGACCGACCCCTTGTGACGCCGATCCAGCCGGCCGCCCATTTTTACCCGGCAGAGGAATATCATCAGGATTATTACAAAAAAAATCCACTGCGGTATCGGTATTATCGAAATGGTTCCGGCCGCGATCAATTCCTGGAAAAGATATGGGGCAAGGAGCAGAAAGGCGGGTTGAGCAAGGAGGAACTTCGCAGACGCCTGACCCCGCTCCAGTACAAGGTGACGCAGGAGGAGGGCACAGAGCCCGCCTATGCCAACGACTACTGGGACAACAAACAGGCCGGCATCTATGTGGATGTGGTCTCGGGCGAGCCGCTTTTCAGTTCAGCGGACAAGTATGATTCCGGTACCGGCTGGCCCAGTTTTTCCAGACCGCTGATCCCGGCGAATATCGTCGAGCGTGTGGACCGCCGCCTGTTCTCGACGCGCACCGAGGTTCGCAGCCGGCAGGGGAATTCGCATCTCGGCCACGTCTTTGCCGACGGTCCGCCGCCAACCGGATTGCGATACTGCATGAACTCGGCGGCCATGCGCTTCATCCCGCGCCAGGAGCTGGAAGCGGCGGGATACGGTGAATTTGTGAAATTGTTCAAGGAGTAGGCCGGCACGGCAGCGTTTCCCGCGCCGGTCAGGGTCAGGCCGACCCCGGACCCTGTCGGTCCAGTTTATTGCCCAGCCAGCCGGCATGCAGCACCGCCACGAGCCAGCAGCAGAGAACGAGCCAGGTGCTGGCGGTCTCCAGCCAGGTGGCACCGGTTGCCGAAAGCCTCCGGCTCATTTCGAAAATGTCGGCCGGTTCAAGCGCGCCCTTTTCCAAGACCGCCAGGATCTCGGCCGTAATCGCCGGCAATCGCTGCAGCATGGCCTGAATCAGGCCGGCCACGCCAAGACCGGTCACGATCATCAGAAGTGCGCCCACGCCCCGGCGACCGAGCGCGATCTGGCCGGCGCCGGGAAAAACCAGGCCGGAGAGCAGTATCCCCTTGACCGCCCTACTCATTCTTGCCGCTGCGCGTCAGCGAGCTTGCCGTCCACCCGATTGCGGCCGCCCCGCTTGGCAACGTAGAGGGCCTGGTCCGCCCGTTTGAACAGCGTCTTTGCCGTATCATCGGGATTGCTGTACTGGGCAACCCCGAAACTGCAGGTAACCGACGGCAACCCCCGGGTGGAGATGGCGGCCACGGCAACGCGCAGCTTTTCCGCCGCCAGCAGGGCGTTGGCGTATTCGGTATGGGGCAGCAGCACCACGAATTCCTCACCGCCCCAGCGGGCGAAGATGTCGCTGGAGCGAACCGTCACCTTGACGGTATCAACAATCTTCTTCAAAACCTTGTCGCCGACTGGATGGCCAAAGGAATCATTGATTTTCTTGAACTGGTCGATATCAAAGAGTACCAGCGAAAAGGGCAAGGTCCGATAGCGGCGGCAGCGGTTGATCTCGGCGGCCAGCAATTCCTCGCAACGAGCCCGGTTGAGGATGCCGGTCATGGGATCGGTAGCGGCCAGCTTCGCCAGTTTCTCCGCCCTCTTCTCCAGAATTTTGTTCAACTCCCGCAGCTCTGCCTCATGTTTGCGCATGAGTTCGGCCCATTTGCTGTGAACCATGGCCACCAGTTCCTGCTGGCTGATAATGCCGAGCAGTCTGTCCTCGTCGTCAACCAGCACCAGCCGTTTGAACTTCCTCTGGGCGATGAAGTCCAGCGCCGCCTTGACGCTGACCGTGACCCTGATCGTCTGCAGGGGCGCCGACATATAGGTCCTGACCGGCGCCCTCAGATCCTCGCCGGCATTGAATAAACGCACCGCATCCTTGTTGGTGAGGATGCCGACCGGCTCGGCGTGCTCGGTGATGACAATGGCATGGCCGACCGCCACCAGCAGGTCGGCGATGACCTCCATGGCCGGCTGGCCGGCATCCGCGGTCCGAATATCCGGATTGAACGGCAACTGGCCGACCTGCTGCTCCTCCATGATGATCTTGGGATCGATACTGGAGATGATGTCGCTGTTGGAGACGATGCCGGTAAGAGCACCCTTCTCATCATGGACGCAGATGTAGCCGCTGTTGTTGACCGCCAGATGGAGGACATCCAGCAGATTGGTGTCTTCCTCGGCCTTGGGGACTATTTCATAGGAAATGGTGCGGATCGGCACCTCGAAATCCACCCGCTCCAGCCGCAGGCGGATTAAGTCATTGGCGGTCAGCAGGCCGTATTCATCATCATCCGGATGGACGACGATAATATTCAGGTCATGCTCGGCCATCTTGGCCGCAGCCATGGCCACCGTGCTGTCGGCACTGATGGTCACCACCTCACGGGTGGCAATATCACCCAGGTTCGGGAAAAACATTTGGTAAACCCCTTATAAAAAAATCAGTAACCACTCAGGATGATAATCTGTAGCGCCTCACGCCGCCGGGGCGGCGATTTATCATAAAGTAACTTTTCGCCAGTTCTTGCCTTTGAAAAAATAAAAAAGAATATCGAATATCGAACAAGGAATAATGAATGTCGAAGGGAAACAGAGAGTTCGATGTTGAGGAACGAGTGGTTGATTTTGTCGTTCGTATAGTTCGAACCGCCGAAACCTGGCAAAGACAAAAATCGGCAACCACAACCCGAAAAAAACTTCATGATTCGAAATTCCTTGTTCGATATTCGATATTCTCTTTAAAAACCTGAAACACGTAATTTCAAATACTTGCGTAAAGTTACTTGGAAGGTGTTAAGGTGAACACGCAAAGAATAAAAAAACGAAATTACGATAAGTTCAGCGCAGTTGAACTCGCTGACGAGATACTATTCGTGCCTGACATATTCGTTGTGCTGAACTAACAGACTACAGACTAAACAACCTGAGTAGTTACGGCGATTATCACTATAGCGGTTCCCGTTGCCATTCTCCACGAAAAAAGTCGGCAATCATCGCCGGCTGATTCGCCAGCAGGCATGCGCATGCGGCTGCCGGGCAAAATCTTTGGGAATGGTCTGACGGGTGATCTCTTTGAGTACAAAATCGCCGAGCGCAGCCTCATCCATGACAAAATCCTGCCGGTTGTTGGCGAACAACAACACCCCTCCCGGACTGAGAAGAGCGGCTGCGGCCCGCACCAGCACCACGTGGTCACGCTGCACGTCAAAGGTCCGATCCCCCATTTTCTTGGAGTTGGAAAAGGTGGGCGGGTCGAGAAAAATCAGATCAAAACGCATCTTCTGACCCTGGAGCCAGGCCAGACAGTCGGCCCGCACAAAGGTATGGCGCTCGAAACTGAAGCCGTTGGCGGCCAGGTTCCGGCGGGCCCAGGCCAGATAGGTGTTGGACATGTCAACGGTGACCGTGGAACGCGCCCCGCCGACTGCGGCGCAGACCGTGGCCGTGCCGGTATAGCCGAACAGGTTGAGAAAGCTCCGGCCGCGAGCCAGTTCGCCGATTAAAGCCCTAGTCGGCCGGTGGTCGAGAAAAAGGCCGCAGTCCAGATAGTCGGTGAAGTTGATCAGAAAGCGGCAGGGGCCTTCCCTGACCTCGTGAAAGCCGCCGACTTGGGCCAGTTTCTCATACTGGGCCGGGCCCGGCTGCCGCTGGCGGAGTTTGTAGTAGACCTGGCCGGCGGGAATACCGAGCACGGCCGGTACCGCGGCCAGCACCTCGCCGCGGCGCTGCCTGGCTTTTTCCGGATCAATGCCGCGGGGCGGGGCGTATTCCTGGACATGAGCCCATTGCTGGTAGACATCCACCACCACCGCATATTCAGGCAGATCGGCATCGTAGAGCCGGTAGCAGTCGATCTCCTGCTGTCTGGCCCAGCGGCCGATGGTTCGCAGATTTTTACGCAGCCGATTGGCCAGCATTTCGGCGCCGGCGCTTAATGGTACAGACACGGCCGGCGCGGTGGCCGACGCGTGGTGGCTGAATTTTTCCGGGTCGATGACAAAATGGAGCAGCCGGCACTTGAGGGCGCCGTTGTACAGGGTGTGGAGCCGGTGGGCCTTGAGCCCCAGGGCCCAGGCCAGCTCTTGGTTGGCAGTGATCACCGCCGCCTGCCAGCCGGGATAATCTTTTTTCAGCCAGCCGCCGAGATGGGCATAGAGGGGGCGCAATTCCTC
>Ga0208863_1000704_pt1 | contig 27361 bp, 23 predicted proteins | sample RifOxyD3_FD_184040 | JGI IMG/M metagenome (GOLD analysis project Ga0208863, IMG submission 184040) | Soil microbial communities from Rifle, Colorado - Rifle Oxygen_injection D3 (SPAdes) | ecosystem: Environmental > Terrestrial > Deep subsurface > Rock core/Sediment | place: Rifle, Colorado...
ACTCTCGCGCTATCTCAAACGCCTGCGCATCCTCGGCTTGATCAAGCGTGTCGCAAAAACCTATCGCTACTACCTGACTCGCATCGGCCGATCTGCAATCGCAACCTGCGAAAAACTAACCGAGTGCGCCATCGTGCAAACCCTTGCTATGACTCAATAATCACTAAATTCTTGTCATTATTTGAGATCATTTAGCCGGTAAGAGACTAAGACGTTCCCTAATCACGCTCTTTTTTGCCACGCTGTCGTCGAATGCGCAGGCGCGGGAAAAAGATCTGACCAATGCCCTGCAAACTGTCGGCGGCATATACGGCAGTATTTGGATTCACGAAGCAGGCCATGCGCTGGCGTTCAAGACTTTGGGCGCGACTGACATCAAAATAAAAGTTCCAAGAGAAGGTTGCTGGCTTTGCGGGGAAACGCTCGCCAAGCATCAAGTTGATAGTTTCCGGCCTTGGCAAGCTCAGGTTGTTGCTGGATCAGGGATGATCGCTGCAAATCTGGCTGGCGAACTTGTCATTCAAAATAAATCGCTGCACGGCTCTCCATTTGCGCAAAGCGTTCTTGGCTCCTCTTTAGTATCCAACGCAATCCACGTGTACTCGTATTACACCCGATACGTCGGAATTGATGGATACCGAGGAAACGATATTGATGCTTTTGAGGCGAGCGGCGGAAACCCACATATTTTTTCTGCTGCGCTGGTTGGGTATACTGTCTGGACGCTGCAACGAATGCAAAAGAATGAAATCCCGTTTTTCTATGTCAATCTTCGCTTTTAACAAGGCTAACCCGACATTCAGCCCGGACTCCGCAAAAGCGCGGAGCCGGTTAATTCCACGTATGTGCCGGGCATAACACATAACTACTCAGGTGCAAGTCCTGAGGCCAGGTTTTCGCAGAGCCGAAGGCTAGGAGAACGGCAAGGGCGTTGTCGCGAGGCAGGGTCTGAAGGAAGCTGAATCCAAAGCTGCGGGGCGATGAACAAAAATCGGATATGAGGCGTGGTGCATCTGGGACGAGCGGGCACGTGACCGCGAAGTCCTCCATCTGCGGTAGTTGAGATGCACTTTGTAAATCCGGCGCTCGCGCAGCGAAAGTGACGTGTCTTACCCTGGGAGGTCTCCACCACAGTGCGCTGGCAACAGCTCACAAAATGACGGGCAACCGGCATTGAAAGCGGTGGAGAAGTCAGCAGAGGGCATAGTAAGTGGATGGCACCACTGAAGGCCCGAACAATGAACGGCGAGGAAACTGCATGAAGAGTAATGGAATCCATCTGACAACCTGCTCAAGCAGGCTGCGGCATTGCCGCAGGATGAATCCGTGACTGGACACGGCAGTCAAACCGCGTCAATTCAACCTGAAGCGTTGCTGGCACGGGTGCTGGAACGGCCCAACCTGCAACGCGCACTCAAGCAAGTCCGCCAGAATAAAGGCCGCCCGGCATCGACGGCATGAGCGTCGATGAGCTTCCCCGCTACCTCAAGGAGCATTGGCTGAAAATCCGTGCGCAATTGGTCGCAGGCAGTTATCGCCCGCAACCGGTTAAACGTGTGGAAATTCCCAAACCCGATGGCAAGAAACGGCCCTTGGGTATCCCCACCGTGGTAGACCGATTTATCCAGCAAGCCATAGCGCAAATCATCAGCGCAGAATGGGAACCGCACTTCCACACCAGCAGTTACGGATTCCGTCCCGGACGCTCGGCGCATCATGCCGTGCGGCAAGTACAGGCGGATATTCGAGAAGGCTATGCATGGGTGGTGGACACAGACACTGACATGGAAGCGTTCTTTGATCGAGTCAATCACGACCGTCTCATGGTGCGGCTCAAACAGTACATTAACGATCCGGCGCTGATGCGACTCATCAACCGTTACCTCAAGGCCGGTGTTAGCGTGGACGGCAACGTACAGACCACGACACAGGGCGTGCCGCAAGGTGGCCCGCTGTCGCCGGTGCTGGCAAATATCGTGCTGGATGAACTCGATTGGGAACTGGAACGGCGCGGCCACCGCTTCGCCCGTTACGCCGACGACTGCAATATTATGGTCAAAAGCCGACATGCGGGAGAGCGGGTTGATGGCAAGCGTGACACGCTTCGTCAGTGACACACTGCGACTCACAGTGAATCCGCTGAAAAGCGCGGTAGATTGCCCGGCGAAACGCAAGTTTCTGGGATTTACGGTTAGCCGGAACGGAGCAAGGCTGAAGGTGGCTGATAAAGCCATCGATAAACTCAAAGGCCGTATCCGGGAGCTAACCCGCCGCACGAGAGGCCACCGTTTTGCTGACATCATCGCAGAGCTGAGAATACCCCTGCTTGGTTGGAAAGCGTACTTTGGTATAGCCGAAGTGCTGAGTCCTCTGCGCGACATCGACAAATGGCTGCGGCGTAAGTTACGATGTTACATATGGAAGCAATGGGGAAGGTCAGGCTATCGGGAGTTGCGCAAACGCGGTGTGTCAGTGCGAGAAGCATGGAACACCAGCAAGAGCGCCCATGGCCCATGGCGTCTGTCCAAAACTTCGGCGCTATCGCTGGCTTTGCCAGCGAGGATCTTCAGCAGTATGGGTCTGCCATCCCTTGCCGGATGACAGGAATTTGTTCATTGAACCGCCGTGTACGGTCCCGTATGCACGGTGGTGTGGGAGGGGGAGGCCGTGAGGCTTTCTCCTATCTGATTAGAAGTCAGTGTGTCAGCGTGTCTACTTGAAATAATCGCAATAATGGTATATTTTCCATACCATGCGTACCTTTGAATTTGATGAGTCCAAGAGTCAGGCGAACCTTTCCAAGCACGGGATCAATTTTATTGATGCTCAGTTGCTATGGGATGACCCGAGACTATTGGAAATCCCGGCAAAAACTGAAGATGAGCCACGTTTTCTGGTAATCGGGCTGATCAATAAAAAGTACTGGTCAGCCGTTCTCACCTACCGGGGTGAAAATATCAGGCTTATTTCTGTTCGCAGATCACGAACTGAGGAGGCAACACTATATGAAAGCTAATACATTCGATAACCAGTTTGATGAAGGTGCTGACATTACCGCATCTTTGGACTTATCCAAGGCGAAACGAGTGTTGCTGAATCCAAAACGCGTCAATGTCGATTTTCCTGCCTGGATGGTTGAATCTCTGGATAGAGAAGCCGGAAAACTCGGTATTACACGGCAGTCCATTATCAAGGTGTGGCTGGCCGAACGTCTGGAAGATTCAGCTTCTTCTAACCCGCCGTTGAATCGGTCGCGCCGTATTGCGGCCTGAACTTGATATGCTCCATATGAGCGCGCCGGTTAGCTCTACGTTAGGCGATAGAAATGCCTGCTACCCCGAAGCGCGTTTTAGCCATCGTTGCGATAGAAGCCTTTGCCTTCGGCATGTCGGTCGTACTTGGCGTACTTTGGATTGTGAACCCGAGAAAAATAGGGGACAGACCACGGTTTTTTAAACTCCGCTAGACGGTTCCCCTGCCCCCGCAAACCGGAGTTCATCATGCCTCGCCGTGCCCGCATCGCCTTGCCGAATGTTCCCGTTCACGTTATTCAGCGCGGCAATAACCGTCAGCCCTGCTTCCTTGCCGATGAGGATTATCGCCGTTATCTGGACTGGTTGACGGAGTACGCCGGCAAGACGGGTTGCCGGGTTCATGCTTATGTGCTGATGACCAATCATGTGCATTTGCTGCTTTCCGCCGATCACGCCGATGCCGGCGGGGCGTTGATGAAGTCGCTGGGGCAACGTTATGCGCAATATGTGAATCGCGTTTATCAGCGCAGCGGAACGTTATGGGAGGGGCGTTTCCGCTCGTGTCCGGTGCAGGAGGAAGATTGTTTTCTGGGTTGCCAGCGTTATATCGAGTTGAATCCGGTACGGGCGAACATGGTGGCGCATCCGGCAGATTATCGCTGGTCAAGCTATCGCGCCAATGCGCAGGGCGAAACCGATACGCTGGTGCAACCCCATCCGCTATATACCGCGCCGGGCAGTGATACGACTTCCCGGCAAGCCGCTTACCGCGAGTTGTTTCGCTATGCGCTGGAACCCGGCTTGCTGGATAAAATTCGTCGGGCGACCAATGGCAATTTCGCATTGGGAAACGAACGATTCGCGTCGCAAGTGGCGACGATGATAGGGCGACGCGCATCCCCCGGACAATCTGGACGACCTCGCAAGCTTATAAAACCAGCCCCTGCCGAGTTATTTTAAAAACCGTGGTCTGTCCCCGGTTCTCGCGAACGCGGTTTAAAACCCACGGCCTTCAGGCCGGAAAGCGTTCAGGCAGTGAGCGTCTGGATTTTTTGCCACACCAGATCGGGGGTGAGGTGATTCATGCAGTTGAAATGCCCCAGCGGACACTCGCGCTTAAAGCACGGGCTGCATTTGATGTTCAGTTTGACGACTTCTGCCTGCGTTGATAATGGCGGCGTGAACTGCGGGCTGCTGGAGCCGAACAACGCCAGCATAGGGCGGTCGAGCGCGGCGGCCAGATGCATCAGACCGGAATCATTGCTGATGACTAAGTGCGCTAAAGAGAGCAGGGCGATGGCGTCAACAAGATTGGTGAGGCCGCACAGGTTGCGCGCCGCCGGATTGCCTAACGCAACGATATTTTCCGCCACTTCACGGTCTTTGTTCGAGCCGATCAGCCAGACGGCAAAGCCCTGCCGGTGCAGGCGTTGCGCGGTCTCGGCAAAGTAGGCGATAGGCCAGCGCTTGGCAGGGCCGTATTCGGCACCAGGACAGAACACTGCGACCGGTTGCTTGAGCGATAAGTTTAATTTTTCCAGCGTTGCATCGCGCTGTGCTTGAGTTGTAATTAACTTTGGATTGGCCAGCGGGCGGGGAATTTTCCCCAGTGGCGCTTCGGCCAGTTGCGCGAAGCGTTCCACCATAAGCGGCAGAACGGTCTTGTCCAGTTTGCGTGCGTCGTTGAGCAGCCCGTAGCGCGCCTCACCGATAAATCCGGTGCGGGACGGAATTTGCGCGAAGAACGGCACCAGTGCCGACTTCCATGAATTGGGCAGAACAATCGCCTTGTCGTATTTAGCCTCGCGCAGTTGCAGGCCTAGTTCATAGCGTCCACGGATGTTGAGTGCGCCGTGCGGGAATGGATTGACGATGGCCTGATTGACTTCGGGTAAGGCATTGAGCAACCCGGCTGTCCAGGCGGGCGCTAACACGTCGATCTGGCAGTCGATATGGCGCTGTTTGAGGCGCATCAGCATCGGTTGCATCAGCATGCAGTCGCCCACCCAGCTGGGGCCGATGACTAGAATTTTCTGCATGCTGATTAACCAGGTCCAAACCGGACTAGTGATGACCCTTGGGCATCTCGCCTTTGAACTGATACTCGGTGCTGCAATACGGGCAATGTGCCACGCCGTGCTCATCCAGTCGCAAGGCGACTTTAGGATGAGAATTCCACAGCGTGGAGGACGGTTGCGGGCAGGTCAGCGGCAGGTCGTGCGCCGTGATTTCAACGTGTTTACGGGTAACTTGATTCACGGTGCATCTCCTTATACGTAGTCTAGCCAGTCGGTATGGTTTGGATGTTTGCCTGCTACGCAGTCGAAGAAGGCTTGTTGCAGCAAGGTGGTGATCGGGCCGCGAGAACCTGCGCCGATCTGGCGTTGATCCAGTTCGCGGATCGGCGTCACTTCGGCTGCCGTACCGGTGAAGAAAGCTTCTTCTGCGCAGTAGATCTCGTCGCGGGTGATGCGCTTTTCGATCACTTCGATGCCCATTTCCTTGGCCAGCGTGATCACGGAGTCGCGGGTGATCCCTTCCAGACAGGAGGTCAGATCCGGCGTGTACAGCTTGCCCTTCTTGACGATAAAGATGTTTTCACCGGCACCTTCAGCCACGTAGCCGTCTACATCGAGCAGCAGCGCTTCATCGTAGTTGTCGTTGGCGACTTCCTGATGAGCCAGAATAGAATTGGCGTAAGTGGTGACCGATTTGGCGCGGCACATGTTCACATTGACATGGTGACGGGTAAAGCTGGAAGTCTTGACGCGGATGCCTCTTTGCATGCCTTCGTCGCCCAGATAAGCGCCCCACGGCCAGGCGGCGATGGCCACATGGGTGGAGAGGGTCTTGGCGGCGATGCCCATCGCCTCCGAGCCGTAGAAGCAGATCGGACGGATGTAGCAGGATTCGAGCTTGTTGGCGCGCACGACTTCGCGATGCGCTTCCATGACGGTCTCCTGATCGAACGGCATCTTCATCTGGAAGATTTTGGCTGAATTGAACAGGCGTTCGGTGTGCTCCTTTAGACGGAAAATCGCCGTACCATTGGCCGCCTTGTAGGCGCGCACGCCTTCAAATACGCCCATGCCATAGTGCAGGGTGTGGGTCAGCACATGGGTGGTGGCATCGCGCCAGGGCACGAGTTTACCGTCGTGCCAGATAAAACCGTCGCGGTCGGACATGGACATATTCGAATTCCTCAGTGGGTCAGTTGCAAAGGGTGGATTCTAGCAGCCTGACAGACTTTTTGCATGGGTCCGAAAGGGGTCAGGCCTTTACTTTATAGTTTTTGCATAAACAGGAGGCGGAGCGGTGAGCACTGAATACGATTCTGCCACGAGCAAAAGGCATGCGATGCAAGCGCCCGCGTTCCGCTACGCCCGGCTTATCTGACAATAAGCCGTTTAATGAACAGGCTGGACAGCCAGATGGCGAACGCGGCCAGACTGCCGACGGCCAGACTGACCGATGCATTCCCTGAGAAATGGAATAATTCGCGCAGCAGTGGCAAACTCAGAGTCAGTATCAACCCGCTGGTGCTGGCCAGCAAAATCCAGCGCAGCGCAGGGTTGCCGGGTGAACCCGCCACACGCGCAGCACGGTTCCCCAATATCAGTGCGATGTTGCCGCCTACCATGGCTGAAAATACGATGGCGCGGATGGTGTTTTCATCTTGCCTCAGGTAATGGGCGCCGGCATAGATGGCGATCACCACGGTCAATATGGCTACGCCCTGTAACAGGCTGATTGCCAGTCGCTTGCCGCTGAAGAGTGCCTCTTTAGCCACCCTGGGCGGGCGTTGCATGATGTCGGGTTCCTCCGTTTCGGCTTCAAAAAATATTGAGCAGACCGGACCGATGATCAGTTCTAAAAACATGATATGGGCGGGGAGCAGCAGGAGCGGATTGCCTAGCAGCACCGGCAGCATCGCCATGCCGACGATAGGCAGATGGACGGCCAGTGTATAGCTCATGGCGCGGCGCAGATTGTCGTAGATGCGTCTTCCCAGACGCACGGTGCTGACCAGGGAGGCGAAGTCGTCGTGCAGCAACACCAGTCCCGCCGCTTCCCGTGCCACGTCGGTGCCGCGTTGTCCCATCGCGACGCCGATATGCGCGGCTTTCAGGGCCGGTGCATCATTCACACCATCGCCGGTCATCGCAACGATTTCCCCGTTGCGCTTGAAGGCTTCCACCAGGCGCAGCTTTTGTTGGGGAACGATGCGGGCAAATACCTGAACCTCGTGCAGTCGGACGCGCAACGCCTCTTCCGACAATTCGTTCAGCTCCCGACCCGTTACGACGTGTTCTGCGGGTAGTCCCAGTTCGCGGGCGATGGCCTGTGCGGTACGGGCATGGTCACCGGTGATCATCACTACCCGTATGCCGGCATCTCGGCACTGGCGGATGGCATTTTTGACATCGGGGCGCAATGGATCTTGCAGACCCAGCAGACCGACAAAGGAAAATTCGATGTCGTGCTGGTGCTGCGGCCAGTGCGCAGGTTCGTGCGGCAATAGCGTCGCCCGGGCAACCCCGAGCACCCTCAGTCCTTCATCGGCCATTTGGTTGGCAATCTGTCCGATGGTGCAGGCCTGTGATTGGGGCAGGTGGCACAGGTCGATGATGGCTTCTGGGGCGCCTTTTGCGGCCACCAGATGAGGGCCTTGCACCGCACCACGCCATACATGCGACATGGCCAGCAATTCGGGTGACAAACTGTATTCGTGTATGATTTCCCATTCGGTATGCAGATGCTCGCTGCCGTTCAGGGTGCGATTCCCCAGTTCATGCAGGGCGCGTTCCATCGGATCAAAGGGCTCGCGTTCGCTGGCTAAAATACCGAACTCCACCAGTTCATGCCAGGGTTCTGGGAGTTCGCTGAGGTTGTGTACTTCCAGCATCTGTCCGTTACCGTACAGCGTCTTGATGATCATGCGGTTTTCAGTGAGCGTGCCGGTTTTGTCGGTGCACAGTACGGTGGTCGCACCCAGTGTTTCGATGGCATCTGTTCTGCGCGTCAGTACACCGTGCTGTGAGATGCGCCAGGCACCAAGCGCCATAAATACTGACAGGATCACCGGAAACTCTTCGGGCAGGGCTGACATTGCCAGGCTGATGCCGGCGAGCAGCGCGTCCAGCCAGTGCCCGCGCGTGTAACCGTAGATCAGTACCAGTGCCGCACACAGCGTGATGGCAATGATCGCCAGACGACGCACCAGTTGCCCGGTCTGGAGGCGCAAGGGTGAGGTGCCCGACTGGGTATTTTCCAGCGATTTTCCGATTTGGCCGATGGCGCTGTTTCGTCCGGTGGCGGTCACCTGCGCGATGCCAGCACCCTGTACCAGCAGCGTTCCCGCATAGACACAGGGTTGATCGTCACCACCGGGTTCCGTTGCATCTGTCCCCTGCCTGCCGACCTGTTTGCGCACCGCGACCGATTCTCCGGTCAACATGGATTCATCGGCCATCAGGTCGTTGCAACTGAGCAGTACGGCATCCGCAGCGACGCGGTCCCCTTCGTTGAGCAGCAGCAGATCGCCCGGTACGACTTCACGTCCGGCGATGCGTTGCTGCCTGCCATCGCGTCTGACCAGGGCGCGCGGACTGGACAAGTCGCGCAAGGCTTCCAGTACTTTTTCGCTTTTCTGTTGCTCGAATACGGTCAGCGCGATGATCAGCATGACAAAAATCAGTAACATCAGCGCATCGGAGACATCGCCTAACAGCAGATAAATTCCGCCGGCGGATATCAGCAGCAGAAACATGGGTTCACGCAATATTTCGGCCACGATTTGCCACAGGCGGCGCGGCTGGGGAGGCGCGATTTCGTTATAGCCGTGTTCCTTCAGACGCAATTCGACCTGGCTGTGCGTCAAACCTTCTGCGGATGTGTTGCTGAATGCTGCGTTCATGTCGGTGGTTTCCTGCGTGGCCCGGGGTTGAGCATACTGCGATAGTGTATTTTACGTAAGCACGGGCGGTTCATCGGATTCGCAAATAAGCATAAAGTTCTGAAAAAATGCTGCATAACGGGCGTGTTTCAGGTAAATTTCGCGCCTTGAGCAAGGGAACTTTTCTGAATCGGATTAATCCGACGTGCTTTGCAATTAATTACAAGGGAAAATTTATGAAGCATTACAGCAATCGCATGGTATTGATACACTGGCTGACTTTGGCTTTACTGGTCGCCGCCTGGTTTTTGGGGGAGCAAGTGCATGACGCGCGTCATGAAGGGGGCGCGACGCTGGCAGGCTATCTGGTGCACTCGTTGGCGGGCGGTGCGGTGTTGCTGTTGACGGTGGCTCGTTTGTTCTTCCGCAGCAAGGACGGGACGCCTCCTTTGATGGGAGATACGCTGATGGATAAAGTCGCCAAGGGTATTCACCATATGCTGTATCTGGGGCTGTTCCTGTTGCCGCTGAGCGGCATGATGCAGGTGTTGACTAGCGATGTGAGTAAAGCCTTGCTGGCGGGCGATCCGGCTTTACTGCCGGAGAAGTTTACCGGAGTCGTTGCGCATGAGGTGCATGAGGTTCTGGTGACGGCAGTGATTCTGCTGGTGATTGTGCACGTGTTGGGCGCGCTCAAGCATCAGTTTGTTCTTAAAGACGGGCTGATGGAACGCATGCTGCCCCGTCGTAAATAAGCGGTAACGCGAAGAAAAGGACACTGCGGTGTCTTTTTTTTCGGGTAGAGGTAAAGTGCGCACGCTGCGGATGGCCTTTAAGGTTGATTGTGAATTCAAACGCTTGTCCTGCATGCGAGAGTTTTTATAACTTATTGTTTTATAATGGTAATACTTTTTTTGTCGTGTAATTCTTGCGTAAGTTTGATGAATTATAGTGCTGGTTAAGGTGGGAGATGCAGCTGCAGATTTAGGTCAGCCGGGCAAATTTTCTGCCAATAGCCTTGCGGCAGGACGATGCTCACTCAGGTGGCTATTTCAGAAAAAGTTGAGAGGCGCTATTCTGCGCAGGACAAGCCGGGCTTCAGTCAGTTGATTCAACATTATTGAGGGAACATCATGAATACCAAACCTGCCATTCTGCTCGTTGACGATGACGAGTTTGCTGCCATCGTGACGGCTGAAGTCTTATCCTCGGAATATGAAGTCCGGCATCTCGACAATGGGCCGGATGCCTTGCAGGCGGTCGTCAGCGAACAGCCCGATCTGGTATTGCTGGATATCGATATGCCCGGTATGTCAGGCTACGAAGTCTGCCGTGCGCTGCGTGAAGAACATGCCATCGGTGATTTGCCGATTATCTTTCTCTCGGGTATGGTCAGCGATGATGACCGGCTTGCAGGGTATGAGGCCGGTGGTGATGATTATTTGACTAAGCCGATACCGGCAGAGCAGTTACGCGCCAAGATCAAGGTTGTCCTGGCGAACTATGCGGAACGCAACCGGCTGAAACGCGATCTCTCGCATGCGTTTTCGACCGCGATGACGGCGATGTCCAGTTCGGCGGAAATCGGTGCCGTGCTTCAATTTATGCGCACCAGTTTCAATTGTCCTGATTATGTGGCTCTGGGTCGTCAAGTCATCAATACCATGAGTTCCTACGGCCTGGAGGCGTGTGTGAAAATACACGGGCGACTGGGTAATGTGGCACTCTCCCCGGAAGGCCCTTGTACGCCGCTGGAAGAATCCGTGCTCTTGCATATGTCGCGTCAGGGACGGCTCTTTGAATTCGGTACACGAACCTCCTGCAGTTTTGAGCACATCACCATCATCGTTAAGAGCGATGCACGCAATGACCCAGAACGTCACGGACGCATGAAAGACAATCTGGCCTGGCTGGCGGAGGGGGCGAATGCGCGTGCTGTTTCACTGGAGAGCATGGCCGAAGTGGTCAGACAGCATGCGGCCAATAAACAGTTGCTGGAGAATACCCGCCGGGCGTTACAGCGTATCGATAAGCGGTATCGCAGTCAGGCTGAAAAAAACAATCAGATATTTCACGACTTACAGAAAAACTTCGATCGTTCCATGTTGAGTATCGGCATTACGCATTCACAGGAAGAGGAATTGGCCTCTATGCTGGAAAAAGCGGGGGTGGGTGCGAAAGCGTTGTATGACGAGGGGTTGGAGATCGGTGATCACATGGCCAGTCTCCTGCAAAAGCTGGACGGTGTGGTTAACGCTTGAGCAATTTGTCACCGGCCTTGAGGCCGGTGGATTTAATGTGAAACGCGCGCAGCGACGAACCGTACCCCTCGCCCTTGGGGGGCGGGGTGGTGCGCAAGCTGTTTGTGTATCGGTACTGATTAATCATTTGAAAGCCAGATGATGCAAACTTTGAAATTGCTGCTGATTGATGATGGCCGACTTGCGCAGGCTATCTTTGCGCAAAGCCTGACCGATCCAGATGTCGAGCTGATCTGCTGTGAAAGCTGTCAGGCAGCACTGGCCTTGCTGGCGCGGCAGCATGTTGATTTCATCTGCGTATCAGCCAGTTTGCCTGACGGCGCCGGTGTCGCATTGATCCGTCAGATTCGCGCTTTGCCGGCTTGCCGACATTTGCCCCTTGCCTTGATGAGCTGCGACGAGGTGTTGCCGGATGATGCACTGGACGTGGCCGAGGTCTTTTACAAGCAGGACATGACTCAGCTGGTGAGTTTTTTCTCCCGGTTGATCGAACAGTCGCGCCCGATCAGGGCAAAGATACTCTACGTGGAAGATTCTGCCTCCCAGGCTCAGCTGATGCTGGCGCAGCTTGTAAATCACGGGATGACCGTTGACTGGTATCCCGATGCGGAAGCTGCCCTGATTGCCCTGACTGAAAAATCCTATGATTTGCTGCTGACCGATATCAATCTGGGAACGGGGCTGGACGGTGTTATGTTTGCCAAACGGATACGCCGGATGGGGGATGGCGCGGGGGAGATTCCCATCATCGCTTTAACCGCTCACGATCATGCCGAACAACGCATCGGACTGTTTAGCATCGGCATCAACGATTACCTGGTTAAACCGGTACTTGAGGAAGAGCTGAGGGTGCGGATACGCCGTCTGGTTGAGCGTCAGAAAATGTTGCTCGAGGTGAAGGAGAACAGGCAAAATCTGAAGAAACAGGTGGCCGAGCGGGTCGAACAATACCAGTTGGTGCAGACGCAATTGCTCAATTCGGTCAAGGGCATGCAGAGCCTGCTGGACTCTATGGTAGAAGGGGCATACGGCGTCGATGTACAGGGCCGCTGCACTTTCGTCAATCGGGCTTTTTTGACGATGTTGGGTTATCAGTGTGCCGAGGAAGTGCTGGGCTCGAATATCCATGTGCTGATACACCATACTCATGCGGATGGCAGGCCTTATCCGGAAGCAGATTGCAAAATGCTGTCCCGGCAGGCGCGCAATCAGCCGCTGGTAGTCAGGGATGAGGTGTTCTGGCGTCGCGATGGAACATCTATTCCCGTCGAATACCGCGCCAATCGCATCGTGCAGAATGGCAGTACGGTCGGCGCCATCACGACTTTTGTCGACATCACCGAACGCCGTCTAAATGAGGGGGCGTTGCAGGATAGCGAAAGGCAGTCACGTGAGGTGTCGCAGGAGTTGTTGCTGCAAAAATTTGCCATGGATCAGCACGCCATCGTGGCGACTACCGATGTTCAGGGGCGCATCACTTATGTCAACGACAAATTTTGTGCGATCAGCGGCTATTCGCGTGAGGAGTTGATGGGACATGATCACATCATGATCAACTCCGGTCATCATCCGCACGGTTTTTTCAAGGAGATGTATCGCACAGTTGGCAGCGGTCTGGTCTGGACCGGGGATGTGTGTAACCGGGCAAAAAATGGCCGGTTGTTTTGGGTGCAAACTACTATCGTGCCGGATATGGGGAGCGATGGTAAGCCCAGGCAGTATGTTGAAATTCGAGCCGATATCACCGCCCGCAAGGAAAATGAGGCCGAACTGGAGCGTTACCGGGTAAATCTGGAAGGACTGGTCTTGCAGCAGACCAATAAATTGCTGGAGAGTCAGCAGCTTTGGCGATTTGCGGTGGAAGGCTCCGGTGACGGGGTGTGGGACTATGATTTTGCCACCGGAATAAATGCTGTTTCGCTACGCATGAAAGAAATGCTGGGTTTTGATCCTGCGGCGTATGAAGGCAATGAACAACTCAACGACTGGGAAGATAGGCTCTCGCCTGAGAGTCTGCTCGCGACTAAACAGGCCTTGGGGGATGTGATCGACAATAAAACCGATAGTTATGCGGTCGATCAGCAGGTGCGCTGCGAGAATGGCGAACACATCTGGATGCACACACGCGGCATCGTCATCGGCCGCAGTAAAGATGGCAAACCTATGCGGATGATAGGTACATCCCGTGACATTACCGCGCGCAAGCGGATCGAAGATGCGGCCCTGGCCGGCAGTCGTGCCAAGTCGGAGTTCCTGGCCAACATGAGTCATGAAATTCGCACGCCGATGAACGGTGTGATCGGCATGGTCGATGTGTTGCTGCAAACAGAATTGGATGCAGCGCAAAAACGCATCGTGCGCACCATACACGATTCGTCGTTAGGGTTGCTGCATATCCTCAACGATATTCTGGATTACTCCAAGATAGAGGCAGGTAAGCTGGATATGGAGCGCATCCCGACTCATTTACGTGAAGTGGTCGAGAATGTGGCTCAGTTGATGATCAATGTCGCCAGCGGGCGCGATGTGCAGCTGAGTCTGTTTGTCGATCCCGCCCTGCCGGTCTGGATCTATTCGGACGGAATCCGTTTGCGACAAATCCTGTTTAACCTGCTGGGCAATGCCTTGAAATTCATTCGTCAGGGGGTGGGGAAGGCGATGCTGCACGTACATCCTGTGGTGCGTGCGGATGGCGTAGCCTGTGTGCAATTTTGTATTATCGACAACGGCATCGGAATGAGTGAGGAAGTGCGGGCTAAGTTATTTCAGCCTTTTACTCAGGCGGATGAAACCACCGCGCGCAGATTTGGCGGTACGGGGCTGGGTTTGTCGATTACCCATCGTCTGGTTGAAATGATGCACGGGCAGATACACGTGGAGAGCATGCCGGATGTGGGCTCTGAGTTTATCGTCGAACTGCCGTTACAGGCGGCGGAGCCCGGTCAGGTATTGCCTGCTGAACCCGATCTGACTGGGGTGCATGTGCTGATTGTGTCGGTGCAGCTATCCTCTGCGACCCTGTTGCAAATCTATCTGGAATCGGCCGGGGCTGTTGTCAGCCTGGTAGCTGATCGTTCAGTCGCGCTCACCCGATTGCCGTCTTTGCCTGTGGATACGGTGCTGTTGCTGGACGCTGATGAGGAGGTGGAAAGTTATTCGGATCAACGAAATACGGGGCGCATCGTTCAACTGGTGAGGCGAGGTGTTGTTCTCCCGGGTATTACAGTTCAGGCGCGGCCACTGTTTTTACACGATTTGCTCTACGGTGTCGCGCTTGCCTGCGGCAGGTTGAAAGCCGACGATGGCATCTCTGCCATAGAACGACATGAGCTAACATCTGTGCCCGGTGCAGAGGTAATGCATAGGCTGATTCTGCTGGCCGAAGATAACGAGATTAATCGCGAGGTGATGCAGGAACAGTTGCATCTGTTGGGCTATGCCGCCGAGGTGGCGGAGGATGGCGTGGTGGCGCTACAGATGTGGCGCAGCGGCCGGTATGCGTTGCTGCTGACCGATTGTCATATGCCGAATATGGATGGCTTTGAATTGACGACGGCGATACGGCAGGAAGAAAAGGGGCTGCGGCTGCCTATCATCGCCGTGACCGCCAATGCCATGCAGGGCGAGTCGGATCGTTGCATAAAACACGGGATGGATGACTATTTGGCTAAACCGCTGCGTTTGAATGAGTTAGGGGGAGTGCTGGACAAGTGGCTGCCGCGCGAAAAACTTGCCGAACCATGCGTTGAGAACGGGACCTGTCTAGAAAAAGGCATCACGTTGAATCTGAGCGCGCTACCGGTTTGGGATGAACTGGCGTTAATGGCGATCGTGGGGGATAACCCCCGGATGCACCGGCGTTTGTTGGAGAAATTTTTGGTCAATTCCCGGGCGCGCATGGATGAGATTCAGACAGAGTCGGCCTCTAGCGGACTGCTTGCCCGTTCGGCGCATGCGCTCAAATCGGCTGCGCGTACCGTGGGTGCGATGCAGTTGGGTGAACTGTGTCAGGAAATGGAGAAGATCGAGCGTCAAATCCCCGGTAGTGGTCGGGTATGGGCGGGCAAATTGCAGTTGGCCTACGTCGCGGTTGAACGTGTGATCAAGGCTGCTCTGGAGTCAAAAAATGTCTGAGAACGGCTATAAAAAAAATATCGATACCTTGTTTGTTGAAGCTAAATCACTGCCGGTGATTGATCGCGTCGTGCATGAGTTGATCGCCAGTTTTAGCAACGAGGAGGTCTCGGCCGACTATATCGTCAGCCGTATCGTCAGCGACCCGGTGCTCAGTGCAAAGTTGCTGCGCCGGGCAAATTCGGCATATTTTAAGGTGACGCGCCAGGTTGCAACGGTGTTTGACGCGATGCGTGTGCTGGGTTTTGTCAATCTGCGCACGCAGATCATCAGTATTGTCCTGACGGAGGGCTTTAATAATGCTGAAGGGATAGATCTGAAGCGCTTCTGGCGATACAGTCTGCACACGGCGGTGGTTTCACGATATTGGGCAAAACAGGCCGGGATCAATCCTGAACTGGCTTTTACGGTCGGATTGATGCATGCGATCGGTCATCTGGTGATGTTTCTGGCCATGCCGCAGGCGATGCTGAAGATAGAACAGGGTATGTCTTTGATGACATCCGGCCGTGCCGAATTTGAGAAAAACAAACTGGGTTATTCCTACGCGGAAGTCGGGGCGGAACTGGTACATCGCTGGAACTTCCCCGAAATTTTCTCCATTTCGATCGCGGGTTCTGTTAACCCTCAGGCGTGTGAGGAACCGCTGGCGGCTCTGGTGTATCTGGCCGCCTGGCGTGTGCAGGCGCACGAATGCGAGCTACGCAATCTGGCTCAAGACTGGCCTGATGAGGTCGCGGCACTGATCGGCTTGTCGGGGGATGAAGCATTGGAATCACTGCCTGACTGGGATGTGCTGTGTGAGGGATTACAGGATTTGATGGACTAACGGGCAAGGTAATTGCCAGTCATGACAATAAGGTGATTCTCGCAGGGATATTGCCCTCGGGCAATAACTCGCAAGCTCGCTATGCACGTTCCCCTCTTTTCAAAGCCCCCTCGCTTCGCTCTCCCCCTGCATGCCTGCCTGTGCGTTGCACGCAGACAGGCGGGGGAAAGGGCAAACGAACGCTGGCGCAAATTTTACGTTAAAGGGTTTACTCACACTATCTGTGGATAACTGTGTGGGTGTTGTCTGATTGTGTTGTTTAATTTATTGAATATTAATTGATTTTTAGTTTGTGCCTGTTTTTGTGGCAGGTGGCTTTAAATCCGGTTTTTATGGTCGCTAAAATTCCGCTGTTTGTATTACCCAAACCAAACCAGCCAGTGCGCCCAATAGCATGGTCAGATGCGCCCCGCTCCACAGCAGATAGCGTTGCGATAATTTTTCCGGCGCAAGATTGCTGATCAGATAGGGTTTGCCGTCGGCGGGCTTGCCCATTAAGTGCATGTCGGCACTGGCCGCTGTTTCCCGTTGATTCTTTGCCACGACACGTTTGGCGGCCTGACGCGCCAGCGCCCATTCTTTTTCGTCTAATTCACCGTCGTTGTTCAGATCAAAACGACGGTGCAACGCGGGCACATCCTTTTTCCACTCGGCCAGCAATTCGTTGAGTTCAACGCGGCTGTCGAATTCGAGCGCGCAATTCCTGGTGCGAAATTCGCCGATTGCATACAATCTATCCCCCGGATCCAGCGTCCATTCGGTGTAGCGATGATCGCCTATAGTCCAGCACTCCCTGTGGCGGGTGGATATTTCCGCCTGTTCCGGAGTGATCACGCATACGCCGCTCTCATCGCGCAATAAAAACGAATTGTCGCTCTCACCGCTGGCCTCGGTTTTCCAGTCCTTTTCCGAATCACGCCGCTCGACCTTGTAGCGATACCACAGGCAAGGGTGCAGTTTGAGTTCGCTGTACAAGGGCGTATCGCCAAATGGTGCGCCGCGCCCGTTCAGTTCCACATAGCCTTGCGCTGCGGATTCGACTTTAGAGGTCGGTGTGTCGCGTACCGCACGCAGTCGTTTGAGTGCGGAGAGCCAAGCGGCGAGACTGATCGCGGCCATCAGTCCCAAGCTGGTCAGCCAGCCGTTGCGGGTGCCGAGCTGGAGGCCGACAATAAGCAGCAATAGTTGTGCGCCGGAGGTGACCAGCATCGCATAACTGCGGCGCAGTGAGGCCAGCATAGAGAATCAGCTAAACAGCGACTTGATGTTGACATCGGCCTTTTCGCTGCTGGAAAACTCCAGCAGCGGCCTAGCTTCATAGTGGAACAGATTGGCGATCAGCGCGGCGGGGAATTGCTCTATGCCGACGTTGTAGATATTGACCGATTCGTTATACAGCTCGCGTCGATCGGCAATGCCGTTTTCAAGGCCGGTGATGCGCGTCTGCAATTGCATGAAGTTTTCGTTGGCTTTGAGCTCAGGATAAGCTTCAGCGACCGCAAACAAGCTGCCCAACCCTGTACGCAACAGATCTTCCGCCTGACCCAGAGCTTCGATGTTCTGGCTCTCCCGCGCAGTCTGCACTTGCGTGCGTGCGGCGACGACCTTTTGCAGGGTGCTTTGTTCAAATTCCTTGTACTGTTTGCACACCTCAACCAGTTTGGGTAGTTCGTCATGGCGCTGTCTGAGCAGCACATCGATATTCGCCCAGGCGCGACTGACCGCGTGCTTGATGCTGACCAGATGATTGTAGAGACTGATGCCATAGATCAGTATGATTGTAATTAATATTAATAAAATCAATGAGTTCATTGATGGCTCCCGTGGTGTTTAAAAGTCACTGCAATTCGATGGTGCCGTTGATCTGCACGGTCAGATGCGAGTCGCCTGCGGCAAATTCGGGTGCGGGTATCGCGCTATCGGCTGCGGCGCGCATCAGGGCGAAATGCTGCGGCATGCCATTTTGATTGATGGAAAAATGCACTGTTTTGTAGGATTTGGCGCCGGTTGCCGTGCGTATCGCCTCGCTGCGCAGCTGGAAGGCTTGGATGGCTTCCGTGATCAGCGTATTTTCAGCCTGACTGCGCGTCTCAGTCGAGACGGAAAATTGCACATTGCCCAGTTGCATCGTCGTTTGCAACAGCATAATCAGCTCACCAGCCGCCTTGAAGTCGCGGCTCTCCAGGCGGATTTCACCCTGACCGCGCCAGCCGCTGATTTGATTGTTTTTGCCATAGACGGGATATGTGCGCTGATTGCCGCTGCTCATTTTGACGCCGCTAAACGCGGCAGCTTGGCGGAGCGCGTCGTTCAGTATGCTGTTTAGTTGTTGAGCGACGCGGCCGGGCTGTTTGTCCTGAATTTCCGTAAGAAGGCTGGCGGTCAACAGGTCGTTGGCGATTTCGCGGGACGCTTCAACCTGAAAGTCCACGCGGTTATAGGCATCGGTTTCGGCGCGGGCCGACAGGGTGAAAGACAACAGGCTGCATAACAAAACGATACGCCACATGATTATTTCCTCGCGAGACTAGGCGTGAATATTAATGCAAATTGCGCCTGCGTGTTTCAGGATGTGAAATTCCTGTCAGATGCTCAGCGTGTTGTCTTCGCATTTGCCCGACTCGATGAGCCTGTCCAGCGTCGTCGAAAGATTCAGTCCGGTTTCCTCTTTGAGTGATGCGACCCTGTCCTTCAGATCATCCAGATTGATGTCGATGCGTTCGCCCCCGGTGGCAAAGGCGATGGTATTGCCGCTTTTGCAGGAAGGCAACAGCAGCGCACGTTCGTCGAAGGCGGTGAGGATATGCGCAAAACCGCCCAGTACGCCTTTGCACAGCCCCAGTAAATTGACCGCCATCACGCCATGATCGTTTAAACAACTGCGGCAGGCCTGATAAAAAGGCAGCGAATTGAGCTGGCCGGGATGGGCGTGCTCGTTGAAGCCATCCACCAGAATTAAATCGAATTTTTTGTTGGTAGAGAGCACGAATTCCGCGCCGTCGCCCACCACCATGTGGATGCGTTTATCGTCTTCGGGCAATTTGAAGAAGTGACGGGCGGCGGCAACGACATCGGGTTCGATTTCCACGATGGTCAGATGTGCAAGCGGCCGGTAGCGATACAGAAATTTGGTCAGCGAGGCCGAACCTAAGCCGATTAGTAAAACTTTTCGCGGCCAGCGTGCCTCGTCGCGCAGCAGCAGCGAGGCCATCATTTCGCGGGTGTATTCCAGTTCCAGATTCCACGGGCGATTGATGCGCATCGCACCCTGTACCCAGGTGGAGCCGAAGTGCAGGTAGCGCACGCCGTCTTGTTCGGAGATATCGATAGGTGTAGTCATATGGGTGAGGTGCTTGGGTTGGTGGCACGGAACGTAGGGGTCAGGCCTTTACTTTATAGTTTTTCGAGAAAGTCGGGGGGAGGGTCGAAATAATTTCCGTTCAAATTGTTAAAGTATCTAACTTACCTTGATATTGCCTTTCCTTGATGCAAATTACAAAAAAACTATAAAGTAAAGGCCTGACCCCGTCTTTGATCCCGCCTTTTTGACCTTGTCTTTCCTGACTTATGGTTGAGAGACCCAGTTATTTAACAGTCGTCGTGCCAGGTCGGTGACTTCGCTTGCGGTCATGCCGATGGCGATTTTAAATTTGGCCAGTTCGTCGCCCGCCGCACCGTGCAGGTGGACACCCAGCAATAAGGCCTGATCGGCGCTCAAGCCTTGGGCTAAAAAGGCGGCGATCATGCCGGTGAGCACATCGCCCATGCCGGGGGCGCTCATGCCGGCATTGCCGGTGTGATTGACAAACAGCCCTTCGCTTGTTGCACACAGGCTGTCCGCTCCCTTCAATACCACGGCGCAACCGTATTTTTGCGCCAGTTGTTGCACCGCATTGACGCGGTCGGACTGTATTTCTTCTGTGCTGCAAGCTAACAGCCGAGCGGCCTCGCCCGGATGCGGGGTCAGCACGATTGCCCGGTTCTTTGCGTTCAGTCGTCTCCCAAGGTCAGGGCGCTGCGCCAGAATATTGAGCACATCGGCATCGAGGACCAGTGCCGCATCGGTCTGTAACGCTTCGAGCAATAGTCCGGGTGGAGCCTGTCCCATCCCGCAACCGATCGCCAGTACCGTGATGCCGGGTAGCTGTATCGCGGTTTTCGCGCTGTGCAGCATCAGTTCGGGCTGAGCGTAGTCTACGGCGGGCGGGTGGTCGGTCAGCAAGCCGACATGGACGCGGCCCGCCCCCAGTTTGAGGGCGGCACGTCCTGCCAGCAGTGCCGCACCGGTCATGCCGGGGGCGCCGCCGATCACGCAGACAGTGCCGAACAGGCCTTTGTGGCTGTCTCGCGGTCGTGCCGGCAGGAATTTGGCTACTAGCTGTTGTGTGATGCTGGCTGGGTTCATATCGGGTTCGCTAAATTAAATGGCGCGGAGCATAGTATAATCGCGTCCCGAATTTTATTCTCACCCGCCATGTTTAAAGTCTCTGTCGGTAGTTCTGCCTTATCTGCTTTCCGTTTGGAAAAATTGCGCGTCGCGCTTGCCGCAGTTGCGCCCGATGTCGCCGTTGTCGATACCCGTCACTGTTATTTCAGCGCGTTGAGCGTCAATCGTCTGGACAAGGCTCAGGCCAGTTTGCTGGATCGTGTGCTGGGCTTGGGTAAAGCAACGGCTGAATCTGAAGCTGCGCTGACGCGCATGCTGGTCGTGCCGCGTCTGGGCACCATTTCCCCCTGGTCCACCAAGGCGACCGATATTGCGCAGCACTGCGGGCTGACCGGTGTGGTGCGTATCGAACGCGGTGTGCAGTATTACTTGTCCGGCAAAAACGGTGCAGCGCTGACCGATAACGAAAAGTCTCTGGTGTTGCCGTTGTTGCACGACAGAATGACAGAATCCGTATTGGGCGATATCGCCACCGCAGCGGATAAAATATTCCGTCACGCTTCTCCACAGCCACTTGATTCGGTTGATATTTTACAAGGCGGCGCAGAGGCGTTGGCTGCCGCTAATCGCGAGATGGGGCTGGCTTTGTCGGTCGATGAGATCGACTATCTGGTGGAAAACTTCAAGAAACTGGCGCGCAATCCGACCGATGTCGAGTTGATGATGTTCGCTCAGGCTAATTCCGAGCATTGCCGCCACAAGATTTTTAACGCCGACTGGGTGATCGATGGTGTGACTCAGGACATGTCGCTGTTCGGCATGATACGCAACACTCATAAGGTTAGTCCGACCGGCACGGTGGTGGCGTATTCCGACAACTCTTCGGTGATCGAAGGCGCGACGGTCGAGCGTTTCTATCCTCGCACCGGCGGCGCGTATGAGTTTAGTGAAGAACTCACGCATACGCTGATGAAGGTAGAGACGCATAACCATCCGACTGCGATTGCGCCTTTTGCGGGGGCGGCGACAGGATCGGGCGGCGAGATACGCGACGAGGGCGCGACCGGTATCGGTTCACGTCCTAAAGCGGGCTTGACCGGATTCTCCGTGTCCAATCTGAATATTCCCGGCTTCGAGCAGCCCTGGGAAAAGTATGAACAAGGGAAGGGAGAAGGGAGAATGGAGAAGGGGGAAACCTCCGCGCCTCTTTTACCCTTAAGCACCAAAGGTGCGGTCCCTTCCCCCTTACACTCTTCCCAGATTTACGGCAAACCTTCGCGCATCGTCACCGCTTTGCAGATCATGCTGGACGGCCCACTGGGCGGTGCTGCATTCAACAACGAATTCGGCCGTCCGAATCTGACCGGCTATTTCCGTACCTTCGAGGAGAATGTCGCCGGTGAAGTGCGCGGCTATCACAAGCCCATCATGCTGGCCGGTGGTTTGGGCAGCATTTCGGCGATCCACACGCATAAGCACGATCTGCCTATCGGCGCTCTGGTGGTGCATCTGGGCGGTCCCGGCATGCTGATCGGTCTGGGAGGCGGCGCGGCGTCCAGTATGGATACCGGCAGCAATGCGGAAAATCTGGACTTCGACTCTGTGCAGCGCGGCAACCCTGAGATGCAGCGCCGTGCGCAGGAAGTGATCGATCGCTGCTGGCAGTTGGGCGAGAACAATCCTATCTTGTCGATACACGACGTGGGTGCGGGCGGTATGTCCAATGCGCTGCCGGAACTGGTGCATGGCGGCGGTCGCGGTGCGGCGTTTGAATTGCGTAAGATTCCACTGGATGAAACCGGCATGTCGCCCCGTCAGATCTGGTGCAATGAATCTCAGGAGCGCTATGTGCTGGCGATCGCGCCGGAACGCCTGGCAGAATTCCGTGCTTTCTGTGAACGCGAACGCTGTCCGTTTGCGGTGGTCGGTGTGGCGGTGGAAGACGATCAGATCATCGTGCACGATACCGAATTTGAAAATAATCCGGTGGATATGCCGCTGTCGGTATTGCTGGGCAAACCGCCTAAGATGACGCGCAATGTGGTGCGCGAAACGCCCCAATTGACGGCTTTTGAGACTGCCGGGCTGGACTTGAAAGAATCGCTGGAACGCGTGCTGCGCCTGCCGGCTGTGGCTAACAAGACCTTTTTGATTGCTATCGGCGACCGTACCGTGGGCGGCATGACCGCGCGCGACCAGATGGTCGGCCCCTGGCAAGTGCCGGTGGCGGATGTGGCGGTCACCTTGATGGGTTTCAATACGCATCTGGGCGAGGCGTATGCGCTGGGCGAACGCACACCGCTGGCGCTGGTGAATGCAGCCGCCTCCGGCCGTATGGCGGTGGGCGAAGCGTTGACTAATATCGCGGCGGCGAAGATCGCCAAAATCGGCGACATCAAGTTGTCGGCGAACTGGATGGCGGCGGCCGGACATCACGGCGAAGATGCCGCGCTGTTCGACACTGTGCATGCGGTGGGGATGGAGCTGTGCCCGGCCCTAGGGATAGGTATTCCGGTCGGTAAAGACTCCATGTCGATGAAGTCCACCTGGAAGGATGGCGAAGAAAATAAATCGGTGACTTCGCCTCTGTCGCTGATCGTGACGGCTTTCGCGCCTTGTTCGGATACCTGCGGCACGCTCACGCCGCAGCTACTGGCCGATCCCGATACCATCTTGCTGCTGATCGATTTGGGTTGCGGTAAAAACCGTATGGGCGGATCAGCGTTAGCGCAGGTTTACAAACAAGTCGGCAATGTCGCACCTGATGTTGACTCTGCCGCTAGCTTGAAATTATTTTTTGAATTAATTCAATCACTTAATGCTGCTGGCTCGCTACTGGCTTATCACGACAGGTCGGATGGCGGCGCGCTGGTGTCGTTGTGCGAAATGTCGTTCGCTTCGCATATCGGTCTGGATGTCAATCTGGACGAATTGCCTGGCGATGCGCTGGCCGCGTTGTTTAACGAGGAGCTGGGCGCGGTGGTACAGGTGCGCAGCAGCGACGCTGAAGCTATTCTGCAACAGGCGCGCGATGCGGGGCTGGCGGCTTACAGTATCGCTGTACCTAATCAGAGCGGCATGATCAACGTGGTTCGCGGCGGCCAAACCCTGTATGCCGATACCGGCGTGAATCTGCAACGCATCTGGTCTGAGACGACTTACCAGTTACAGAAGCTGCGCGACAATCCGGACTGTGCGCAATCTGAATTCGATCGTCTGCTGGATGCGACCGACCCCGGTTTGCATGTGAGTCTGACTTACGATCTGAACAAGTCTCCGGCGATCTTGAAACGTCGTCCCAGGATGGCGATCCTGCGCGAGCAGGGTGTGAACGGTCAGGTGGAAATGGCGGCGGCGTTCGACCGTGCCGGTTTCGCCTCTGTTGACGTGCACATGAGCGACATTATCAGCGGTCGCGTCAATCTGGCGGACTTCAAGGGTGTAGCGGCTTGCGGCGGATTCTCCTACGGTGACGTGCTGGGGGCGGGTGAGGGCTGGGCGAAATCCATCCTGTTAAACAACCGCGCACGCGACGAGTTCGAAGCGTTTTTCAATCGCACCGACACCTTCGCGCTGGGCGTGTGTAACGGTTGCCAGATGATGAGCAATCTGCACGAAATCATTCCGGGCGCACAAAACTGGGCGCATTTTTCGCGCAATCAGTCTGAGCAGTTCGAGGCGCGCTTTGTGATGGTCGAGATTCAGCCATCGGCATCCATCCTGTTCGACGGTATGGCCGGCAGTCGCATGCCGATTGTGGTAGCACACGGCGAAGGTTATGCCGATTTTGGCAGCGCCAAGAAGCTCAAGGCCGCGCAGGAACTGGTGACCTTGCGTTATGTGGACAATCGCGGTGTGGCGACAGAAACTTATCCGTTGAATCCTAACGGCTCGCCGCAAGGGATTACCGGCCTGACTACGCCGGACGGTCGTTTTTCCGTTATGATGCCGCACCCTGAGCGCGTGTTCCGTGCCGTGCAGCACTCCTGGCATCCGTCTGACTGGCAGGAAAACGGGGCGTGGCTGAAGATGTTCCAGAACGCCCGTCGCTGGGTGGGTTGATTGTAGATTGAAGTAAACACAGGCGATCATTTGGTCGCCTTTGCTTTAATTGATTTTTTGGAGTATTCCTTGTTTAAATTGATCGGTTTTATTGCGGGCTTTTACTTCCTGGGCTTTTTTGGCGCGCTGCTTGGGCTTTTTGCCGGCAGTTTCATCGACCGATTGCGTGCGTACGGTGCGGGGGCGATGAACCCCTTGCAGAATGCACTCCGTCAGGCCGTGTTCCTCGAAACACTGTTCATCGCCATGGGCAAGCTGGCCAAGGCGGACGGGGTGGTGACGCAGGAGGAAATCAGCCATGTCGAACAGTTCATGCAGAAGATGGGTATGACGGCGGAGCACAGACAACAGGCGATTGCCTGGTTCAAGCAGGGTTCCGCGCCTGGATTTGACATGTCGCCTGCCTGTTGTCGTTTTATGTCGGTATGCGGTCATACCAAAAATTTGAAACAGGTGTTGCTGGTTTATCTGATTGTGATGGCGCTGGCCGATGGAGAGTTTCATCCTGCAGAACAGGCGCTGCTGGCCGAAATCGCTGCACAGTTGGGCTACGATGATCTCGCCTTTCGGCAGTTGCTGGAGATGGTGCTGAATCAGTCGCATTTCGGTGCCGGGCAGGCTAGTTCCGCCGATGCCTTGGAAGATGCCTATAAGGCGCTGGGGGTAGAAAAAGACAGTACCGATGCCGAGATCAAGCGTGCGTATCGCAAGCTGATCAGCCAGTATCACCCCGATAAGCTGATGGGGCAGGGAGTGCCGGAAGACATGATTGTGGTGGCGACTGAACAAACAAAAGAGATTCAACTGGCTTACGATCTGATCAAAAAGAGTCGCGAATCATAATTATTGAGTACCCCCACATTTTTTCAGCGCATTGATTGGGCAGCTTTTGTCCGCGCTGCCGGAGTTGGGGGCGAAATAGGAGTAAGCGACCTGGGTGGAGACGGTGGTGAGAGCGACCAGAATGTAGATGACGATGTCTTTTGCGGTCGACTCTCCGAAACCGGGTTGTATGCTGGCCCAGATCACCACGACATACAGCGTAAAGCTGGTGAGCATGATGGCGGAGGCTAGCAGGGTGTGATTGGTTACTGTGAAACTCGCGCAGCGACGAACTGCCCCCTCCCCTTTTGGCCTGCCTGTGCGTGGCACGCAGACAGGGAGGGGGGGGAGGGAGCGGGTATGGCAAGTTTCATTATCAGGGGGTGGTCACATTTCCATGCCCGTTAGTATGCCTTTGTGTGTGCTGATGCGCGCACGCAGTTCCGTCCCGCATCCTTGGCGGTGTACAGCGCCTTGTCGACTTGCTGCAACATCGCATCCAGCGTTTGCGGTGTGGTGGAGTGATGTGCGCCTATGCTGACCGTGAAGGTGACAGTCTGCGATCCCGTGTCGATACGCAGTAGCTCGATGGCCTCGCGTATGCGTTCGGCAATGGAGAGCATATCCTGCTCGCTGCATTCAGGTAACAGCAACAGAAATTCTTCGCCGCCCCAGCGTCCTGCATGGTCGTAACTGCGTTTGGTGGAGTTCAGCACATTGGCGGTGGCACACAGTGCAAGATCGCCTGCCGTATGGCCGTAAAGGTCGTTGACCTGTTTGAAATAATCCAGATCGAGCAACAGCAGTCCCAGTGCACTGTTTTGACGCGCCTGGCGTGCGATTTCCCTGTCGAATCTGTCTGTTATGCCGCGACGGTTGAGCAAGCCAGTCAAAGGGTCGATTTCTGTCAGTCTGTGCAGAGCTTCTGTGCGCTCTGCGACTTTGCTCTCCAGTTCGCGGTTGGTCTGCCGCACGAATCTGACCATCTGTGTGAATGAGTTCGACAGTGCGGCGACTTCCCCCCTGCCGACCGCCGGAGTGTCGATTTCGTAGTTGCCGTGCAGCACGGTTTCCGTAGCCGACTGTAGCGTCTGTATGGGTTTTAATATCCAAAGGTGCAGCAGTGTGCCGAACACCAGCAGCGAAAGCAGAAAAAACAGACCAAATGCGATGGGTAGCCAAAGGATGCGGCCCTTGAGCATCAGGCTTTTTTCATGCATCAGCGTCAGGTCATACCAGCCGATTTCGGGGAGGTAGGCGATGCCCAGAAGATGTGGCTCGCCCCGGTACTCTACCCACAACGTGGTGATATCGCTGCCCTGATTTTTTTCGATGCGGCGCGCAGCCTGGTGCAGGCGTTCGACATCGGCTGGATTCCTGAACAGCACATTGATTTTGATCCGTTCGCTGACGTCCTTGGCGATGCTGGCAAAGTCGATCAGTTTGGGATCGGTGGACAACTGGATCGCCATGCTCTTGTCGACAAAGAAATTTTCTACGCCGGGCTGGTTGATGTCCACGCTTTCCTTGAGAAATTCACTCAGATCGATGCCGGTGCCTATCACGCCCAGCACACGGTTCTCGCTTTTCAATAGCACATTGATCCAGACCTTGACCATTCCTAAGCCGGACAAGCCGGAACCAAAAAAGTTAAAATCCGCATAGTCCATCGTTTGAGGCTACGTTGATCATGAAACTGCTGACTGAACGTTACCA
>Ga0208863_1000706_pt1 | contig 27286 bp, 22 predicted proteins | sample RifOxyD3_FD_184040 | JGI IMG/M metagenome (GOLD analysis project Ga0208863, IMG submission 184040) | Soil microbial communities from Rifle, Colorado - Rifle Oxygen_injection D3 (SPAdes) | ecosystem: Environmental > Terrestrial > Deep subsurface > Rock core/Sediment | place: Rifle, Colorado...
GAACCAAGATGCGGCCTCCGACGATAATTTCAAGGTTGAAGGTGATGCGGAGAAGTCGGCGTAGCCGACCCCGCCAGCTTTAGCTGTTATCCGAAGCCACCGGCTTTAGCCGGTGGAGTATTCACTTTTCTGGCTATCATGATTTTCGACATGATAGCCAGATCCGCTGAATAAATTGTTGGGCGTCGAGACCAATCGTCATGCCATACCCACACCTTGAAGCGGCCCTAGACAAACTGCTAGATCAGTATCGCCGCCTCAAGTCGCCTGGAAGCTATTATTACGCCCATCACGGGAAACCACTGGCTGTTTACTAACCTGGGATGAGCACGTTCATCCCAACTATGAGCCTTATATGTTTGGTCTCTCTGCTCGACGATGCATTTGACGAATTCATTCAACAGAACAATCTCGGTTCCGCCACAAAACTATTTCACAAGATTGAGTTACTACATACTCGAGGTCTGCTTGCAGACTCCTGCTATCCGCGATCTCCGCAACGATTGCGCGCACGATCCAAACAAGTTCATTCAATGGTTTTTTTTTACGAGTCGATCTGTTCGGGTTTCATCTCTTTGGTGGCATAGATGCGGCAGAGGCCGGATTCAACAAAGAGGTCAAAGATGGTTGAGTCAATGTGGCAGTCTTTTTTCATGAACTCCATGATTCGAATCGCTTGGGAAAGCCGCATGGGCTCGCGGTATGGGCGGTCTTTGGCGGTTAGGGCTTCGAAGATGTCGGCAATAGCCAAGATCCGAACCTGTAATGGGAGTTGCTCCCCGGTAAGCCCAAGTGGGTAGCCGGAACCATCCAGTTTCTCGTGGTGTCCACCGGCATAGTTGGGCACCTTGGCAAGATTCTTAGGAAACGGCAACTGGTTAAGGATCTTGCTGGTCATTGTGGCGTGGTTATCGATGATCTTCCGCTCCCTTTGGTTAAGGTTGCCCTTGCGAATGCAGAGATTTTCCACCTCATCTGCGGTCAGGTACGGATGCTCCTCTCCGTCGCGGATATAAGTGCCGGCCGAAATTGCCTTGATCCGAGCGATTTTGTCGTCACTCATAAATTCAGAGGCCAAGTTGCACTCCTTAATGAAGGCCATATCTTCCTTAAGCCCTAGAAGCCGGCTGTTCAACTCCGCCTCCATGGAAGAAAGCTCAGTTTTATCGCCATTCTCGATAAGGGCTATTTTATGCCGCAGAAATTCGTTCTCCAGCTGCTGGATGATGAGCCCGAAACGGGTCTCAACCAGCCGGATACGGGAAAAAATGGTCTGGAGCTTGTCGGCTTTGTCCACCACATAATCAGGGGTGGTAATCTTGCCCACGTCGTGCATCCAGGCGGCCAGCCGTAATTCCTCCATCTCTTCCGCGCTGAACCGCACCTGGCCGAACGGCCCTTGTTCGGTTTCGTTAATCTTCTCGGCAATCATCATGGTCAGTTCAAATACCCGACGGATATGGCCGCCGGTGTAAGGCGATTTTTCATCAATGGCCGTGGCAATGCTCTGAATGAAGGCGTAGAAAAGATTCTGTTGGTCCTTCACCAACTGGATGTTGGTGAGCGACATGGCTGCCTGGGAGGCAAGGGAGGAGACCAGCTTCACATAATCATCGGCGAAGGCGATTACCTCACCGGTGTCCAGGTCCAGAGCATTGATGAGTTGGAGCACCCCGATGATTTCATTCATGTGGTTTTTTAGAGCAATAACCAGCATGGATTTGGAACGGTAGCCCGTAGCCAGATCGTAACGCCGCGGCCCGGTAAAGTCGAAGTTCGCAGCCTCGTACACATCTGGGATATTAACGATCTGATCGGTGAGAGCCACGTAAGAGGCTACATTGTTATAATTGGGACGACCATCTTCCTGATAGAGGGGTACCTGTGGAAAGACTGCGCCGGAATCTGTGCCTCGCAGTCTGGTCTTCATGGTGTCGTTCTGCAGAATCGCAAAGCGCAGGTGGCAACCATCGGGTTCGACGATGTAGAGAGTGCCGCCGTCCGCCTTGGAGAGGAGTCGGGCCGCGTCCACAATCATTTCGAGAAGCCGGTCGTTGTCCTTCTCCCCTGAAAGCGCCAACCCGATCTGGGCAAAGGCGCGGTAGTTCTGCTCGCTCTCCCAGAGCTGCTGCGCCGCTGAGATGCGGTCGATGATGTCGGCGAGGACTCGGGCCACGACGATCAGTACTTCCTCCACCCGCTGGTCCTGTCCGTAACCAGCCTGGAGAGAAACGGCAAAGACGCCAAGCTGTCGTTGACTGACGGAGAGAATCGGCACAAAGTAGCGACCATGCTTGTTAATGTCGGTGTCGCTCATCAGATTATCGTCTTCTCCGTCGACATAGACCGGTTCGACCTTGGTGGTGTCAAGACCGCGCAGGCAATGGCCGAAAGACATCTGCGTGCAACTGGTTACCCAATTCTCCGGCACCCCATGGTGGGCACGAAGCGACAGGATTCCAGGTTGGTGGCCAGCCAGAAAAACCGCTCCGGAAGGCGCCAGCCCTATCCAGGAAAAGGAAGCAAGTTTCTCCAAAAACTGTTCTAAAATCTCGCCAAGGGTGACATCTTCGAGCGAAAGCTGGAGCAACTCACTAATGGCTGCCTGGGTTCGATAATTATGACGGAGTTCCTCCTCGTACCCCTTCCGTTCCGTGATATCGCGAAGTATGACAAGAATGAACCTCTGCTCGTCTTCTTGCACACTCAGACAGGAAAGCGAGACCATCCGGCCATACAGGATCAGGGGCTCGTCCTCGCCGATGGTCCGCGGTTCGCTGGTGGCGCCCTCTATCAGCCGAGCTATCCGTGGCCGAGCACTTTCCTGAAAATAATCAAACAGGGAGGTAGACAGCAGCGGTATTTCATCCTGCTGTCGGAAAAAGACTGCGGCCAGGGGGTTGGCATAGACAATCATGGCCTCGGTCGTACACTCCAGAATACCATCGGAGATATTGCCCAGGATGATCTCGACATGCCGCTTGGAGGCGAGCAATTCCTGCGTTTCCTGCCGGTGGTAGAGGTCTTTCTGACCATAGATCATCGAGATATCGGCTTGCCTGTCGTTGGGTGCAAGTCGGCTTAGGACCTCCAGAATGTGACGGGAGGTGGCCAGAAAAGGCCCCTTGGCGATGCAGGCATTGGCACCAAAAGACTGGTAATCGAAGTTTTCCTCGGCAGCGAGCCCGGAAAGGATAACCAGGTAGACATCGACCAAATGCGGCATGCCGCGGATAATGCGGCAGAGCTTGTCGCCACTTATTTTGGGCATGATCATGTCGATAAAGATGATCTTGGGAACAAAATCCCGAAGAATGTCAATGGCGGTAAGGCCGTCACAGGCAGTCTTCACTATATGACCCTCCTGCCGTTCCAGCAGGTTGACCATCAGCTTCAGGATTACCGGGTTATCATCGATTACCAGGATTTTCATAAGCTTCCCTAAAAAGTAGACAATCTGGACATTCTGGACAGGCCACGTTTATCAAGGCATTCTTTTGTCACGGAGGGAAAATGGCATCCTTGAAACTTGAAGCTTCGTGCTATCTTCAAACATATTGTAAGAAGAATCCCATACTCCCACGCTGATTGTCAATCCAGAAAAAGGAGAGACCTGCGACATGGGAAAGACAACGCACTTATTCCGTTGGTCGTATATCCGATCAACCCGCCTTCTTCACAAACTTCGTCAAAATCACAATGCGCTGGCCGTTTACCCTAGCCTCAATCTGCTCCGGATTATCTGCCACCGGCGCGATGCCCCGCACTATGGTGCCGCGTTTGGCCGTAAAGTTGGCCCCTTTTACATCCAAGTCCTTAATCAGCGTTACCGTGTCTCCTGTCGCAAGCAGGGCGCCGTTGCTGTCGAGATGCCGGATGGTCTCTCCCTTGCTTTGCCCTTCGCCCATTGCCTGCGCCCAGGCCTGGGTGGCCTCATCCAGGTAGAGCATATTGAGGAGATCCTGGGCCCAGCCTTCAGCGCTCAACCGCTTGAGCATCCACCAAGCCAGCACCTGCACCGCCGGGATCTGGCTCCACATGCTTTCGTTGAGGCAGCGCCAGTGATCGACCTCGACCTTTTCCGGCTCTTCAATCTGTCCGCGGCAGGTCGCACAGAGAAGTACGCATTCATCGGCACTGCCGTTTGACTTTGGGGGAACTTCATACACCGCCAGGTTCTCGGTGGCGCCGCACAATTCACATTTTGATTCGCTGCGGGCCTGTAGAGTTTTTTCTATACTCATTGATCGTTGTTCCTCAAGGTTTAAGATGGAGATTATGCCTGCCGGTCCGGAATAGTTTGCCGAATTGGGGGCGAGTTGTTCAATTGTCCGGGGTGAGACATTCTGGCCTCGGAGATTCTGGTTAGCTCAGCGCCCAGCAGGGGTGGCTCCGGTACAGAGTAACCTCTGAGCCTTCCGCGCCAAAGGCGGAATCCGGCTGTTTGTCGAAAATCCCGGTAAAGGGCGGGGCCGATCCGTTTGATGAATACCACGCCTCGGGGCCAGTTGCTACGCTCGATTCTGAGGCGGCATATAGAATGCAGGTTTATCGGGGCATGACCGCCTCAATCGCTGCCGAAACTACATAGTCCGCAACGGTGGTGCCCGGAGCCCACTCGCGGATAAACGACCGGCTTTCTTCCTTGGGCATCACGCGGATCTCCTGGAACCCGGCGGCGAGCAGCATTGCTTCTACTTCGGCAATCAGCGAAGCGCCTGCCAGGCAGCCCGTATAAAGGGCCATGTCCTTGCGGATCTCCTCGGGCAGCTCGGCGGTGGCGACAACATCGGAGATGGCCAGCCGTCCCCCCGGCTTCAAGACCCGGCAGGCCTCGGCAAAGACGCGGGGTTTATTGGGGGAGAGGTTGATGACGCAGTTTGAGAGGATGACATCGATGGTCCCGTCTGCCACCGGCAGATTTTCGATCTCTCCAAGGCGGAATTCGACATTCCGGTAGCCGCCTTTTTCCGCGTTGGCGCGGGCCTTGGAAATCATTTCCGGGGTCATGTCCACCCCGATGACCCACCCTGTTTCGCCGACCTGCTGCCCGGCGAGGAAGCAGTCAAAGCCGCCGCCGCAGCCGAGATCGAGGACCGTCTCTCCTGGTTTGAGCGCGGCGATGGCCTGGGGGTTTCCGCAACCTAAGCCCATGTTGGCCCCCTCCGGCACGGTGCCGACTTCCTCAGCGCTGTAGCCAAGCTGCTGGGACAAGGCCTCGGCGTTGGGAGCGGGGGTGCTGCAGCAGGTCGGGGCGCAGCCGCAACCTGCTGCGCGGCTTTCCGCCACCCGCCCATATTGTTGGCGCACGGCCCGGCGTATTTCGTCATTTTTTAAAGCATCCATAACTAGCTCCTGTCGTTGTGGGTGTGATGTTGAGTACATCGTAACTGTCCAGCTCAAGGCCGGAAACGAATAAAAACAACCCAAACCGTAACTATCCAGCAGTGCCGTAGCTGCTAGGCAGAAGCCTGCGACGTGTGCTGGTGCCCATGAGCAGGCTGATAACAACGCAGATGCGGTGCTGCTGGATAGTTACAGTACATCTTACCTGTATAGACGGAGACGAGGCGAAAAAGACGCAAGTTTTTTGGTCAGCAGCAGCTGCCGTCACGGTTTTTGTTGCGTGGTTCGTAGCCGAGAATGCCGCCCCTGCCGGTTTCGATGTCGCAGCAGTCAAGCAAGCGTCGGCGCAACATCTCCCGGCCGCGTTGCACCCTGGATTTTGCGCCGGAAAGGGAAAGGCCCAGACGTTTGGCTACCTCTTTCTGCGGCAAATCCTCAAGCTCCGAGAGGACAAGGGCGGCTTGATAGATTTCGGGCAGGTTATGGATAAGCGGCTGCAGACAGGCCGCCAACTCAGCGGTATAGTCGCGTTCAGGTTCAGGGGCCGTCAATTCCTTGGGAAGCGTAAGCCACGAAGGCCGGGCTCGGTAATGATCGATAATGGCATTGGCGGCAAGGCGGTACAGCCAGGCAGTGAGGCTGCCGGGGGATTTGAGGGTGTGCAGGCTGGTGTGCGCTTTGAGGAAGATCTCCTGGAGGATGTCGTCCACGGCATCGCGCTCCCGCACCCGTTTGGCGATATAGCTCCGCAAACGCGTTTTGTGTTCCTGCCAGAAGTCAGCCGTTGGAGTCATTGAGAGGCAAAAAAGGGTGGTTGATTTGTTGAGTTAAAAAGCTTCTTGCAAAAGGCGGTATTTTGTTCAGCCCTGCCCGTTCTGTCGCCAGCGCCCGCCTTTGCCGCCGTTCCGGGGCTGGATCTCCGCCTTGGTTTTCAGGTATCTCACCGCCGAATAGCCCAGCAACTCTGCCACCGCCCCATCGAATTCCTTGCAGGGCCGCACGGTGAAATCGTTGGGCGGCTCGATATCCACCTCGCCTCGGCCGGCAAAATGGATGGTCAGGGAAACCGGGCAGGTGCCGTGAAACTCGCGCACCTTGGTTCTCAGGCTTTCCAGCTTCTGCCGGCTCACCAGTTCTGATTTGAGCAGGATGCGGGCGCCGTTGGTGTATTTGCTCCGCGCCTCGCTCAGGCTGTCCACCGATTCGGCGATGATCTTGGCCCCTTGTTCCTCCTGCTTGACCGTGCCGAGCACGATGAGCGGTTCATCGGAGGTGAGGAGATGGGCGCACTTGGCAAAGGCCTCCGGGAAAACGACCACCTCGACGGCGCCGGCCCGGTCTTCGAGGATGACGAAGGCCATACGGTCGCCTTTTTTGCTGCGGTGATCCTTGTATTCCCGGATCAGGCCGCCCACCCGCACCGGCTGGTTGTCGCCCCAGTCACCAAGGCTGGTGAGGTCGGTATCGGCCACGGCCATGATCTCCTGGTAAAAGTTGTCTAGGGGATGGCCGGTGAGGTAGAAGCCCACGGTCTCTTTTTCAAAGATAAGCCGCTCTTTTTCGCTCCATTCGGCGATGTCGGGCAGGTCGATGGCGCTGGCCTTGCTGCTCTGCGCCTGGGGCATGGCCGCAAACAGGGAGATCTGGCCGCTTAAGCGGTCCCGCTGCGCAGACTGGGCCTGGTCCAAGGCGATATCCAGGATGGCGAAGAGCTGGGAGCGCTTGGCCCCCAGGGAATCGAAGGCCCCGGCCTTGATCAGGCTTTCGATGACCCGCCGGTTCACCTTGCGGGAATCCACCCGGTCGCAGAAATCCTCCAGCCCGTGGTAAGGGCCATCGGCGGCCCGCACCTCCATGATGGAGTCCAGGGCCGCGCCACCCACGTTTTTCACTGCGGCCAGGCCGAAGCGGATGCGGTCGTTGACCACGGCAAAGTCCTTGTCCGACTCGTTGATGTCCGGCGGCAGTACCTCGATCTCATGGTCGCGGCACTCGATGATGTAGCGCACCACCTTGTCGGTGTTGCCCACGTCGCAGGAGAGCAGGGCGGCCATGAACTGGGCCGGGTAGTGGGCTTTAAGCCAGGCGGTCTGGTAGGCGATCAGGGCGTAGGCCGCGCTGTGGCTCTTGTTGAAGCCGTAGCCCGCAAACTTGGCCATCAGGTCGAAGACGTACTCTGCCTTGTCGGCGGGGATATTGCTCTTTTTGGCCCCGGCCAGGAATTTTTCCTTCTCCGCCTCCATGACCTCGGCCTTTTTCTTGCCCATGGCCCTCCGCAGGTTGTCGGCATCGCCCAAGGAGTAGCCGGCCAGGACGTTGGCGATCTTCATCACCTGCTCCTGGTAGACGATCACCCCGTAGGTTTCCTTGAGGATCGGTTCCAACTGCGGCAGTGGATAAATGGCCTGCATCCGGCCGTGCTTGGTATCGACGAACTGATCGACCATGCCGGATTCCAGCGGGCCGGGGCGGTAGAGGGCCACCAGGGCGATGAGGTCGGAAAAAACTTCGGGCTTCATCTTCATCAGCAGGCCGCGCATCCCGGAGCTTTCCAGCTGGAAAATTCCCAGGGCGTCGCCCTTGATCAGCAGGTCGTAGGTTTTGGTGTCGTCCAGGGGGATGCGGTTGATGTCGGGCCGTTGGCCGATATCCGCCGCGATCAGCTTGAGGGCCCGGTCGATGACGGTGAGGGTTTTGAGGCCCAAAAAGTCGAACTTGATCAACCCGGTCATCTCGGTGTGGGTCATGTCGTATTGGGTCAAAACCTCGCCCTTGGGGCCCTTGCAGACCGGCAGGTATTCGACCATGGGCCTGGGCGAGATCACCACCCCGGCGGCGTGGGTGGAGGTATGGCGATTGAGGCCCTCCAGGGTCTGGGCGATGCGGATCAGCTCCTCCACCTGGGGGTCGCGTTTCATCAGTTCCAGAAGGCGGGGCTCGGCTTCGATGGCCTTTTTGATGGTGATCTTCAGTTCTTCCGGGATGAGCTTGGCAATGCGGTCCACATCGCCGTAGGCCATGCCCAGAGCCCGGCCCACGTCGCGGATTACGGCCCGGGCCTTCATGGAGCCGTAGGTGACGATCTGGGCGACATGCGCGTCGCCGCCGTAACGCTGCTGCACGTACTCGATGACCTCGCCTCGCCGCTCCTGGCAGAAATCCACGTCAAAGTCGGGCATGGACTTGCGCTCGATGTTCAAAAACCGCTCGAAGATCAGGCCGTAGGGCAGGGGGTCGATGTCGGTGATCCGCAGGGAATAGGCGGCAAGGCTGCCCGCGCCGGAGCCGCGGCCCGGACCCACCGGAATCTCGTGATCCTTGGCCCAGTTGATGAAGTCGGCCACAATGAGGAAATAGCCGGGAAAGCCCATTTTGATAATGACGTCGATTTCGTGGCTCAACCGGTCGCGGTAGGTCTTTTCCAGCTCCGGGGTCAGCTCGCCGGTTTCCCGCAGGTCGGTGAGCCGCTCTTCCAGCCCGGCCAGGGCGGACTTCTCGAACAGGGAGTCAAGGGTTTCGCCTTCGGGCACCGGGAAGATGGGGAAATGGGATTCGCCAAAGCTCAGCTCGACATTGCAGCGTTCCGCCAGGCGGACCGTCTCGGTGATGGCCTCAGGCGAGTGGGCAAAAGCCTTTTTCATCTCAGTCGGCGACTTGAAGTAAAGCTCGTCGGTGGAGAAGCGGAAGCGGCCGGCATCATGCATGGTCTTGCCGGTCTGGATGCAGAGCAGCACCTCGTGGGCCTGGGCCTCTTCCCGGTTGAGATAATGGCAGTCGTTGGTGGCGATGAGCGGGATGCCCAGCTCCTGGGAGAGCTGTTTGAGACCAGTGTTGACCACGGTTTGTTCCGGGATATTGTTTTCCTGCATCTCCAGGTAGAGCCGGTCGCCGAACAGAGCCATGAGCCGGCGGGCCTCTTTGCGGGCGCCATCCATGTCGCCGGCGGTGATACGCATGGGGATGCCGCCGTGCAGACAGGCGGTGAGGGCGATTAGCCCTTCGGCATGGGCTTCCAGCACCTCCAAGTCGATGCGCGGCTTGTAGTGGAACCCTTCCAGCTGGGCCAGGCTGGCCAGCTTGAGCAGGTTCTGGTAGCCGGTGTTGTTCATGGCCAGGAGTACGAGATGGAAGGCGGCCTTGCCCGCGCTCTTCGCCGATTTATCAAAACGGTGGCTGGGAGAGACATAGAACTCGCAGCCGATGATGGGCTTGATCCCGGCCTTTTTCGCCTGGACATAGAATTCCAGGGCGCCGAACATGGAGCCGTGGTCGGTGATGGCCACCGCGTCCATCCCGTATTCCTTGCACTTGGCCAGCAGGTCGCCGACCCGGATGGCCCCGTCGAGCAGGCTGTACTGGGTGTGGACATGGAGGTGGACGAAATTGGCTGGTTCGGGCTGGTCGGACATAGTGGTTCCAGTTGTCAGGGATTATTTTTTGCCACGAAATCCACGAAAGAACACGAAAAGTAAAAAAACAAAAAGATCATCGTTCATGGGGTTACACGCCGATGGCCGCTGTCTACGACAGGCGGACAAGTATCGTGTAAAACTTTCGTGTTCTTTCGTGGATTTCGTGGCAAATCTTAAAAAATATTCATCCGATCCAAGGCTTCGAGGCTTTCCCACAGATCATCCACGCTGTGGGGCTCCAAAGTGATCAGTGGTTGCAATCGCTGCTCTTTGAGATAACGGAACAGTCCGGGAAAATCAAAGTTTCCCCTCCCCGGAGCCAGGTGCGCGTCCCGATCGCCGTGGTTGTCGTGGAGGTGGAGCTGGCCGAGCCAGGGGACAAGGGCTGGCAGCCACTCCTGCCAGCTGTTTTTGGCAAAGGCCGAGACATGGCCTGTATCGAGGCAGAATCTGGCCAGGGGCGAGTTTAGGGCAGCGAGTATTTTTTTATGCTGCCCCGGTCCTGTCTCGTAAGTGTTTTCCAGCATCAGCGGTACTTTGTGCGCGGCTGCTTTAGCCAGCAGCTCCTGCCAGGTTGCCAGGGAAGTGCTGACCCAGGCGGATTCCTTGTAGCCGTGCTTGTTCTCTTCGTAGTTCAGGTGGCAGACCACCGAGGCCGGCCGGAACACTTCGATAAGGTCAAAGGACTTGCCCAGCTTGGTGCGGCTGGCCGCCAGAATCTTGTCGTCCAGCCCCCCCGGCGCCAGGTCGAAAAAAGGGGCGTGCAGGGTGCAGCCCAGCCCGGCTTTGGCCAGCGCCTCGGCGATCTCCCGGTATTCGGCGCCGGTAGCGGTGTACAGCGTATCGCCTTCCAGGCCGATTTCCGGCTGGATCCGGTGGGCGAGAACAAAATCCAGCTCCTGCTGGAGCCGACGAAACGGGAAATTGATGAAACAGTGCGAGGTTATGTGTTCGTAGTCCATGGAGCTGAAAGCCTAGTGCTGAGTGCTGAGGGTCGAGTTCCGAGTGCAGATTGCCAAGGGCTGGATCTTTTTCTCAATACTCATCACTTACTACTCAACATTTTCAGTTAATTTTTTTGGCCTCGTCGATAAGCATGATGGGGATGTCGTCACGAATTTCGTAAAGAAGCTGGCAGTTCTCGCAGACTAGGCCGTCTTTTTTCTCGGTGAGCGTCAGCTCTCCTTTGCATTTGGGGCAGGCAAGGATATCAAGCAGTTCCTGGCTGATCATGGGGCGGCTCCGGTTGATGATAATTGGCGGCAGATGGGGTGTTCGCCACGGCAGGCAACACAGGCGTAAACGCTATCTAATAACTTTCTATTTATGGCAAAATGCGCTAGGATAACGGACCTTTTCAGGTTGCCGGCTCATGCCGGACGGATCGTATGCTGAAGATAAAATGCCCCGTCAAGAAAAGCAAGTCTTTCCGTGGAGGCGGTAATTGGCCCAGTGGTGGGCCTCTTTGTTTGGAAGAAGGTAACCGTTCAGCAGCACCACATCTTCGGACGATCGGCTCGGCTTACGTACACGAGGTGCGCAGCGCCGGTCCGCTTGTCCAAATCTGCACCACTGCTGAACGGTTACAGTCCGGTGGTTTTGGTACTTTGCCGCCCCCCCCGGTGAACGGTTATGGGAGAAGAACGAACATGAAAGGAATAATCCTGGCAGGCGGTTCCGGCACGAGGCTCTATCCGCTGACCCGTTCGGTGAGCAAGCAGCTGCTGCCGGTTTATGATAAACCCATGATCTATTACCCTCTGTCCACCCTCATGCTGGCAGGGATTCGGGAGATCCTTCTCATTACCACCCCGGAGGACCAGGGGCAGTTTATTGAGCTGTTGGGCGATGGCAGCCAGTGGGGCCTCAGCCTGGAGTACGCGGTGCAGCCAAGGCCCGAGGGCATTGCCCAGGCCTTTGTGATCGGGGAGAAATTCATCGGCAATGCGCCGGTCTGTCTTATCCTCGGGGACAACATCTTCTATGGACATGGTCTGGCCAAGACCCTTCTCGATAAAGGGGCCGACCCGCAAGGCGGGATGGTCTTCGGCTACTATGTGCGTGACCCCGAGCGTTATGGGGTGATCTCCTTTGCCCCGGACCGGACCGTGCTGGATATCGAGGAAAAACCGGCCAAGCCTAAATCCCGTTATGCTGTAACCGGTCTTTATTTCTATGACAGCCAGGTGGTGGAGATTGCCAAAAATCTCAAGCCTTCCGCCCGCGGGGAACTGGAGATAACCGATGTCAACCGGGCCTATCTGGCCAAGGGGCAACTGCAGGTCGAACTTCTCGGCCGGGGCACGGCCTGGCTTGACACCGGCACCCATAATTCCCTGCTGGATGCGGCCAACTTCATCAAGGTTGTGGAAGACCGGCAGGGCTTGAAGATCGCCTGCCTTGAGGAAATCGCCTTTCGGATGGACTACATCGACGCAGCGCAGTTGGCGCGGCTGGCCGAGCCTCTGAAGAAAAACGGCTATGGTCAGTATCTGCTGCATATTCTTGAGGAGGAGCAGGGGCAATGAGGTTTCTGCCTACTGAGATTCCCGAGGTATTGCTCATCGAGCCCCAGGTTTTTGGGGATAGTCGCGGGTTTTTCATGGAGACCTGGCATGCCGCGAAGTTTGCCGCCGCCGGTCTTGATCTCAGTTTTGTCCAGGACAACCACAGCAAGTCGGTGCAGGGAACCCTGCGCGGGCTTCATTATCAGGTCAGAAAGCCCCAGGGGAAGCTGGTGCGGGTAATCAGCGGCGAGGTGTTTGACGTGGCCGTTGACCTAAGGAAAAGCTCACCTTTCTTCGGCAGATGGGTCGGGGAGATTATCTCGGCGGAAAGCAAGAAGATGCTCTGGGTGCCGCCGGGTTTCGGCCACGGCTTTTACGTGCTGAGTCCCGAGGCGGAATTTGTCTACAAGTGTACGGAGTTATATGCCCCGGAGCATGAGCGCTGCATCCGCTGGGATGATCCCGGGCTGGGTATTGTCTGGCCGTTGCTGACTCAGGCACCGCTGCTGTCTGCCAAGGACCTGGCCGGGGACTCGCTGGCCGCGGCGGAGTTGTATCCGTGAGGGTGCTGCTTGCCGGCGGCAGCGGCCAGCTGGGCAGGGAGCTGCAGCGCTGCAAGCCTGCCGATGTTGCGCTGCTGGCCTTGGGCTCACAGGAGCTTGACCTGAGGAATTCAGCGCTTGTGGCGGCCAGGGTGAGCGCCTTCCGGCCCCAGGTGGTGATCAACGCCGCCGCCTATACCGCGGTGGACCGGGCGGAAAGCGAGCCGGAGGCCGCCTTTGGGGTCAACGGTCAGGGCGCGGCAAACCTGGCCCAGGCGGCTCGTACGGTGGATGCATATTGCCTGCAGGTGTCCACGGATTTTGTTTTTGACGGAGCGCAATCCCGCCCCTATCTGCGTACGGACCATACAAACCCTTTGGGGGTTTACGGAGCCAGCAAGCTGGCCGGCGAGCAATTGGCGCTTACGGCCTACCCGGATGGGGTGGCTGTTGTCCGTACCGCCTGGCTCTATTCCGCTTTCGGCAATAATTTTGTCACCACCATGCTGCGGCTCATGGGAGAGCGGGATAATTTGCGGGTGGTGGCGGATCAGGTCGGCACCCCGACCTGGGCACGTGGTTTGGCCGAGGCGCTTTGGCAGATGTGCCGGGTGCAACCAAAGGGCCTTCACCACTGGACCGATGCCGGGGTGGCCGGTTGGTATGATTTTGCCGTGGCCATTCAGGAAGAGGCGCTTGGTTGCGGACTGCTTGCCCGGGAGATCCCCATTCAACCCATCAATACCGCAGATTATCCCACTCCGGCCCGGCGGCCAAGTTACAGTGTGCTGGACAAGACCGATACCTGGTCGGCCCTGGTGATGACGCCACCTCATTGGCGTGTTGCCCTGCGGCAGATGTTGCATGAATATAAGGAGAACCGTGGTGCATAAAGCTGAGTTGAGCAGCTTGTCTGCTCAAACGAAACTTATCCCCCCTGGGTGCAAGCTATTGGTTACCGGCGGGGCCGGTTTCATCGGGGCCAATTTCGTCTATTACTGGCTGGCGCACTATCCGCAGGACCGGGTGGTGGTACTCGATGCCCTGACCTATGCCGGGAACATGGCCAGCCTTGCCGGTTGCCTGGAGCAGGAGAACTTCCGCTTTGTCCATGGCGACATCGGGGACCAGGATCTGGTCGAATCCCTGCTGGCTGAAGAGGGGCTTGACACCGTGGTCAACTTTGCCGCCGAATCCCATGTGGATCGCTCCATCCACGGCCCGGATCCCTTCGTGACCACCAACGTGGTCGGCACCCACAGCCTGCTCAAGGCGGCGAAGAAGGTCTGGCTGGACGGGGGTGGGCGGCCGCACCGGTTTCACCACGTTTCCACCGATGAGGTCTACGGCTCCCTCACCCCGGAGGAGCCGCCTTTTACGGAATCCTCCGCCTATGCCCCCAACTCGCCCTACTCGGCTAGCAAGGCGGCCTCCGACCATCTGGTTCGGGCCTATCACCACACTTACGGGCTGGAGGTTACCACCAGCAACTGCTCGAACAACTACGGTCCCTATCAGTTTCCGGAAAAGCTGATCCCGCTTATTATCCTCAATATCCTGGAGGCCAAGCCGCTGCCCATCTACGGCGACGGCCTTAACATCCGCGACTGGCTCCATGTGGCGGATCATTGCCGGGGCATCGACCTGGTGCTGCGTAAGGGCAAGGTCGGAGAGGTGTACAATATCGGGGGCAACAATGAATGGCGCAATATTGAGATCGTCCGGCTGGTCTGCACTCTGGTGGACGAACGGCTCGCCGCCTCGGATAGCTTGCGGCAGAGCTTCCCGCGCTCTCCCGTCTGTCTGGGCCACCCGGCGGAATCCCTGATTACCTTTGTCAAGGACCGGCCCGGCCATGATCGGCGCTATGCCATCAATGCCGAAAAAAGCCGGAACGAGCTGGGATATGCGCCCCTGGAATCCTTTGAGGCCGGGATCAGGAAGACCATTGACTGGTACCTGGCCAACGAACCGTGGTGGCGGGCGGTGATGAACGGCAGCTACCGGAATTGGCTGGAAAAGCAGTATGACTAGTGCCAAGCTGCCACTGTCCGTGGCCATCATCACCAGAAACGAGGAGGAACGGTTGCCCGAGTGTCTGGCCAGCGTTGCCTTTGCCGACGAGGTCGTGGTCGTGGATTCGGGCAGCACGGACAAGACCGTGGAGATTGCCCGCGAATTCGGGGCTCTGGTGTATGTCGAGCCTTGGCAGGGGTTTGGTCGCCAGAAGCAGCTGGCCATTGACCGCTGCCGCCGCGACTGGGTGCTGGTACTCGATGCCGATGAACGGGTCGCTCCAGAGACGCAGGGGGAGTTCAGGGAGGTGCTGGCCGCAGGAACCTGTATCGCCTACAGCCTTCCCCGCAAGAATTATTTCTGCGGCCGCTGGCTCAGGCATGCCGGCTGGTGGCCGGACCGGGTTGTCCGGTTGTTTCGCAAGGATTCCGCCAGGATGTCCGAACGCTCGGTGCATGAATCCCTGGAGGTGCATGGCCCGGTGGGGGCTCTCCGCCAGCCCCTGATCCATTACGCCAACAAAGATCTGGCGCAGACCTTGAGCAAGGTGAACCATTATTCTTCAGCCGGGGCCAACGAGTTGTTTGCCCAAGGGAAAACCGCCTCGGTTTTCAAGGCGTATCTGCGGGCGGCCTGGTCTTTTCTGCACAGCTATATCCTCCGGGGCGGTTTCCTCGACCGGGGTGAAGGCTTTATCATGGCTGTTTCCGATTTTATGAACGTATTTTTCAAGTATGCCAAGCTGCGTGAGCTGCAAAAGCAAAAAGAAAAAGATTTGTCGTCCTGATCCGGGTGCCGTGAATATTCTCATCGTCAAGACCAGCGCCATCGGCGACGTCATCCATACCCTGCCCGCCCTCAACGCCTTGCGCCGCAAGTATCCGGAGGCCAGGATCGACTGGCTGGTGGAAGAGGCAGCGGCCGATTTGCTCATCGGCCATAAGTCCCTTGATACCGTGCTGGTGTCCCGGCGTAAGGCATGGATTCGGGATTTGAAACAGGGGCGGGTGCGGGCAGCCTGGCGGGGGTTCACTGACTTTGTCAAAAGATTGCGGGGTACGGAGTACGATCTGCTCCTCGATTTTCAGGGACTGCTGAAAAGCGGGATCTTTGTCGGGCTGGCCAGGGCCAAAAGAAAAGTCGGCTTCGGCAAGGGGATGGAGCATGCCGAAGGCAGCTATGTTTTTCTCAACGAGCCCATCCCCCCGGTGAACATGAATCAGCATGCGGTCATCCGCGAGTTGTTGCTGCTCAAGGCCATCGGCATTGAGAGCGAAGAGGTTGTTTTTGCTTTGCCGGTTACCGATGAACAGCGGGAAAAGATCGGGCAACTGCTTGCGGCCGAAGGAATCGATCCGGCCCGGCCGTTGGTGGCGATTAACCCCATGACCACCTGGGAAACCAAGCACTGGCGCAACGAGCGGTTTGCCTTGGTTGCCGACCAGCTGCTTGACAAGGGCATGGCGGTGGTTTTCAGTGGTGGCCCCCAGGATGTGCCGGGCATCGAAGCGATCCGCGCCGTCGTGACCGGCAAGGCCGTGAGTCTGGCGGGCAGGACAACCTTGAAGGAACTGGCCGCCTTGTATGAAAGGGCGGCCGTACTCATTACCACCGACACCGGCCCCATGCATCTTGCCGCGGCAGCGGGCACGCCGGTTGTTGCCCTGTTCGGGCCGACCGCACCCTGGCGGACCGGGCCATTCGGCGAGAGTCACAGAATCTTGCGAGCGAAAATTTCCTGCAGCCCCTGCCTGAAAAAGCATTGCGATCGGGAACATGCCTGCATGGAGCAGCTCACCGTGGAACAGGTGGTACAGGCAGCGCAAGCGGTGCTGCGGGGTGGGAGCTGAGCGCATGGACCTTTCCATTGTTATCGTGAACTGGAATACCAGGGAATTGCTGCTGGATTGCCTGGCTTCGGTGTATGCTACGGTCTCGGGTTTGTGCTTTGAGGTGTTCCTGGTGGACAACGCCTCCAGCGATGGCAGTGTTGCCGCGGTGCGCGCGGAGTATCCGCAGGTCACGGTCATTCAAAATGAAAAGAATCTTGGCTTTGCCGCCGCCAACAACAAGGCCTTGCGGATCATGCAGGGCAAGTACGCGCTGCTGCTCAATACCGACACGGTATTAACGGAAGGGGCCATTGCCAAACTTTTTGCATACCTGGAAAACCACGCGGAGGCAGGCATGGCCTGCGGCCAGTTGCTTAATGCGGACGGCGCAAAGCAGAATTCCATTGCCAATTTTCCCAGCTTGTTGAGCCTGTTCTGTAACGAAACCGTTTTGCGCCTGCTGTGGCCGCGCAGATTCCCGAGCAAAAGGCAGGAATATCGGGCGCCCATTGAGGTTGAATCCTGCATCGGCGCCTGCTTGATGGTACGCAAGGCGGCCATGGAGGCGGTGGGATTGCTGGATGAACGCTACTTTTTTTTCATGGAAGAGACGGACTGGGCGCTGGCTATGCACAGGGCGGGCTGGGCATCCTGCTTTGTCCCCGAGGCCAGGATCTACCATTTGCAAGGGCAGAGCGCCGGACATAATGTCAGGGCCAGGATCATGTTTTACCGGGCGCGATATCAATATCTCCGCAAGTGGTTCCCGCGGAGTTGGCCGATTCATGGCTTGATGCTTGTGACGCGTCTGTTCATCAACGTTTTGTTGAACGGGCTCGGCCTGATCCTGACCCTGGGGTTGCATGTGGGCATCCGGGGGAGGTTGATGCTTTACCTGCAACTGCTTGCATGGCATCTGCGGGGTTGCCCCTGAGGCTTTGTAACCGTTCACCGGGGCGGTCACCAAAGCACCAATAACCGCCGGACTGTAACCATTCAGCAGTGCCGCAGATTTGGACAAGCGGATCGGCGCTGCGTACCTCGTGTACGTAAGCCGGGCCGATCGTCCGAAGATGTGGTGCTACGGTTACGAGGCCTTTATGGATACGAGCCTGATAACAGGAAAAAAAGCGATCACAGGATCTCCGCGCAGCATCCTGCTTATTCAGTTCGGCGATATCGGCGATGTCGTGCTGACCCTGCCCTGTATCAGAGCCGTGCGGGAGACATATCCACAGGCGCGCATTGCTGTGGCGGTATGGGACAAGGCCGCCGAATTGATAGAGGATTGTCCCTGGCTTGATCAGGTCATTTCGGTCACAGAGCGTTCTTTGCCCCTTTTGGAAACCCTGAGATTTCAGGCTGATTTTTTCCGCAATCTGCGAAGACTTCAATGTGATCTGGCCATTGATTTCCGCACCGGAACCCGCGGCGTCATAATGGCATTTTTCTCCGGGGCCTCCCAGAGAATCGGTTTGTATGCCGATGATGGCAAATTGTGGCGAAATCGCCTGTTTACCAGCCTGTGGCAGCGGGATTACTCCCTCGATCTGCATGTCGCCGACTATCTTCTCGGTCTCTGCGAAGCATTCGGGATAAGAACCGGCCAGAGAATTCCGGAGCTTGTCGTTGCTGGGGATAAACAGGAGAAAATCCGGCTGCTCATTGCAGGGGAGGCGATCCCTCAAGATAAACAGATTGTTGCGTTGCAACCGTTTTCCCTGTGGGGGTATAAGGAGTGGGGCAAGGAGAAATATGTCAGCCTCATTCGCTGGCTGGTGGCGGAATACGGGGCGGCGGTGATTGTCACCGGATCTGCTGCGGAAAAGGAAAGGGCTGCGGAAATTGTCAACAGTTGCGGGGCGGGATGCTATAACTTTGCCGGGAAGACCTCCATCGCCATGTATGCCGCGCTGTTGCAGAAATGCCAGTTTTTTATAGGAGTAGACAGCGCCGGCCTGCATATTGCCGCCGCGGTGGGAACTCCGACGGTCGGGATATTTGGCCCGTCATCTCCGGTTTCCTGGGCGCCGGTGGGCAAACAACATCTCATCGTCCAGAAAAAGCTGCCGTGTGTTCCATGTTGGCAAAAGGGATGCAACGATAGTGAAAAAAGCAGATGTCTTGATGAACTGACTCTGGAAGAGGTTCGGGAATTGATAGCGGTTCATTTAGCTGAAAAATAACGGTGGAGTAACTTTGCGATAACCCGGCATTACAGGTGGCTTTACTGGTAATGGCTGGGTTTTCCGGGATCGGGAGGTTGTGGTGCGATACGTGAATTTGGTGAAAAGTCTGTCCAATTGGTGGTTGCATTTTGCCGTGAAATTCGGGCTGACCGAAGCAGATCCCGTGATCTTTCGGACTCGGGGGGGAGTTGAGATCGAGGTGCCCCGACGGCTTATGCATGAATTCAAAGAGGTTTTTTTGGAAGATGTATACCTTGCCGGAATGGAGGCCCCTCTGCCCGCCAGGCCGATAATTGTCGATGTCGGGGCAAATGCCGGTTTTTTCACGCTTTTCGCTGCTTCGTTGTTCCCGGGGGCAACTGTCTACGCATGCGAGCCTGTCCCGGCGAACTTTCACCAGCTCAAGCGGAATAGAGAGCGCAATGGGCAACGGGATATCTTTTGTCTTCCCATGGCGGTTTGCAGCCATGATGGGGAAGTTTTTCTGAATTTCGTGCTGGAGGAGAATTTTACCACCGCGGCGACCATCGTGGGTAATGGAGGGGGAACTGACAAAGGCCTCACGGTGCCTTGTGTAACCTTGGCAACCCTGTTTAAAACCCATGGGATCGATTGTTGTAATTTGTTGAAACTCGATTGCGAGGGGGCGGAGTTTGATATCTTATATGGCTGCGCTCCTGAATTTTTCTCTCGCATAGAGCGGATAGCAATGGAGGTGCATGAAGGACCGAGCGAGAAGCATAATATGCAGACGCTGGCGGCCTTTCTTGAGTCGCATGGTTTTGTGGTCAGGCATCGGGGGCATGTGTTATGGGCCTGGCGTTCCACGCTTTCCTGAGCTGTTGTCGCAGGGCTGATTTGATCTATGCCTCGATCGTTATTGAACATCCGGCTGAATGTTCTCTTGCAAAGATGAGCAAAAGGAAGAGAAGTTGAAAAAGATTGCCTTGGCCATAGAAAATTTTGACCGATTTGGGGGCGGGGCCGAGTCCTATGCGGTTGAATTGTCTGAGACCCTGATAAAAGAAGGATGGGAGGTGCATTTTTTCGGAGAGAGGTGGGGCGGGGAGCCAAAGGCGGTGGTGTTTCATCCTATTCGCATCCCGGGGTATCTGCCATCCTGGTTAAAGATTTTGCTCTTTGCCCTGCGGCACAGGCGGCTGGTTCGCCGGGAGAATTTTGAGGTGGTTCTCGGTTTCGGCAATACTATCTGCATGAATGTGTATCAGAGCCACGGCGGAGTGCATTGGTTCTCAACCTTCCGCAAGGTCTATTGTGAGCACAATCCCGTTCTCCGTTTCTTTAAGCGTCTGACCATCCTTCTGAGTTTGAAACAGCATGTGCGCAACTGGATAGAGTCAGCCCCCTTTCGTACTGTTCCCGTGCCTCGAATTATTGCCATCTCCGATATGATCCGTCGGGATTACGTGAAGTATTATCACGTCGATGAAGAGCATATCATCGATCTGGTTTACAACGGTATTGATCCGGATAAATTCAATGTGAAACTGCTGAGCAAATACAGGCAGGAAGTGCGCAATCGATATGGGATATCGGAGGATGAAATTGTTTTTGTTTTTGTTTCCTACGATCTGAAGAAAAAAGGGATTGAGCCATTGGTCAAGGCCGCCGGTATTCTAAAACAAGGCACGGCATTGCCTTTTCGGATACTTATTGTCGGAGGCCAGCCCTATCCTTCTCTCCAGAGAATGGTGAAAAAAAAGGGGTTGACTGAAACGATTATTTTCACCGGACCCAGCAAGGCGGTGCCGGAGATCTATGCTGCGAGCGATGTGTTTGTCCTGCCCACCTACTACGATGCCTGCTCTCTTGTCGTCCTGGAGGCGATGCTCTGCGGACTCCCGGCGATAACCACAGAATATAACGGGATAGCCGGGATTTTGAGTGATGGGAAAAATAGTTATGTGATCTCCCATCCTCCGGACGGTGCCGAGCTTGCGGCCCGAATGCAGGATCTTCTTTGCGCGGAGAGGAGAATTGCCTTGTCCAGGGAGGCTGTGCAGCTTGGACAACTGTATACAAAGTCCAGAAACCACAACGCTATGCTCAAGATAATTAACGAAGTTGCTGCCGGTTAACAGCCAAAAGGACATCAGTGATGAATGATTTGGAAAAATACTTCACAGAAAATACGGGAAGACTCATCCATAAGTGGAAACACTATTTTGAAATTTATGACCGACATTTTTCGCGGTTTAGAGACAGAGAAGTTTACGTTGTTGAATTCGGTGTGTCTCAGGGTGGTTCTTTGCAGATGTGGAAAGAGTATTTCGGACCTAAAGCCAAAATATTCGGTATAGATATCAACCCGCATTGTAAAAAATTCGAAGACGAACAGGTCGAAATACTCATAGGTGATCAGGAAGATAGAGTCTTCTTGAAATCGTTGATTAAAAAGATTCCCAGGATAGATATCCTGATCGACGACGGCGGTCACACAATGCAGCAGCAGATAAACACTTTTGAAGAGCTTTTTCCGTACACTGACGATAATGGCGTGTATCTATGCGAGGACCTGCATACATCATATTGGCCGGAATGGGGCGGGGGCTATAAAAAACGCGGCACTTTTATTGAGTACAGCAAGAACTTTATAGACTTTATAAATGCTTGGCATTCTGTGCAAAAAAACAAGTTACGAGTTACGGATTTCACGCGTTCAGCCCATTCTCTGCATTATTACGATAGCGTTCTGGTGATTGAGAAGCGGGCCATGGAAAAACCTTTTCACTTGAAAACCGGAACAGCGACAATTCCCGATTTGAATCCGCCGATGAGTGCGTTCAGGCGCTTCAAGGGGCAGCTGAGGCGAACAATGGACCGCATGGCCGGAGGGCGTTAGTTGTTGCCCCGATTTTACTTCGAAAATCGGGGACGGTGTGAGCGAGCTGTCTCAGTTCCGGGATTGGCAGGTGTGTTTCGCTACGTGATGATTCGCTGGTGGAAAAGGGCGGAATATTTTTCAGCTATTGTTTTTTCATCAAAAACGCCCATCAAGGATTGTCTTGCAGTAAGGCCAATTGCCTTGCTCTGCGCCGGGTTTTCCGTGAGGAATTGTAATTTTTCAAACCAATCGGTCGGGTTTGCAGCTAATAATCCGTTGTGTCCATCTCGGATTATTTTTGAAGTAACCGCAGTTGTCGAAGAAACAGAGGAAAGGCCGCAAGCCATATATTGCAGCAGTTTTAAGGCGCATTTTCCTCTTGTCCATTTGTCTTCGGTAAGTGGCGATAGTCCGATATCAAAACTTTGAATGTCTGCTAGTTCATCATCCTTACGCCATACTTTTTTTTCGGTCGGGCAATGAAAGCCATCGATAAAACCATCGCAAACGATCTTGAGTCTGAAATTTTTATTTACCGAATACAATCTGTTAATGGGATCGATCAAGGTCTGCAAATACATAAGGTTGGGTTGGGAGCCGATCCAGCCAAGGGTGAGCGGGTGATCGGGTTCGTGAACCTTTCCCGGCGTATAAAATTGGGTGTTGATGCCGGTAGGGATAACAACTACATTTTTGTTAAATGGTTGTACTAATTCTTTCAGATAGTCATTGCCGGTTATGACTAGATCAACTTTTCCGGTCGTATATTTAAATCTGTTCTGCCGCGAGGTTGAATGGAAATCGGCAGCATTAGAATCGCGGAACATGATCGCATCATCAAAATCAAAGAAGAGAACCTTCGCTTTCATTTTGAGATAGTTTAAAAACCAGGGTTGGAATAATTTGCGCTGAAGAACAGCAATATCAAAGGCGGAAATGGTGTTGAACAGTTTTAGCCGGGAGAGAATCCCTTTCGGGATCGGACTGACGGTAATATCAATATTAAGTCTTTCAAATTCAGATATAAATTGCAAAATCCGAAAGCGAGTGCTGGGGGAATTGATTGGTTCGGTGAGGAAAATAACTTTCAACCTGTGTGGATGATTCATGTTCGATGGGAGACTCCTGCGCATTTTTTAACTCGAATTTGTTGAGACTTTAATTTTTTTTTCTTGTTTAAACAAGCAGTTATTTGGTGATAGTTATGCAAAAAAATGATTTGGATCTCTGCCATTTGTGTGGACATAGTGGTAAAGAAAAAATATTCAGCGAGAACGAATGGCACGTCTATAAATGCACATCTTGCGGACTGGGCTTGTTGCAACCACTTCCCTCGGATGAGGAGATTGCCAAGCTTTATAACGAGGAGTACTGCAAGGAGCAGTTTGTTGAGGGGGGGGAAACAGGCTCAGCGGATTTCAAAAAAAGATTAAGAAACGAAAAGCACCGGGTGCAGTTGTTTAGCGGGATAATTAAGAAAGGCAAGGTGCTGGATGTTGGGTGCGGATATGGGTATTTTTTGGCTGCGTGTCGAGCAAAGGGCTATGAAGTGCAGGGGCTGGATATCTCAGACTGGTCAGCGGAATACACCAGGAAAAAACTGAATATTCCCGTATTCATCGGCAGTCTTGATATGTTCGAAAAGGAGCGCCATAGCTTTGACGTTATAACTATGTGGCATTTTCTTGAGCACACTCGTAATCCGCGGCAGATTTTACTGCAGGCCAAAAAGATGTTGAAGGCGAATGGATTGCTGGTGGTGGAGGTGCCAAATTATGAAGGAACAGATGCTCAGCGAAGCTGGGAGAACTGGGTGGGGTGGCAATTACCCTATCATTTTTATCATTTCACGCAAGAAAATTTAACTGCTCTGTTGGACCAGGTCGGCTTCGAAGTCATAAGAACCAAGGATTACCATTCTGAAACGGTTAAAATGTCTTTGCAGTCTGTTCCCGTCGTGAAATACTTTGCCAGAATAATAGCCAAAATGTATTCAGGACACAGCGTTGCCATGGTTGCAAGATTGAAAAATAAAGGCTGAGCAATAGTGCTATTGCCCGAGGGAGGGGGACGATTCCGGCAATCGACCGATTCTGTAAAGGGTTATTTGGCCGAGGTCGGAGTGGTGCCATTCCGCCAGTTGTGTTGCAAAGGGAGACAGATATGGATGCTGGTTGCCCCTTTCACTTTTCGTGTTGATCGATTCATCAAGTAAAACATACTTCGTGTTTTTTATTTCAAGTTTTGTAACAAAATCTGAGGGATTCTCGATGTCGTTCTCGGTGATGAAGAAACCTTTATTGAAACAAATCGCTTGCGGCTGAGTGAGGTTCACATAGAATTCAACAAGAGCACGTGCGTGTTCTGCCCGTTGGGTTGCGGCAACATACACAGGTTCCCTGTTTTCTTGTTGTTCGCTGAGTATTGTCTGTGCAATTTCAAGGACGATAGTTTGTTGTGTATAGTTTTGCCTTAATAATTTCGTTGCGCCGGGCAGAATGATAAGACCGCCGATGAGGATGGCTGCCATTTTAGAAGAGAGGTGGAATTTACCTCTCAGGGCAAGATCAAGGCGTTGAAGCCCGTAGCCTGCGAACACCGCAGCGGATAGAATTGCTGCGCCGAGCCAACGATACTCTAAATCCCAGTTCTTGATGACTCGAGCATAGAGCAGGATAAAGGCGCTAAGTGTCATCCAGAGAAGGTAGCGCCGACGATGGTCGCCTTTGGTTGCACTGTGCAGAATGATCCCCGACAGAAACAGGGGGAGATAGAAGTAGGACACTGCTTCACAGAGATGGGTGGCGATCATGCCCAAGGCGATGAGCCAAAGGAGATTCGCCGATTGTGGGAGAAAGTTTTTCAGGACAACAACGTTTTCCTCATTTGGCAAGGTGGCGACGAGAACTTTGAGTTGTTTTTGTAATTCGGTATAGCTGCCAAGTAATCCTTTGGCGGTCTCGGTGTTGATTGGTGGCGGTTTGCGGACATAATGTTCGACTTGTGAAAAAAGACCACCAGGCACAGAAAGCACGACAACAATTACCAATGGAGCTAAAAAAGAAAAGAGCGCAGCCATTCGCATTCTGCGTAAATGAGGTGTAGTAAGCAAGAATAGTGCTGATAACAGGTAGAAGAAAAAAAACTCCCCTCTTGCCCAAGATGACAGGAGAAAAAAAGCGGCGCAAGAAAATAGACTGGTTGGAGAGTTTTTCTCCTGGTTCTTGATAAATAACAGTATTGCAAAAGAAAAGAACATCCAGGCTATCGGATCGCGGATGATCTCAACCGAAGAATTCACCAGGATAGGGATGAGGCTGCAGAGCAGGAGAAGCAGGATGCAGATTCGTTCCTCAAAGAATCTTTTGGCAATGAGATATATCGGCACAAGAGCCGCCCCGCCGCATAAGAGAGAAACGGCTTTTGCCGCTAGTATCCAGCCTGGCAGAAAAAGGGAGAAAAAAGCTATGAGAACGGAGTTGAGGGGCAGAAAGCCGAAAAGGCAGGCAAGGTCTTCCGCAATAGTGCCTTGGATAAGAGCCTTCGCCTGGTTGATGTAAAGAATTCCGTCAAGATTGATAACTGGTGTGGCCAAGGTCGCCGCCAGTCGTATGGCAAACGCGAAGGCCAGAACAGCGATGGCCGATCTGGAAAAAGTAACTCTCATATCAATGCTGTCTGCCGTGGAGCATATAATAAGCCCCTTTGTTCTCAAGCAGGGTTTGGTGATTCCCCTCCTCAACTATCGTTCCATCCTGAATCACGATGATGCGATCCGCGTTGCGAATGGTGGAGAGACGATGGGCAATGACAAAGGTGGTGCGGTCTTTCATCAGATTTTCAAGGGCCTTCTGCACTTCCTGTTCCGACTCTGTATCAAGCGCCGAAGTTGCTTCGTCCAAAATTAGGATGGGGGCGTTTTTCAAAAGAGCCCGGGCTATGGAGAGGCGTTGCTGTTGCCCACCGGAGAGACGGGCGCCTGACTCACCCACCACCGTGTCAAAGCCGTTTGGCAGTTCTTTGATAAAGTCATAGGCGTGTGCTGCTTTTGCCGCGGCAATGATTTCCTGGTCACTTCTGCTCGGGTCGCCATAAGCGATGTTGCTTTTTACCGTATCATTGAACAGGATGGTCTGTTGCGAAACAATGGCCATCTGGTTCCGCAGGGAGGTCATGGTAAGGTCGCGTAAATCATGGCCGTCGATCTTGATGCTGCCTTTAGTCACATCAAAGAATCTTGGCAGCAGATTAACCAATGTTGTTTTCCCGCCGCCACTTGTGCCTACCAGCGCAATAACCTCTCCGAATCTAACTGTCAGATTAATATCTTTCAGCACATCGATTTTGCCGTCGTAGCTGAAAGAGACATCAGCGAACCCGATCTCCTTTTGGAATGGAGGTAGCGGGATTGCTTCGGCTTTATCCTGAATTGAAGATTTGGTGTCCAAGAGGGTGAAGATGCGGGTCGCGGAGGCAAGGCCTTGCTGGATGGCGCTGTTGATATTGCTGACCCCTTTTATGGGGTTGTAAATCATAATAATGGAGGTGAGAAAAGCAAAGAAGATCCCGGGGGTTGATTGGCCGGTTATTACCTGGTGGCCGCCGTACCAAATGATAGCTGTGATGCCGAGGCCGCCCAAAAGTTCCATTATTGGTCCTTGCAGGCTATTGTTTTTTATGTCCTTCACAATGATGCCGAACAGTTTGTCTACTGTTTCAGAAAATCTTTTTATTTCATACCGTTCCATCCCGAAGGCTTTAACGATTTTATGTCCGGTAATGGTTTCGTGAAGGATGTTGGAAACTTGGGCGACGGTTTGTTGATTCGTGGTACTGAGTTTCCGGAATTTTCGGCCGAAATGTGAGACAGGAATAAAGGCAAGGGGAAGAAAAACAAGTGCTACCAAGGCAAGTTTCCAATTCAGATAGACCACCACAAAGATAAGGCCGAAAACCTGAAAAAGATCTTTGAAGACCCCAGCCAATGCCCGCGAAACCGCCATTTGAATGAGAGTCGAATCGTTAATGACCCTGGAGATAAGCTCTCCTGTCGGGGTGGTATGGAAAAACGAGATGGGAAGCGAATGGATGTGGGAGAATATCTTCTTACGCAGGTCTCGAATAATGCCTTGGCCAAGGGTGTCAAGAAGGAAGGTGGAGAAGTAGTTGGAAATTCCTTTCAGCAGAAAAACCAAGATCAGGACAAAAGGAAGGATATTGAGCATCCAGCGATCTTTGTTAACAAAGATTTCATCAAGAAGCGGTTTGATCATGTACGCCTGGGCAGAGGTTAAACCTGAGCCCAGGATCATGCAGAGGATAGCCAGGAAGATTTTTGTCTTATGTGGCTTCAGGAAAGATAGAAGTCGGATAATAAGTTCTTTTTCTTGCATGTTAATTAAGGACGCTGTTTTCTTCCCACTTGTTAGCGGTTTCGCAGATCAGATTGATATCCTGCAATGCCGGACGTTGTCAATGGTCATCTGAAAGTGTACCAGTTCTGGTCATTTGAAAGTGTACCACTTTAGTATGACGAAGAGAGTCGAGGCCCTGGGACTGATAGTCACATCAGGACATAATCGAAGCGGATATCCCCC